>Ga0208521_1001311_pt1 | contig 12970 bp, 10 predicted proteins | sample ETNtaG_24_FD_185754 | JGI IMG/M metagenome (GOLD analysis project Ga0208521, IMG submission 185754) | Marine microbial and viral communities from oxygen minimum zone, Eastern Pacific Ocean - ETNP201306SV47 (SPAdes) (version 2) | ecosystem: Environmental > Aquatic > Marine > Oceanic ... | reverse complement strand
GGCGACGGCTGGCTGCGGGACCGCTTCACCGACATCGGCGTAATTGAGTTCGAAGACTGGGTTGACACGGGTGAGGAGTACGCCGACCTGGACGAGGTTGCAAAGGACAGAGAGGCGGCTGTTGCAAACTAGGCAGAGGTGCCAGAGAGGTGGCTGCTGCCAACTAGTCGGCGGCCTGCAGATGGTGTCTGATTACCTCGTCGATCACAAACCTCAGGAACTTCTCGGAGAACACCGGGTCGATTCCGGCGGCCTCAGCCATTGCACGCATACGGTCGACCTGCGCAGCCTCCCGCTCGGGATCAGCTGGCGGCAGGCCGACCTCGGCTTTGTAGGCACCTACCTGGCGGGTGACCCTGAAGCGTTCAGCCAGAAGGTGGATCATGGCTGCATCGATGTTGTCAATGCTGGCCCGGTACTCGGCCAGCAACTGATCCTCGCCTGAACTGCCTGCCATGTCGTGTTCCTCTCGTGGAGACTCCAGCAGCGTAGGCGCACCAGCCCTTGCTCTAGCACTGGTTTCGACCCGACCATCGGCTACTAGTCTCTCCTGACCAGTCGCAACCGGAAGGGCAACCAATGGAGATCCCACTCACCGTCGCCGACCACCTGCGGCGTGCCGAGCTCGTCTACGGCGATCGCGTCGCAATAGTCGACGAGCCGGAGCAACCCGCATCACCGCTGACCAACCTCACATACCGACGCACCGCCGACCTGGCACGTTCAATGGCCGTCGGGCTAGACGATCTGGGCCTGGAACTCGGCGCCCGGGTAGCAATGGTCTCCCACAATGCTGCCCGCCTGCTCGTGTTCCTCTACGGAACGAGTGCCTTTGGCAGGGTGGGAGTTCCAATCAACTTCAGGCTGAACCGCGAAGAGGTGCAGTTCATAGTCGACCACTCCGGCGCCGAGGTCCTGATCATGGACCCAGAGCTCGAGGCAGGCCTGGGCGACATCGCGGTGAAGCACCTGCTTCTGGCCGGCGAGGAGTCCGACGCTCTCTTCACCCGGGGCATGAACGAGGGTGCCGAGCCCCGCCCATGGACACCCGACGAGGGTGCAACGGCAACCATCAACTACACCAGCGGCACGACAGCCCGCCCCAAGGGCGTGGAGATGACCCACCGGAACCTCTGGCTGAATGCAGCCGTGTTCGGATGGCACACCGGCGTCAACGACCGCGACGTCTACCTCCACACCCTGCCGATGTTCCACTGCAACGGCTGGGGGATGCCGTATGCGGTAACGGCCATGGGTGGCCAGCACATCGTCCTGCGCAAGGTCGACGGCCCCGAGATACTGCGCCGAATCGATCACCACGGCGTAACGCTCCTGTGCGGGGCTCCGGCCGTGATCTCCGCAGTCCTCGATGCGGCAGCCGACTGGGACGGGCCGATTCCAGGCTCGGGCACAATGCGGACCGTCGTCGCCGGCGCACCACCACCCACCAGGACCATCGAGAGGGTTGAGACCGAACTTGGCTGGGAGTTCATCCAGATCTACGGCCTCACCGAAACTGCTCCCCTCCTGACCATAAACAGGAACCGCTCCGAGTGGGACCACCTGGATGCCGGTGAACGGGCGTCAATGCTGTCCCGGGCCGGAGCCCCGGCGCTCGGCGTGAGCATCAACACGGCGCCCGATGGTGAGCTCCTTACCTGCACGAACCACGTACTCAAGAGCTACTGGGACCAACCCGAGGAGACCGCCGCAGCCCTGGCAGATGGCTGGTTCCACACCGGAGACGGTGCGGTCATCGGCGACGACAACTACGTCACGATCACCGACCGTAAGAAGGACGTGATCATCTCGGGTGGCGAAAACGTGTCGTCCATTGAGGTAGAGGACTGCCTCTTCTCCCATCCGGCGGTCGCCGAGGTGGCCGTCATCGGTGTTCCTGACGAAAGATGGGGAGAGACCATCAAGGCCCTGGTCGTCCTGGGCGGTGCAGGGGATCCCGGGGAACAGGGCGCCGACACCCCAGGTGAACAGGACCTGATCCACCACTGTCGCGACAGGTTGGCGCACTTCAAGTGCCCGACATCGGTCGAGTTCCGCGACGAGTTGGCGCGCACCGCCACGGGAAAGCTCCAGAAGTTCAAGCTCCGTGCCCCCTACTGGGAGGGCATGCAGAAGCAGGTGAACTAGGAGTGCCGGATCGGCCCGATGGAAGAACCGTGAGGGTGTGAAACAGAGAGAACCGGAGCAAGCCGTGCCAACAGGGCGTGAGCGACTGGCCATGTGGGCCGTAAAGGCTGCACTCGCAGCCTGCCTCCTTGTCGGCCTCCTATTTCCCGAGATCCCGGGGGTGGCGGGAAAGGGATGGCCCGAGCGGGCCATCGGCTATCCGCTGTCGGCGCTCATCGTCCCCATGGTCTGGTGGATGACGCGTGGCCGCCGGCATCCCGACACCGCCTCAACGGGCACAGCCCCGCCGTCCACCTACCCGTTCCTCGGTGACGCCCTGCTCGTGACCCCGTTCGTCCTGGACCTGGCCGGCAACCTCGTGAACCTCTACGACACCTTCGAACAGTTTGACGACATCCTCCACTTCGTGAACTGGACGTTCCTGGTGGCCGCCATGGTCTTGTTCCTGAGGTCGGCCCGGCTTGCCCGCTGGAACCTCGTGCTCCTCGGATCCGGTTTCGGTGCACTGGCAATCGTTGCGTGGGAGGGGGTTGAGTGGATCATCCAGGAGATGGGCACCACGGGCCTGCAACTCACCTACGACGACACCATCGGCGATCTGGTGCTCTCCTCGTCAGGCGGGGTTGTCGGAGCGGCTCTGGCTGCGGTGGCCCTGACCCGCGGTGGATCTCCCGACCAGCTCTGGAGCTGACCTTCCGACTAGGTCCCCAACTCCGCGAGCGGCACACCCTCAAAGAACCTTCTGGGGTTCTCGACCACAAGCATGTCGACCTGCTCGTCGGTCACGCCATGGTCGTGCAGCATCGGCACGATCTCACGATCGAAGCGGGTGGGATCGAACAGGTCGGCGAGACGTCCAGCTACTGCGGTGGGAAACGGCTCGCCCCTCCAGCACCAGACCGAGTCGTGGCTTACAACCAGCCGGTCACCGGCCCCGCGCCCCAGCAGGCGCACCAGCGAGGCCACCCTGTCGACATCTGGCATGAGCGTTCCGATGCCGAACCTGTCAAAGCCCAGGTAGCTGCCACCGGCCGCAATCCCCATGTGGTAACCGGTATCGGTACTGCCGCACGAGTGCCCGATGATCACCCGGTTCGCCGGGACCCCTGCGGCAGTGAGCAGTTCCTGTTGGAGTTCCCCCATCGTTCCCCGGTCGGTGTGTGTGGTCACCGGAGCGCCGGTCGCAACCGCCGCTTCCGCCGCCGCATTGAACACCGTCCTCTCGTAGTCGGTCATCGCCCCCGGCCCGGTCGCACACTTGATGATGCCGGGCCGTACGCCGGTGCTGCCGACACCGTCGGTCAACTCGGAGATGAACTGGTCGGCCATGACAGCGCCAACGTCCTCAAACTGGGCCTTGAAGTGCCAATATGCGCTACCCCCCTCCTCTTCCTTGTAGAGGCCGGTGGCGCAGACGATGTTGAAACCCGTCGCCTCGGCCACCTCGACCATCAACTCCACATCTCGCCCCAGGTCGGAAGGGCATGGGTCGAGCATCGAGGAGTACCCCAGATCCTGAAGTTGGCTGATGCGCTCCGTACAGACGTCCACCATCTCGGCCCCGTCGGGACCCGGCCGGCTTGAATGGGCCTCGAAACCCGCATAACCGATGCTGAGGTGCTCATGCATGAGCGTCCGCCCCAGGTCGGCGGTCGAGATGGGGCCCGTGACCGTCTGGACGGTGTGGCCCGGCGAATCTCCCTCCGGTGAAGCAGAACCTGCGTCGGCTGGCATGGCTCCATGCTCCCACAGCGGCCGCACCGGACCGTTCTCCTGGAATATGTGGAAAACCCACCGCATGGAAGGGTTGTTCACCTCACTCCCACCCCCCCCTCAGCGGGTTGCCACTGTGAAGGCTGGCATCTAGCGTGGGTGCGCTGCCCAATGATGGGCGGCCATCCACGTACCTCGTCCCCATGGATCGGGCTGCACGGATGATCAATCAGATTGAATCGAAAAATGAATCGGAGGGGTTTATATGCAGAAGAGCAAGCTCGTAAGGCTGCTTGCACTGTTCCTGTCGATTGGTGTCATCGCCGCCGCATGCGGTAGCGACGACAGCGACGACACACCGGCTGCACCGGCCACAACGGCTGCACCGGCCACAACGGCCGCAGAGGTCGAGGTTGTGCAGGGCGGGAGCCTGCTCGACGCCGTCCAGGCACGTGGCACGCTCAATTGTGGTGTAAGCGGTAGCGCTGTGGCGTTCTCAGAAACCCAGGCCGACGGTTCGGTCACCGGTTTCGACGCCGACTACTGCCGTGCAGTGGCAGCAGCCGTCCTCGGTGACGCCAACGCCGTCATGTTCATGGCGTTGACAGCAGCAGAACGTTTCACGGCAGTTCAGACTGGCGACGTCGACGTGCTCATGCGCAACTCGACCTGGACCCAGAGCCGTGACACCGACGTGGGCATGGACTTCGGTCCCACGACCTACTACGACGGCCAGCAGTTGATGGGCCGTGTCTCCGACGGGTTCTCCGGTACCTCAGGTATCGCCGACCTCGAAGGCGCAGTCGTGTGCACCAACGCTGGTACCACAACCGAGAAGAACATCGCAGAGGCGACCGAACTGGCTGGCGTGAACATCACGCTCAACTCGTTCGAGACCGGGGACGAGGTCTGGCAGCAGTTCCTCGACGGCGCATGTGACATCTCCACCACCGATGGTTCCGCTCTAGTAGGCCGCAAAGTCAAGCAGCAGCCTGCCGACGAAGAGTGGGTCATCTTCCCGCCGACGCCCATCTCCAAGGAGCCCCTCGGCCCGGTTTACGGCCAGAACGACTCCGCATGGGCTGATGCCGTCAACTGGACCGTGTACGCCACGATCATCGCCGACGAGTACGGCGTCAACCAGGCAAACGTCGACAACTGGCTCAGCGAGCCGGGCGAGGTCGGCCGCCTCCTGGGTGGTGACGGTGAGTTGCAGACCACAATGGGGCTGAGCGCAGATGCGTTCTACAACGTCATCAAGCAGGTCGGCAACTACAGCGACATCTACAACTCCAACCTGAACCCCGTGGGCCTCGTCCGCGAGGGTTCAGCTAACGCCAACTGGAAGGAAGGCGGCCTCATCTACTCACCGCCTGCACGCTAAGCGAGCAGTTGGAAAGTTAGATGGGTAACCAGGCAACAGTTACCCAGTAGCAGTTACCTGAGATACGCGTGAAGGTCCCGCTGTCCGGGGGTGCATGGCACCTCCTGACAGCGGGACCTTCCGCATACTGGGCCGGTTGCCCGCCCTGCGGCACAATTCCGGAAGAGCCGGCGCCGTGCATGTAGTTTCCAACCGGTTCTGATCAGCAACCCAAACTCTCGCCCAGAAACCACTACCTTCCGAGGAACATGACCGCACCCACCAACCAGGCCTCAAGTACCCATGAAGCGGTATCGCAACGCGTACCACTTTGGCGGGACGCTGTGGTCGTCAAATGGATGACACAGGTCACGCTCCTCACCCTCGTATTGGCGACACTCTGGTTCCTGGCCAGTCAAGCAGGCGACAACCTGTCGGCCCGCGACATAGATATCGGTTTCGACTTCCTAGAACGACCACCCGACATCCAACTCAGTGAGGGCATCGACACCCACCCCGCAACCGGCGGCCGTGCGCTCTGGGTTGGAATGGTCAACACCCTGCGCATGGCCGGGGCCGGAATCATCTTTGCAACGCTCCTGGGCGTAGTAGTCGGCCTCTCAAGGCTCTCCAACAACTGGCTCATCCAGCGCCTTGGAACAATCTGGGTTGAAACCCTGCGAAATGTCCCGCTGCTGGTCCAAATCATCTTCTACTCATCGGTCCTCTCGACCCTTCCCAGAGTCGGTCTGGACACCGGACCGATCAATGGCTGGCTCCACATCTCAAATAAAGGCCTCTCAATACCCCGCATCTTCATTGCCGATGGCTTCTACCAGTGGGCCGTGGTGGTGCTCCTCGGCGCGATCGGTGCTCGCTACGTCCACAAGAGGCGTGTCCACCTCCACAACGAGACCGGTGCCAACACCTCACCAATCCTGTGGGCACTCGGAACCATCGTGGTGTTCGCCATCGTGGGGCTGTTCATCCACCCAGCCTTCAGTTTCATAGGTCCGATCATGGGTGCAATTGCAGGTCTGTTCGACAGCCTCCCGGTGATCCTCCCCCAAGTCGTGCTCTCTGCCGCTGCAATCTTCTTCGCTGCCCGCTGGATCCGAGGGTTTCTGGCTGACAGGCGCAGTGCTGTGGGCCACCTCGCTCTGTCCGACGACGACTACTTCAGGATCATCTTTGCAGCCACCGCCGCCCTAATCGCTGTTGCCATCTTGAGTATGTGGTCGGGATTCTCCTCATGGCTCATCAACAGCGGCACAGACCTCTTTGAGGTGATCGAGGACAAGTTCAACGCGGATGGTGCTGCCAGACCATTCGATGCAATGAGACCCGACATCGTTAAGCCCGGCAAGTTTGCCAACTACGGAACCAGTGGCCTGACTATCACTATCGGCTTTGCTGCCGTGTTCTTCGGTGTGGTCTTCTACACATCGGCATTTATCGGTGAAATCGTCCGCGGGGGCATTCTGGCGGTCCCGAAGGGGCAGATCGAAGCTGCCAGCGCCGTCGGCCTTTCCCGAGCACAGTCGCTGCGTCACATTGTCTTGCCCCAAGCCTTCCGCATAATCCTTCCACCTCTTGGGAACCAGTACCTAAACCTGACCAAGAACACTTCTTTGGCAATCGCCGTTGGCTATAGCGACATTGTCCAGGTCGGCCAGACCGTCTACAACCAGACTGGCAAGACTCTGCCAGTAGTGGCGATCTGGATGCTGTTCTACCTCGCCTGCTCGCTGACAATCTCGGTGATAGTCAACTACTACAACGTTCGGCTGAAGTTGGTGGAGCGATGAGTGAGTACGGCGCTGATACACCCACCATCGGTGATGTTCCAAGAATTGTTACACCCCCCGTAGAACCACACCTGCCTCCTCGACAGTGGCTCGCAAAGAACCTGTTCCCCAGCAAGCTCAACACGCTGTTGACCATTGTCGCCAGCTTGGTGATCCTCGCCATCGTCCGAGGTCTCCTTGGGTTCATCTTCAACCCAATCCGTCAGTGGAACGCCACGGCGGTGAACCTGCGCCTCATGATGACCCATGCGTATCCGGCGGACCAGTACGTCCGGGTCTGGGTTTCCGTGGCTGTCTTCTTGGTCCTGACAAGCCTCTCCCTGGTCGTGTGGCGTGTTGGATTCCGAATTCTGCTCCGCAAGCTCGCCAAGCAGGTCATTGCAGGTGGCGTGTTTGGCCTCCTTGTTTCAGTGTTGGCACCCTTCAGCACTAATGCGACGCTGATCTGGTTAGCGGTGAGTGCCGGTGTCTTGGCTATCGGACTCGGCCTTTTGCGAGCGCCCGAAGAGGCCACAATCAGCTCGCTCACCCTCGTGGTCGGTGCCAGTTCGCTTGCCGCCGCGTCCCTCTGGCTGATCCCCTACGGACGCCACAGCTTCGTCCCTGACAGGACTCCAAGGATCCTTGCAGAACCAGGAACCGTGGCTATCACGACCAAGTTGCCCTGGACGATCATGTTGGTGATCGCCGTAGCCACCTACGCCGTCGGCCGCATGCTCAGGGACCGTATTCCCACCAAGCAGGCCCAGACGGTCCTACTTTTGACCTGGTTCCTGGCTCCACTTGCCCTCATCTACCTTGTGCTGCGCGATCCTGACTTCGACATGGCCCACGTAGTCTCCACGGATATCCCAATCTTCTTGGTGTTCGCTGCGTTGGGTTCTGCCACCCTCTTTTGGTTAACCAGGCCCGACACGGGCGAAATTGGCCGAGTCATCGCGATGGTAATCCTATTCCTGGGCTTGGGGTCCTTCCTGACTCCGATGCGAATGGTCATCCGCATACTCCTGATCCTTCTAGCGATGTTCTCCCTAGCCGCTCCTACATTCAGTGGTGACCGCCAGACGAGGCGCCGCTACGCCACGACTTGGACAGTGGTGACCCTGTTCCTTTGTTGGCTGATAACGGCAATCAATACACCCTCCACCGTTGACGTTCCCGGAGAGTTCTTCATGGGAGGCTTCTCACTAACGCTTCTCGTGGCCTTCTTCACCCTCATCATCTCCTTCCCACTCGGCGTCGTACTGGCCTTGGCCCGAACCTCGACCATGCCTGTCTTCCGTCTGCTGGCCACCACATTTATTGAATTCGTGCGGGGCATTCCGCTTATCACGATCCTCATCTTCTTCAGTGTCATGGTCCCCCTCTTCCTGCCCGATGGAATGGACCTGCCAGAGCTCACGGCTGTCACGATCGGCTACGCCCTGTTCGCCTCCGCCTATCTGGCCGAGAACGTTCGTGGCGGCCTCCAGTCAGTCACGCGTGGACAGCACGAAGCTGCAGAGGCAGTTGGTATGACCACTTCCCAAAAGACGGTCTTTATCGTCCTCCCCCAGGCTCTGCGTGTAGCGATTCCACCCCTAGTTGGCCAGGTGATCGCAACGTTCAAAGAGACTTCGCTGCTCTACATCATCGGCCTCTACGACCTTTTGTTCGTGGCCAAGGCACTGGTACCCAACCAGACTGAGTTCATGGGCAGCACCAGAGAAAACCTGCTGTTCGTCTCGGTTATCTACTGGATAATCGCCTACAACTTGTCCAAGGCCAGCCAACGTCTGGAGCGACGTGTGGGGCTTGGTGAACGATGATCACAACATGGCTTCTCAAACAGGAGGACAGGACACCATGAACGACATGGATACCGATGCCAGAACAGATACAGAACCCCCGGCTCGCTCTGAACGCGATCTGAGCAACGCCGCAGACATGATCGTCTGTGAGGAGATCTGTAAGTGGTACGGGGACTTTCAGGCACTTGAGGGCGTCTCAGCGACCATCAAGGAACAGGAGGTCGTTGTCGTACTGGGACCATCGGGATCTGGTAAGTCCACCTGGATCCGATGCATCAACCGGCTCGAACAGCATCAGGAGGGCAGAATCGTAGTCGACGGTGTTGAGTTGACCAATGACCTAAGAAACATCGAAAAGGTCCGTTCTGAAGTTGGAATGGTCTTCCAGCAGTTCAACTTGTTCCCCCACCTGAAAGTCCGCGACAACGTCAGCCTCGCCCCGATCTGGGTGCGCAAGAAGCCCAAGGCCGAGGCCGAGGAACAGGCACAGGCCCTGTTGGAACTGGTCGGAATCCCCGAGCAGGCAGACAAGTTCCCCGGTCAGTTGTCGGGTGGTCAACAGCAGCGCGTGGCCATTGCCAGGGCCTTGGCCATGGAACCCAAGATCATGCTGTTCGATGAGCCGACATCGGCTCTCGACCCGGAGATGATCAAAGAGGTCCTCGACGTCATGAAGAACCTGGCGCTGTCAGGTATGACCATGATGGTCGTGACCCACGAGATGGGCTTTGCCAAGGAGGTGGCCGACCGGATCATCTTCATGGAGGAGGGCCAGATCGTCGAGGTCGGCACTCCCGAGCACTTCTTCACCAACCCGACCGAGGACCGCACCAAACTCTTCCTGTCGCAGATCCTGGCCTGACAGGCTTGCCTAGCCTGCTTGCCTGGCCTGATCCCCTCGGGGAGGGCTCAACCCCGGAGTATCTCAGTCCTCACGCAGGAGCTCTATCACAGCTGAGGTGTCCCACCGACCGTGGCCCTGCTCCTGAAGCCTGGCGTAGTTCTGGTCAGCCAACTCGGTGAACGGCAACGTGGCACCCAGCCGTTCGGCCTCGTCGAACACGATGCCGAAGTCCTTGCGCATCCAGTCGATTGCGAAACCATGGTCGAAGTGGCGCTCCAGCATCGTGCGGGCACGGTTGTCCATCTGCCATGAGCCCGATGCCCCCTTGCTGATCGCTGCCAGAACCGGTTCCAGGTCGAGACCTGCCCTGCGGGCAAAGTCAAGTGCCTCGGCCAGGCCCTGGATGAGGCCACCTATGCAGATCTGGTTGACCATCTTTGTGAGCTGCCCATGGCCTACAGGCCCCACGAGGACCGTCGCCTTTGCATAGGCGTCGATGACAGACTGGACGCTGTCGAATACCCCCGGATCGCCGCCACACATGATGCTGAGTTGCCCGTCTTCTGCCCCCGCCTGCCCGCCCGAGACCGGGGCATCCACGAAACCGACACCCACCTCGGCAGCCGCCGCGGAAACCTCCCGGGCCACCTCGGCCGAAGCAGTCGTGTGGTCAACCAGGGTCGCAGGTCTTCCAGTGCCAGCCATGCCAGCGAGCACCCCGGAGTCGCCGAAAACCACGGACCTCACATCATCGTCGTTGCCAACGCACATCATCACTACGTCTGCACCCCCGGCCGCCTCCGCCGGTGTGTCTGCCATCGCACCACCGTGCTCCCCAACCCACGCCTCGGCCTTCGATCCCGTGCGGTTGTAGACGGTGGTCGGGTGACCTGCCGCCTGGAGGTGACCGGCCATCGGATACCCCATCACCCCGAGCCCGACAAACGCGCACCTGGCCATGTTCTGCTCTCCTACCTTCAGGACCGGACTGCCGACCCTAGTCCCCATAGCTGAGTGCCTTCCGTACCTGGGTACCTCGCCTCCTGCTCGCACCTCCCCCTCCTGGCCAATGCCTTCTCTACCATCTCCGGTTGGCCCGGGCGAGGCGACAGGTGGCAGGCTGTGCCAGCGTGCCGCCGTAGGGGTCTCAGGACCTGTCCGTGGCACCGGCCTCCAACTCCCCAACAATCAGGAGCGACATCGACAATGGGTAACCTCTGTGAAGGCCGAGTAGCGGTAGTGACCGGTGCAGGCCGGGGCATCGGACGCGAACACGCGCTGCTCCTGGCTGAGAACGGTGCAAAGGTCGTGGTGAACGACCTCGGAGGCGACGCCGCCGGATCGGGCACCGACCTGTCACCGGCTCAGGAGGTCGTTGGCGAGATAGAGGCCATGGGTGGCGAGGCCGTGGTAAACGGCGCCAACGTCGCGGACTTCGACGCCGCAGGCACCATGGTTCAACAGGCCATCGACACCTGGGGTCGCCTCGACATTCTCGTTAACAACGCCGGGATCCTCCGGGATCGTATGGTCTTTTCGATGTCTGAATCCGACTGGGACGCCGTGATCGATGTCCACCTGAAGGGCACCTTTGCTCCCGCCCACCACGCAGCCGTCCACTGGAGGGAAAAGGCGAAGTCGGGCGACTACGCCCCGGAGGAACTGTTCGGTCGGATCATCAACACGTCCTCCCCATCCGGCATCTACGGAAACGTCGGCCAGTGCAACTACGGCGCTGCCAAGGCAGGGATCGCCGCCTTCACGGTCATCAGCGCCATGGAACTTGTCCGGTACGGGGTGACGGTGAACTGCCTGGCCCCCGGCGCATTCACCCGGATGACGTCCGGCCTGGCCGGTTGGGAGTCCATGGACGAGGAAACCAGGGAGGCCATGAGCCCCCGCTGGATAGCAGTGCCCACCGTGTGGCTCTGCAGTGAGGCCGCCCAGAACGTGACCGGCCGGGTATTTGACGTGCATGGCAGCCAACTGGGCATAGCGGAGCAGTGGCATCTCGGACCGACCGCGGTCCAGCCCGACGACCCCGCTGACTTGACTGACGTGATGGCCGGTCTCATGGCCGACGCTCAGCTCAACTCCGACATGCGGGGGATGCCGGCCGAGGGCCCGGGGCGACCAGGTCGGGGCTTGTAGGGGGCCAGCCCCCTGCTAGCGCCTGTCAGCAAACCCCCACCAGCAGGCCATCCAGGACCACCATGAGCATCGACTTCAGCTTCACTCCTGAGCTGGAGGAACTACGCGACCGGGTACATACCTTCGTCGACGAGGTCATTAGACCGACAGAGGTCGAGTTGGAGGAGGCCGAGGGCAGCCAGCGCCTCGACACCCTCATCTCCCTGCGGAAGCAGGCCCACAAGGCCGGCATCTGGTTGCCCCACATGCCCGAGGAATGGGGCGGCATGGACCTGGGACACGTCGAGTTGGCCATGGTTCAGGCAGAGGCCGCCCGCTCCTACTACGGACCCTGGGTCTTCAACTGCCAGGCCCCAGACGAGGGAAACATGCACACCCTCCTCCACTGGGCGACTGACAGCCAGAAGGAGCGCTACCTCAGGCCACTCTGCGACGGCCGAACCTGGTCGTGCTTCGCCATGACCGAACCGGAAGTGGCCGGTTCAGACCCAACCCTTATCCGAACCACCGGGTACCAGGATGGTGAGGAGTGGGTCATCAACGGTCACAAGTGGTTCATCTCAAATGCCCACAGGGCTAGTTTCGCCATCCTCATCGTCCGCACCGAGGACGACCCGGACCTTCCCCAGGCAGCCAACACGGCGTTCCTCGTCGACCTACCCCACGATGGCTGGAACGAGGTCCGCCAGATCGAGACAATGCACGGCTCCACCGGCCACTCCGAAATCCTCCTTGAGGACCTGCGGTTACATGAGTCCCAGATGCTCGGAGGTCGCGGCCAGGGGCACCTGCTCGGCCAGTACCGCCTGGGTCCGGCACGTCTGGCCCACTGCATGCGCTGGATCGCCCAGGCTGAGATGGCCCTCGACATGATGGTTGCCCGCTCCCTCGAGCGCTTCAGCCACGGTTCGGTTCTGGCTGAGAAGCAGGGAATCCAGTGGATGATCGCCGACTCCACGATGGAGCTCTATCAGTCCAAGCTGATGGTGCTACATGCCGCGTACAAGATCGACCGGGGTGAGGATTTCAAGTCGGAGGTCTCGATGGCCAAGCACTTCGTGGCTAACAGCCTGAACCGCATCATCGACCGCTCGATCCAGGTGCACGGTGCCCTCGGCTACTCAACCGACACCCCCCTTGCCCACATGTACCA
>Ga0208521_1001303_pt1 | contig 13025 bp, 9 predicted proteins | sample ETNtaG_24_FD_185754 | JGI IMG/M metagenome (GOLD analysis project Ga0208521, IMG submission 185754) | Marine microbial and viral communities from oxygen minimum zone, Eastern Pacific Ocean - ETNP201306SV47 (SPAdes) (version 2) | ecosystem: Environmental > Aquatic > Marine > Oceanic ... | reverse complement strand
ATGGTATTTGCTGTCAACGCTCCACCCGGCATTGGTGAAAGCGGAATAATTGGAGAAACCTGTTTTGCCTCTATTGGAATAAAATAATCTTTCATGCATTCTTCAAAAACTTTTTCTGCTTCAACAATCTTCATTATATCTACATCAATCGTCCACTCCATGCCTTTAAGTGCATGCCACATTGAAATAATATCAGGCTGGCTTGTGCCTCCGCAGACCGGGCTCTTCGCAAGGTCGATACCAAAATTGTCGTTTTTTGTAGAGCCTCCCTCAATTGCGCCTAGATAGCAGGATACCCCCACTCCGGCAGTATCGTGGGTATGGTACCAGAGCAGTACATCGTCTCCCAGAAGCTTCCTGGCTCCTACAAATGTATCATAGACCTTCTGTGGATTAGCGGTACCGCTTGCATCCTTAAAACATATAGAATCATATGGAAGTCCTGAATCCAGAATTTCTTTCAGGCGATGGAGATAGAATTCGGAGGTATGTGCATGTTCGCATTCTTCAGGCAGGTCCATCAGGGTTATGCATACCTGATGGTGAAGGCCGGCTCCAGTTATACACTCGCCTGAATACTCAAGGTTTTGAATGTCATTGAGAGCATCAAAGTTACGTATAGTAGTCATGCCATGTTTCTTAAAGAGAGTTGCATGAAGCTTGATAATGTCTTTGGGTGATTGTGACAGGGCGACAACGTTAATACCCCTGGCCAGTGTCTGGAGATTTGCATCGGGTCCGGCAATCTTCCTGAAGTTATCCATCATATGAAAAGCCGATTCGTTGCAGTAAAAGAAAAGAGATTGAAATCTGGCGCCGCCGCCGGCCTCCAGATGGGTAATCCCCGCTTCTACTGCAGCCTCAACGGCAGGCATGAAATCCTGAGTAAGTACACGTGCACCATAAACAGATTGGAATCCATCCCTGAATGAGGTGTCCATGAACCTGACTTTCTTCATAATAATTACCCTTTCATTTAAGTTTATGGTGCCTGAGACTAAATAACTGAATTTACTTTTATAAAAAGCTCATCTACAGTGATATTCATGTACTTCTGAATGCATGAACGGCGGCAGATATGACCGTTGTCCGTGTGTCTATGTCTCCTGTATCAATACTTTTATTTTTTTTACTCCTGCGCGCAAGCTCTTCTTCTGCCAGTGCCGCTTTCTCCCTGCGTGTATGCTCATGGGTACAATAAGCAAGCAAAGACATGGCCTGGTTTAAAAGCACAAGAAAAACGAACACAACGCTCATACCAACAAACATTAGCATAAATGCATTGCCGATCATTAATAATCCCTCTTATGGTATAAATTATTAAAAGCTATTTCTCCGGAATTGAGACTGATAATACCTCGTTTTTCACATTCAAAAAGCAATGTTCCGTCATCATTCAGGTCGATTATTCTTCCTGAATATGATTCCTTTTTTATGTCTGTAAAAACGATTTGTTCATTTATAAATGCCAATCTTTTCTTTAGCTCCAACCGGTTTTGTGTAAAGCCACTCTGGCAAAGTACATTAAAGCAATTAATAATTATTTCAAGGAGTTTTTTAAACAGTTCAAGCTGTATAACCTTTTGGTGCAATTCGCAGCAAAGCGATGTGGCAGGAATGTCTATGAAGGCAAGGGATTCCTCCGTACTGTTTACGTTAAGGCCTATTCCCAGTATCCCATATGTATTTTTATTAGATTTAACGATTTCACACAGTATACCTGATATTTTTTTTCCTTGTACAAGCACGTCGTTCGGCCATTTTACAGATGGCTTCAAACCGTAAACTTCCAGCAACTGGGCGACAGAAAGAGCTGCAATCTGCGTAATATTCTGCCTGAGTTTATGCTCCAGTGACGTAAGCGGCAACAGGATCGAAAATGTGAGATCCTGACCGGGTACAGAATTCCATACTCGAGTAAAACGTCCCCTCCCATGCGTTTGCTCATTGGCCCAGATAACCGAATAATCCGCCAGGGTTGAGCAATGCTGTCTTAAAAATTCATTGGTAGAGTCCAGGCTTGCATACTTGTATATTGTGTACACCACTCCGTCAGGTTTAGTGATTTCCGGTTTCAGCTCTTTATCCATAAAAGTGTCATCTCCGAACCATGTCCTGAATGATCTCGAACTGGTTGCAGAACAAGACCTTCAAATTCAGGGAGACAATATAGCCTTTAGCAGCAGAAAGTAAAATTCTATTTAAGTACTTGTGGCGTTGTTCTCTGACGCTTACGATCATGTTCCCTCAATAATTTCTTCCTGAGACGAAAGGTTTTGGGCGTAATTTCTATAAGCTCGTCATCTTCAATGTATTCTAACGCCATTTCCAGCGTCAAATCCCTGGGAGGTGAAAGTTTAATTCCCTTATCCGCCGTAGCTGATCTCATATTTGTAGCCTTTTTGGCACGGCACACGTTTACGGCTATATCGTTCTGTTCGCAATGTTCACCAACTATCATACCTTCGTAAACTTTATCACCAGGTTTGGCAAACATAACCCCGCGGTCACGTAAACCGTCAAGGGCATATGCCATCACATCTCCATTTGACATAGAGACAATGACACCCTGAGACCTGTGTGGAATGTCACCCTTGAAATACTCGTATTCGTAAAAGTTGTGATACATGATGGCGGTTCCCTGTGTGGAACTGAGGAGCCTGAGTCTTAATCCAACCAATCCACGTGAAGGAAGTTTGAACTCAAAATTTATCCGTCCGTTGCTTTCCCGCATGTTCAACATTTCTCCCTTTCTTAACCCCAGCAATGAAATAACCTGTCCATCAAATTCCTTTGGTACATCAATTACAAGGAACTCTACGGGCTCGGCTTTTTTTCCATTAATTTCCTTGTATATAACCTTTGGTTTTGAAACCTGGAGTTCATATCCTTCTCTCCTCATATTTTCAATCAAAACTGAAAGATGCAGTAACCCTCTTCCTGCTACATGAAACGACTCGCTGGAGTTAGTATCGTGTACTTTTAATGAGACGTTTGAACGTAACTCTCTATATAACCTTTCTCTCAAATTACGGCTTGTTACATACTTCCCGTCCTTGCCCGCAAATGGGGAGTTGTTCACTGAAAACAGCATCGATAGCGTAGGTTCGTCAATACTTATGATGGGAAGCGGTTTAGGGTTATTTGCATCTGCGAGGGTATCGCCAATTTCCACGTTTTCTATCCCTGTAACAGCTACAATGTCACCTGCAGTCGCCTCCTGAACACTTTCTCGCTCCAAACCAGAGAAAGAATAGATTTTTCCTATTCTTTCATTACGCTTTTCTCCATCCATTTTAAGCCATGCTACATTACTGCCGGAGTTTATACTTCCATTTGCAATCTTGCCAATTCCTATCCTGCCTACGTAATCATTATAATCCAGCGCCTGTACAAGCATCTGGAATGGTTCGTCCGGATTTGCCGTTGGCGGAGGGATGTGTTTTATAATAGCATCCAGTAGTGGTGCCAGATCATTGCTTTTCTGTTCCACTTCGAGTTTTGCATATCCATCTCTTGCGCTGGCGTATACTACGGTAAAGTCTAACTGTTTATCGTCGGCATTTAAGTCTACAAACAGGTCAAATATTTCATCAAGGACATCTTTTGGCCTCCCGTCAGGCCTGTCAATTTTGTTGATTACTACAATAGGTTTGAGGTGGTAGCCTAATGCCTTCTGTAATACGTATCTCGTCTGCGGCATAGGGCCTTCGTATGCATCCACCAGGAGAAGTACGCCTTCAGCCATTTTTAGAGTGCGCTCCACTTCACCTCCAAAGTCTGTATGGCCGGGTGTGTCAATAATGTTCAGTTTAATTCCTTTATATTGGATTGAAAAGTTCTTCGCGACTATAGTTATGCCGCGTTCCCTTTCCTGATCCTGAGAATCCATTACTCGTTCGACAACTTGCTGGTTTGAGCGAAAGACTCCGGTCTGTTTTAACATTTGATCAACTAACGTTGTTTTTCCATGATCCACATGGGCGATGATGGCAATATTCCTGATGTTTTCTATTTCCACAATTACTTTTTTCCGTTTCTTTGATTGGCTAAAGGCCTGGCCTTTGCAACACTTGATTAATGTAAAGATTAAAATTCTGAAAACTGCATTCTTTAGTAACTTGCGTTGTGGGCAGGCCACAAAATATAAACTCTTCATTATAGTAATATTTTGGAAAATATTATAGTAAAAAATCTAAAATGTAAGTTCCTAAGATAAACTTGAAGGAAGAATTGGATGAAAATAGTAGTTGAAATTATAAGCATCTTTCGTATAAATTCCTTTCGACTGCCCACGGTATTTAGATGAACCGTCCTGGCCCGGACGGAATAATCTTATCAACATATGCTGTAACTGATTATAAAATAAGGATGGAGCCTGAGAACATTCTGGAAGTCTTGAAGGCTGCAAGATAAGCCTAGGAAAAGTATAAATAGACAATTTATTGGATAAATGTATAATACAGTGATATTCTAATAGAAATTTATTATAGAGAGAATACAAAATGGATGTTACAAAAATATTTGGGACGAATGTATTTAATGATGTTGTAATGAGAAAGTGGTTGCCAAAGGATACCTATAAATCGCTCAAGAAAACGATTGAAAATGAAACTCAATTACTAGATGAGGTTGCGGATGTAGTTGCAAATGCGATGAAAGATTGGGCAATTGAAAAAGGGGCAACACATTATACTCACTGGTTTCAGCCGCTGACGGGAAGTACGGCAGAAAAACATGACTCTTTTATTTCACCGACACCACAGGGTGGGGTAGTTATGGAATTTTCCGGTAAGCAGCTTGTCAAGGGAGAGCCTGATGCGTCAAGCCTTCCAAGCGGAGGGCTCAGGGCTACTTTCGAAGCACGTGGATATACCGCATGGGATTATACGTCTCCCGCATTCCTTAAGGAGGATGCTGCTGGAGATGTCACACTTTGTATTCCAACCGCATTTTGTTCATATACGAGCGAAGCATTGGATAAAAAAACGCCGTTGTTGCGTTCAATGGCTGCTGTTTCAAAACAGGCAATTCGCGTTTTACGCGCATTGGGGAATAAAACCGTTAAGAAAGTTACCGCAAATATCGGTGCTGAGCAGGAGTATTTCCTGGTAGACAAGAAATTCTTTGAGAAGAGGCTGGATTTAATTGTTGCAGGGAGGACGATATTTGGTGCACCCGCACCGAAAGGTCAGGAGATGGAAGACCACTACTTTGGGCAGATCAAGGATCGTGTAGCGGATTTTATGAAGGATCTGGACAAAGAATTATGGAAGTTGGGGGTAGCTGCTACAACAAAGCATAATGAAGTTGCGCCGTCACAATTTGAAATGGCGCCAATCTTTACATCGGCAAATATAGCGGCAGATCATAATCAACTTGTTATGGAGACATTACAGAAAGTTGCTATAAGACGTGATCTTGTCTGCCTTTTGCACGAAAAACCATATGCAGGAGTAAATGGTTCCGGGAAACATACGAATTGGTCATTGAGTACTGACGATGGTGCGAATTTACTTGAACCCGGTAAGACGCCGCACGAAAACGCACAGTTTTTGCTCTTTATCTGTGCGCTTATTAGTGCTGTTGACCGCCATGCAGATATAATACGCAGGTCTGCGGCAAATTCAGGTAATGATCATCGCCTTGGAGGGAATGAAGCTCCACCAGCAATTATTTCGATCTTTATGGGTGAAGAATTGACAAAAATTCTGGAGACTATTGCAAAGGGGAAGAAGGCAAAATCAAAAGCATCAACAACTCTTGAGGTGGGAGTTGATACTTTACCGCACCTTCCAAAGGATAATGCCGACAGGAACCGGACATCACCGTTTGCATTTACAGGTAATAAATTTGAGTTTCGTATGGTTCCCTCATCGGCTTCCATTTCCAGGCCGTGTATTGTTTTGAATACAGTAGTTGCGGAAACACTTGATAAAATTGCAACCAGGCTTGAGAAGGCAAAGGATATTCATAAAGAGACAGCATCTATCGTAAAACACACCATGGTAGAGCATGGGAGGATAATCTTTAATGGGAACAACTATTCTGATGAATGGGAGAAAGAAGCAAAAAAGCGTGGATTACCAAATATTCGAAATACTGTAGAAGCAATGAAATCTTTTCCAGAAAAGAAATCTGTTGGCTTGTTTCAAAAATATAAAGTGCTTTCAAAAGAAGAAATGTGTGCCAGGTATGAAATTTATCTCGGGCAATATTCCAAGCAGATTAATATTGAAGCAAACACTGCACTTGACATGGTGAAGAGTTTATATATTCCTGCAATAGTACACTATACAAGTGAACTTGCTGATGTGATTTCAAAGCTGAAAAAAGTAAGTGCGCCTGCAGATGTTCAAAGAGATCTTCTGTCAAAAATTTCGACTCATCTGAAATCAACATATCGTAACACTAGGAAATTGGAATCTGAACGGGAGAAGGCACTCAAGATTGCTGACAGTTTAAAACGTTCTGAGGCCTTTCGTGATAAAGTAATGGCCACTGTGACTGATTTACGTAAAGATATTGATATGCTTGAGACCTTGATTCCCCGAAAATTGTGGCCAGTCCCAACGTATGCAGATCTTTTGTATAAATTGTAATTTATCAGGTAGGGTACCAATAGCTTATAGAGTGGGGGATTAGCTCAGTTGGGAGAGCGTTTGAATGGCATGCGTAAAAATGGTAATTTTAACAATTTCCGTAAGTGCCTGATTTAGTGTCTGTTATGTCGCTATCATATATATAACAATAGGTTACAACTCTTTGTCGATTCTGATGATTCCTGTGGAGTCCTGCTGATTACGCTGGAGTTGACTACGTTTTGACTACAATTTGACTACAGTGGTCAAAACAATCGCGACCACACTCCAAACCACATCTCACCAGTAATATACCTCTTAATTCTGCGTTCCACCCCAAGCCATAATCAGGTGGCAAATCTGCCATAAAACTACTTGCGCTTAACGTATCTGTAGGTTTATAATTCGCGCATATAGCAGTATTCATATTATTCTAATCCTTGTCAGACGTGACCTTAGAGTAATCATAAAACATGGATTTTGATAACCTCTCCGAAAAAGAACTTTTAAACACATGTATTCAGGGAAGTAAAGAAGCCTGGGATGCATTTGTCGAAAAATATACCAAACTGATCTACCATGCCATCAATAAGACCTTCAGGACTTATAGTGCAGATTTTCTTTATCATGATAAAGATGATATTCATAATAGTGTTTTTCTTTCCTTAATCGAGAATGACTATAGAAAATTGAGACAGTATGAAGGTAAAAACGGTTGTACCGTCTCAAGTTGGCTCGCGCTCGTTACAAACAGATTTACCATAAATCATATTAAGAAAGCAAAGAGGTCCAAACATATAGAAGGCGACCCACCGGGCAATGTGGACGTAAGAGAAAGAGTTTCAAATCCTCAACCACAGCCTGGTGACGAACTATCAGTGAAAGAATCTCTAGAGATACTTAAAGAATTGGTCAATAATTTAAAGGTCGATGATAAGCTTTTTATTAAACTATATTATGAAAAGGAGCTTCCACCTGAGGAAATAGCAGAAATATTAAAATGTGAAGTGAGCACTATTTACAGTAGAAAGAATCGAATCAAAGAAAAGTTACAAAAAATTGCAAAAAAGAAAAATTTATTGCAAGATAATTGAGTGAGAATTGTCTTTTATAGTGGGGACAGAATAACTGTAGTTTCTGGCGCTTTGAAACAAGAGTGTATTTAACTCTTAATGAGGAAAGATATGGATAGAATTGATAAATTTTTAAAGTCTCTTTTGTATAAAACAAAAGAAGAAAGAGACTTATTACGAGAGAAAGAGCATATTTGCCCTTCTGAGGAAACGGTTGTTTGCTATATCGACAATCTTCTAAAGGATGACGAAAAAGAAAGTTTTGAAGAGCATCTTGCAGAATGTGATAACTGCCTCCAGCAAACTATAATGCTCCATGGTTTTAAGAAGGAGGTAGAAGAAAGTGGTTACATGGAAGCACCAGCAGAATTAACACAGCAGGCAAAGAACTTGGTTCAAGAGGAGATTATACAGGAAGAACCAGTACCGGCAGGGAGCATGGTTCCGGAGAGTTCTGAGAAGAGTTTGACTAATGTTATTTTTGAATTTATCAGTAATACTATAAGGGCGAGAAGTGGTTACCGGTTTGTATCGTACGGGGCTCCTGCGTTGATTGTAATGCTTTCTATTTATATCGGGATGCCTGCTTATAAATTAGCAACATCAACGCTTTCCATGAAGATTATACCTTATGATTATAGCGAGGACAGAACACGTAGTGGTAGTTCTGAAGGCAAGAGAAAGAATGCTGATGGAAGTGTTTCCGAGGTTAAAATTGAAGAGGGAAGCGTTCTTCAATCTAATGATAAATTTCAGGTGCAATTTGAGACCAAAGAAGATGCGTATGTATACATCATCATTCACGATAGTTTAAATAAGGCAAAACAGCTTTTTCCTGACCCTTCTGAAATCACATTTTCTAACAAAGTAAAGGCAAATTCAAGCCATACAGTTCCTACATTAGGATGGCGGCTTGATGAAAATGTAGGGAAAGAGACTATTTATGTCTTAGCGTCGAAAAACCCACTGGATAATATTAAAGATCTACTCCGTGCAATGGAAGATGTGAAGGAGCCAGAAAATAAATTGAACAAGTTTGCAAAGGATAATGATGCTGTAGTAAGGGATTTCAGTTTCCGTCATATAGATAGACAATAAGGCATTTAAGGAAATTACCATTATTAAGAATACAGAGAAAAAGTGGTAAACAAAGAGAAGCCTGGTGAGGAACGTTTGAGAGATATGATACCAATGGAGATGGTATAGATGATATTGTAGAGGGTGATTCAAATGGAAATGGGCTTGTAGATATGTATATCGTAGATTTAAATCAAGACGGAAGAATAGACCACGTCAAACTGGATCAAGATGAGAATGGCAGAATGGATATAGTTGTTTATGATACAGACGGAGACGGTAAATATGACACATGGGCTTACGATATTAACGAAAATGGGCACATGGATCAATGGGAAGGGCGATAATAAAAACAATACAGTCACGTAATTCTGATATTTCAAAAGCCGTGCTGCTTTTTCAAACCAATAAACAATTCTTACATACCACACTCGCATTTCTGATAATAGTCCTGCTGAGCTCCAACATACATGCTCAGGCTGAGTATATAGATAAAAAAGGTAAGGCTGAAGCTCTGTGGGAACAGGGAAAAGATGATTTTTTCATTTTGTCCACAACTTACTTTACTATATCAAATAAAGATCATGTAACATCAATGGCAAAGGGTTATCAAGAAACTTTGGAAAAATTTAATAATTCTCTAATTATTCATAGGGAATTAGGAACCCTACAGCAAGAGGCTGATCTTCTAACATGGATAGCTGCGGTAGAAATAGAAGCAGGTAGTTATTTAGATGCCTTAAATCATCTGAAAGAGTCTTTGGGGATTTATAGTAAATTAAATAGCAGGCCAGGAGAAGATGCTTTTGTTAGGGATGTAGCTGCTGCAATAAAGACTATGACACTTTTTGTCATGGGCAGAAACCATTTTAAAGAAGGGGACTACGAATCAGCTCTAAAGAAATTTAAAACCGCTCTCAAATTAGTTAAAAAAATTGCTAGGAAACGATATGAAGGTGGCCTTTTGTGGGAAATTGGAGAGGTTCAATTTATGCTTGGAAACTATTCGGCAGCTGAAAGATATTATAGAGATGCTCTAGTTATTTTTAGAGAACTCGGTAAAAAAGATTTTGAAGCACGTATTCTCTGCAACATGGGAAGATCATATCATGCCAAAGGTGAAAATTCTAAAGCACTTGAATATATTGATAAGGGTTTGGAAATATTCGAAAAGTTTGATGATAAGAATGGAATTATGGGCGTTTCGTTTCTTAAAGGACGAATTTATTTTGACCAGAATGATAAATCCAAATCCCTAGCTCTTTTCAAGAAGGCACTTGAGATTTCTCATAATGTAGAGTATCAGGAAGCAATTGCTGAAATAACGGAAGAAATCGGAGATGCTTACAGGGGTATGGGTTACCTTAGTATACCAGTAAAGTACTATAAACGCGTATTAAACATAATACAGGAAGCAGGAGACAGTGCTAAAGAGGGAGATATTCTTTATACAGTTGGACAACTGTATAGTGGCATGGGAGATTATGAAAAAGCACAAGAAGTCTTGAATGAAGCAGTGCAAATATATAAAAAACACAATATGATTTATGAACGAGGAGAAACACTAGTTGAAATTGGTAAAGCAAATTGTAACCAGGGGAATTATCTTAACGCTATTGAAAATCTTCAGGAGGCATTGAAGATATTTGAAGGGGTTAGCGATAGCGATTCCAGCAAGTCTTTTGCTCTCACCACTCTTGGAGGTGTGTATAGGCTGTTGGGGGATGACGAAACAGCCAAAGATATAGAAAATAAAGTGAAAGGAAATATAGATAAGAGAAACGAGTGGGATCAATTGAAATTTCTACAACAACAGGCATTCAATTTCTTCAAAGAAGAGAAAAAGGATAGAGCGCTGCATGCCATTCGTAAAATCCTTAATCTGAGCAAAGAGGCTGATAACAAGGTATTTGAAAGGATGTGTATTAGTAGTATAGGGCTTATTTATAAGATTAATTTAGAATTTTCAAAAGCTTTGGGTTTTTATAAGCAAGCTCTGGAGGTAAGCAGAAAATATAGCGATAAGGGTGGAGAATTAGTTGAATTGCTTAATATAGCAACAACATACGATTCTCCATGGCTATCCGACTATCCAAATGCATTAGGTTATTATAAACAAGCACTGGTAATAGCGAAAAAATTAGGGAATAAGCCTTCAGAAGAAAAGTGTTTGAGCTCAATAGGACTGATATACATGGGCCAAGAGAAAGATGAAGAAGCAGAGAAATACTTGAAGAAAGCCTTATTGGTAAGCAGTGAGATGGGTGCACAGGAGAGAATTTGGGAAACACAAAGAAAACTTGGCTTACTTGCTTGTTTTTCTGGAAATCAACAAAAGGCTAAAAGTTATTTTGGTGAAGCAATTGATACTATTGAATCTATAAGAGGGAAGATTTCTGTCGATAAACTCAAAACAAGTTTTATTGAAGATAAATTATCAGTTTACAGTTCTATGATATTTACTTTGCTGGAACTCAAAGAGGTTGAAGAAGCCTTCAATTACGTTGAAAGAGCAAAGTCCAGAACACTACTTGATTTACTGGGAAATAATATAAAATTTAGAAAAGGGAAGGATGAGGAGTTAAGTCAGGAAGAAAGAAAACTACAGAGAAGAATCAACGAACTTCTAGGAAAAGTACAAAATGAGCAATCACAACCAAAAGAAAAACAGAGATCAGCCTTAAACGTATGGAATAAAGAACTGAAGAAGGCAAGAAGGAGATATTCAAAACTACTTCTAGAGATGAAAAGGAAATCCCCAGAACTTTACTCTCTGGCAGTTGTGAATTCTCTCGACCTTAAAGAAGTTCAAGAGCTAATTGAGCCTGATACAACATTGTTGGTATACTACGTTTTTCATGACACCCCCCATGATGAATATACGATTCGTTGCTGGGCAGTTAACAAAAATGAATCATTTGTTTCTGGTTGTACTGTTTCAAGTCTACCTTTTAAAATAAAAACTTTAAGGGAAAAGATAACTAAACGTCACTCTAATTATGACAAGGAAGCTAAAGAACTATATGATCTATTAATTGGTCCTGTAAAGCCATATATAAAGACTAAAAGAATCGGTATCAGTCCTCATTCGGAATTACATAATCTTCCATTTCAAGCTCTAATCAATGCTGATGCGTCAAGGAATGACAAAGATAACCAAAATCACTTCCTTATTGAGGAATACGAAATCTTTTATGTACCAAGCGCCAGTGTACTCAAATTTGTTTTGGAAAAAAGGAAGGAAGTTCCGGAGGACAATGTACTGGCATTTGGTAATCCGGAACTTGAAGAAAGAGGTCTTGATTTACCTTATGCTGAAGAAGAAGTAAGAAAGATTAAAGAAAGTTACCCAGAGACGACTCTTTATTTGAATAAAAAAGCTACTGAGGAAAAAGCGAAACAGCTGTCTGGTGACTATGACATCATTCACTTTGCCAGTCATAGCGAGTTTAATCCGGAATTTCCAATGTTTTCTTGTATCAAGATGGCTAAAGAGAAAAATGAAGATGGAAGGCTTGAAGTACATGAAATCTTTAACTTGGACCTTGATAATGCCTCTCTGGTAACACTGAGTGCCTGTGAAACAGGCTTAGGGAAACTGTCAAAGGGAGATGAAATGATTGGCCTAACAAGAGGGTTTATTTATGCCGGAACTCCTTCAATAGTTGCGAGCCTGTGGAAGGTAAACGACAAATCCACATCAGATTTAATGAGTCTCTTTTATAAAAACCTCAAAACTCACTCCAAGGTCGAAGCCCTCCGAATGGCACAGCTTGAGATGATTAATGGAGAAGTGGGTCGTGGGATTGTAAGAGGTGTAGGTGGAATTACGGCATCCGAGGAGGGAGAAGGCAGTTCGGATCCGCAAATGACCGTTAATGGCTCTCATCCGTACTTCTGGGCACCTTTTATCTTATTAGGTGATTGGTACTAAAAGGTGAAATTGCACTAAGAAACCTGTATATTTTCCCACGTATTACAAAAAACAACTTGTTAATCACGTCTAAGCTAACATCTTCTCTCTTTTCTGTAGCTAAGTTCAAAATTCTAAGTTTTTACTGCAAAATTTTCTCTCCACAGGTGTCTATTAACATAAGAGCGGATTGTTGGGAAAATGATTAAGCGGCAACTCCAACATGAAACCCGTTCCACTTTATGTATCCGTAGGTTTGCAATCCACACATACAGCAGTTTTCATATTTTTCTAATCCTTGACAGTCGTGATCTTAGAGTAATCATAAAACATGGATTTTGATAACCTCTCCGAAAAAGAACTGATAAACACATGTATTTA
>Ga0208521_1001289_pt1 | contig 13135 bp, 11 predicted proteins | sample ETNtaG_24_FD_185754 | JGI IMG/M metagenome (GOLD analysis project Ga0208521, IMG submission 185754) | Marine microbial and viral communities from oxygen minimum zone, Eastern Pacific Ocean - ETNP201306SV47 (SPAdes) (version 2) | ecosystem: Environmental > Aquatic > Marine > Oceanic ... | reverse complement strand
GTGTAAAAAAACACAATCAGAACTATGGCGTAGAGAAGACGAATATATATGAATTGTCCAAGATATATTTACCTCAGGAAGATGATGAGATGCCGGAGGAAAAGGAGTGCCTGTGTATTCTTGGTGAGGAAGGATTTCTATCATTAAAAGGTGTTATAGAGGCCATACTCAGTCAACTAAATATTGTGCAAAAGCTTGAGACCATGCGTTCTGATTTTGGCCTATTCAATCCTGAAGAATCTGCAGAACTCAAACTGGGAGGTAAGCTGCTGGGTTATATTGGTGAATTGAGTAGAGAAGTAATTAATGATTATGATTTCAGGACCAGGCCGTGTGTGGCAGAGTTAGATTACAACATACTGATAGATAACACAAACATTGAAAGTTCCTATCGGAAGATTCCGTCATTACCCATGGTGGCGAGAGACCTGGCAGTTGTAAGTGATGAGGCAGTTACATGGGCAGGCATAAAAGAATGCATCGAATCACTTAATATAGACTACGTCTATGGCATCGAATTCTTTGACGTCTACAGGGGCAAGCAGGTAGAAAAGGGCAAGAAGAGCATAGCCTTCAGATTGATATTCAGGGCGGAAGATAGAACTTTAAAGAGTGAAGAAGTAGATAAGTTGCAGGAAGAAATCGTTGAAAATCTCAGTAATACCTTTGGTATAAAACTCCGTGCATAATAAGCATAGGTGAGAAGATAAAATGATTCACAAGACTGCTATTATTGATTCAGGTGCTGAGCTGGGAAACGATGTTGAAGTAGGTCCATTTACAGTCATTGAATCAGATGTGACTATTGGAGATGGATCTGTCATCGGTCCCAATGTCAGTATCAGACCGTACACTTCGATAGGATCACACTGTAATGTTCACGCGGGAGCTGTTCTGGGTGGTATTCCTCAGGATGTAAACTTCGAGGGGGGAAAATCATTTGTCTCTGTTGGAGCGAATTGTCAGATACGAGAAGGTGTTACGATTAATCGTGGTACTCAGACTGATTCCGTAACAGAGATTGGTGACGACTGTTTCCTGATGGCGTTCTCGCATTTCGGTCATAATGTTAAACTTGGCAGCAAGGTTATAGTCGCGAACGGTGCATTGTTAGCAGGTTATGTGGATATAGGTGATCAGGTTTTCATTAGTGGGAATTGCGTCTTGCATCAGTTTGTGACAGTAGGGCGACTGGCTATGCTGGGTGGCAGCTGTGGTATTTCAAAAGACGTACCTCCATTCTGCCTGGTAAAACCGTTAGAGGGAAATACTATCGCCGGCCTGAACTCGGTCGGTTTGCGGAGATCAACATTAACGACTAAAGATAGACAGGAAATTAAAGAGGCATTTAAATTGCTTTTTCAATCAGGCCTGAATATAAGTGATGCTGTGGAGAAAATTAAATCAGCCTATCCCTCCGGTCCGGCTGCTGAGATCTCAACCTTTGTAGATGAGTCAAAGCAGGGTATCTGCAAGATGTGAGGCCTGGACTTATACATGCCAGTTTAGGGAAAGTCCTCGGCGTTTTCCAGTCCGGGGAAAACTCCCAGCCTGAAGTATAGCAACCAGGCAGCTTAACATGAACTATTGCAACCAAGTGGAGAACATAGATGAATTTTCGATTATGCCAGTTGTTGTGGCGTTTTTTACAAATCAGTTTCTTTATCCTGATCGTATCATCAACAACATTCGGACAGATCAACCATGACCTTAAGATCACTCTGCATCCTGACAGCCATAGGCTTGAAATAGTTGATAAAATCACCTTGCCCCCGGTATCACAAGATACAGGATCATTCCATTTTACACTTCATAAGGGATTCAAACCTGAGGTTCTGGACAAGGATACTATTCTAAGAGAAAGCCTTGGTGCGGAAGCAGGTAAATTCTTCAGTAACAACCCATCTCTTCAGCACGGCAATATTGCAATGAATCTCTTTGAGGTTAAGCTGCCACAGGGAGTCCGTCAGTTCACACTCAAATACCAGGGTGATGTTTTCCATTCGGTTGAGGAATACGGAGAAGAATACGCGCGCAGCTTCAGTTCATCACCCGGTATTATCTCCCGGGAAGGAGTGTTCTTAAGCGGGTCCAGCTTCTGGTATCCTATTTCCGCCGATGAACTGGTAACTTTCCGAATGGACGTTGAATTACCGGCAGGCTGGTCATCAGTCAGCCAGGGTGCACGTACAAAACATTCTACCGGAACTGATTCCTGGAACGATACATGGGTAACGGATAAACCGCAGGAGGAGATCTACCTCATATCAGCTGAATTTACCGAGTACGGCCAGGCTGCAGGTGCCGTAAATGCCATGGCCTTCCTGCGCCAGCCTGACGAACAGCTTGCACAGAAATATCTGGATACGACTGCACAGTACCTTGAGATGTATCGAGAACTTCTCGGCCCCTATCCTTACAGCAAGTTTGCACTCGTTGAGAATTTCTGGGAAACCGGTTACGGTATGCCGTCATTCACACTTCTTGGCCCCAGGGTTATTCGGTTTCCTTTTATCCTCCATTCTTCTTATCCTCACGAAATTCTTCACAACTGGTGGGGTAATGGGGTATATACTGATTACGAAAAAGGTAACTGGGCGGAAGGACTGACAACGTATCTTGCCGATCATCTCATAAAAGAACAGCGAGGGGCGGCCGTTGAATACCGTCGTTCTGTTCTGCAGAAATACACGAACTATGTAACCGCTAACAAAGACAGAGACTTTCCTCTTACCAAATTCCGTTCCCGGCATAGTGCAGTTACTGAAGCTGTAGGTTATGGTAAGACTATGATGCTGTTTCACATGCTCCGGCAGCAGCTGGGAGATCAGGCCTTTATCAAGGCACTACATAAATTTTATCGAAAATACAAATTTAAGGTTGCCTCTTTTGACGATGTTGAAACGGTTTTTAATAACGTAAATGACGAACCTCTCGAATCCATGTTTGAACAATGGGTAAAGAAGACAGGAGCACCTTCTCTACGAGTACGTCAGGCTGCCGCGACATCGAAGGGTGATGGTTATGTTTTGTCAGCCATTATTGAACAGACTCAGGAGGAAAAACCCTACCGATTAAAGATTCCGATCGCCGTTCACATGGAAGGTGTTGCGAAGGCATACCAGACAAGCATTGATGTCAATACAAAACAGCATCATATAGAACTCAATTTCCCTATGCGACCCGTTAGCCTGGATGTGGATCCTGAATTTGACGTTTTCCGCACATTAGATCACAATGAAAGCCCACCTGCATTTAGTCAGGTCTTTGGAGCCGAGCAGGTATTGGTTGTATTACCCGCGGCAGCGTCTGAATCAATCCGCCGTGGCTATCATGATCTGGCAAAAGGCTGGCAGAAAGGCCGTGCTGTGAACATGGAGATCAAGCTTGATAATGAACTGGATGGATTACCGGCTGATCGTGCGGTCTGGTTGTTTGGATGGGAGAACAGCTTCCGGCCGATGATGAAAAATGCACTGTCTGACTATGACTTTACAGACAAGAAAGATACAGTGCATATCGAAAGTATGGAATTAAAACACGATCAACATGCCATTGTCATAATGGCACGACATCCGTCTAGCAGCAAACACGCCCTGGCCTGGCTTGCTACGGATAATGTGGCGGCAATGCTTGGATTGGGAAGGAAACTTCCACATTATAACAAGTACAGCTATCTTGGCTTTACCGGTGATGAACCCACCAACGTCTTTAAAGGCCAGTGGCCGGTTGTCAACTCACCCATGTCAATTGCCGTTTTACAAAGTGATGGCAAGGAAGTTGAGCTAGCGACAGCCAAAATAGCGTCACGTGCTGCACTTGCACAGTTGCCTCCGGTCTTCTCTGAAACGAGAATGTTAAAGGATATTGAATACTTGGCATCTGACGAGTTGGAGGGAAGGGGACTCGGCACTCCCGGATTAGATAAGGCGGCTGCCTATATAGCCAGGCAGTTTTCTGATGCCGGTCTACACCCCTGCGGGGATGGGTCCGATGATTTCTTTCAAACCTGGACTGAACAGGTAGATATGCCTGAGAGTGATGTTGTTGCTATTAAGAATGTAATAGGGGTAATTCCGGGTACAAACCCACAATTTGACGGACAGAGCATAGTTATCGGCGCGCACTACGATTCTCACGGCCTTGGTTGGCCTGATGTTCTTAAAGGCAACAAAGGTAAGATTCATCCCGGCGCCGACGACAATGCCAGCGGAATCTCTGTCTTACTGGAATTTGCACGACTGGTTGGCAAAAAATGGCAGCCTGAACGCACGGTAGTGTTCGTGGCCTTCAGTGCTGAGGAGGCAGGAAAACTCGGATCACTGCATTACATCAGGCAGGCAAATAAATATCCTGTCTCAAAAACTATGGCGATGATCAATATAGATACCGTTGGCCAATTAGGTAAAGATGCACTTACCATATTTGGTAACTACTCCGCACGCGAATGGGTACATATCTTTCGTGGTGCTGGTTACGTAACCGGTGTTCCAATCAAACAGTCAACCTTAGATACGGGAAATGGTGATGAGAAGAGTTTTATCGACGCAGGTGTACCATCAGTACACTTCTTCAGTGGCGCACGCGATAACTATCATCGTCCGACTGACACTGCTGATAGAATCGATACGGCAGGCTTGGTCAAGACTGCTGCCGTTTTGAAGGAAACAGTTGAATATCTCGCAGCACGACCGGAACCACTGAACTCAACACTAACCAGTACAAAAGACAGCACCGCTCAACAGAAAGAACGGTCACGGACGAAGAGGAAAGTCGTTCTGGGTACTGTTCCTGACTTTGCTTATACAGGTAAGGGTGTTCGCCTTGACGGTGTGACTCCTGATACACCGGCGGTCAAAGTTGGTCTTCAGGAGGGTGACATCATTACGCGCATCGGAGACTCGGTAATCGAAGACCTGCAAGCCTATTCCGATATCTTAAAGTCGTTACAGGCAGGTGACGAGATTACAATCGTTTTTATGCGTGACAATGAGGAACACTCTGTCACTACAAAGGTGGTTAAGAGATAATCTTTTTTCTTAATCCACCCAATCGGCTATAAATATATTCGTTTCATGCGGTCTGCTGTTGTTACGATTTGAAGCAAAGACCAGCTTCTTACCATCATGACTGAACATGGGAAAAGCGTCGAATGTCGGATTATATGTTAAACGCTCTACTTCTTTAGTCTTTATATTAACCATATACATCTCAAAATTCCGCTTTTGCGGATCATCCATATTGGAAGCAAAAATAACTTTCTCACCACTTGGATGAAAATAAGGAGAGAAGTTGGCGGCGCCGTTACTGGTCAGCTGAATCGGTTTAAGCTCTTTCAGGTTCATAACATATATTTCAAGTTTGCTGGGCCGGGTAAAGCCGTTCTTGAAAAGTTCCACATAGTCTGCTAGTTCCTCCCCCTGTGGCCTTGAAGCCCTCCAACAGATCCACTCCCCGTCTAGAGAAAAGAAAGCACCTCCATCATAGCCGGGGGTATCGGTCAACTGTTCGACATTGGAACCGTCCGGATCCATCAGGAACAGTTCCAGGTCACCGGTTCGTACTGACGTAAAGATGATTTTGTCCCCTTTGGGAGAATATACTGCCTCGGCATCGTATCCGGGTGTGTCAGTCAGACGGACAGGAAAGGATCCGTCAGGGTCAGCCTTGAAAATATCATAACTTTTATACACCGGCCAGACATAACCGAGCGACATATCCGGTTTGGGAGGACATTCATCTCCACCCAGATGTGTCGATGCATAAATTATCGATTTATAGTCAGGGGCAATAAATGAACAGGTAGTGGCGCCCTTACCAGATGAAACCATCTTGACGTTGGTTCCATCTACATTCATTGTAAAGATTGCGTCACATTGCAGATCGTCACGCTTCGACTGGAATATGAGTTTGTCTGCATTATAAGAAAAGTAAGCTTCGGCATTCTCTCCACCGAAGGTAAGCTGCCTGATATTTTTAAAATGCGTTTCACCCTCAAAGATGTTAGCTTCAGCCTGCTTTTCACTGACTACAGGCTTTTTCTCAGAAACAATGGTTTCTGTCTTTTTATTAACGCAGCCTGTCAAAGACAGAAAAATTACTATAGAAATAACAAATGACTTCAATTTTTATCTCCTTATTGAAAATTATTAATATTATGAAGGAGTCAATCTAAACGATTTCTTTGCGAAAGTAAATTAAAATTTAAACAATGGACTCTGATTCCTTAAACGAAAGTAACCTTGACAAAGAATTATGTTGTTGTTAACATTTACTTTAACTTTAATGAAGTAAAAAAGGCTGATATCTTTAAATGGACGTCATAACAAAGGTTAAGGAGATGCAGACAAGGGTACTTTCGATCAAGGACAGAAAAGAATCTATCGGTTTTGTACCTACAATGGGTGCACTCCATGAAGGCCACATGAGTTTGATACGTAGTGCAAGGAGTGAGAATGATGAGCTTATTGTCAGTATATATCTGAACCCCACGCAGTTTGATAACAAGGACGATTTTGATAATTACCCACACCAGTTAGACAAGGATATTGAGATTGTTGAGAGAGAAAATGCGGATGTGGTTTTTGCACCCGATACTGAGGAGATATACCCGGAAGGATTCTGCACTTATGTGACACAGGGAAAACTAATAGATTCTTTGTGCGGCAGATTAAGGCCCGGACACTTTAATGGTGTAACTACAATTGTAACAAAACTTTTTAATATAATCAGGCCGGATAGGGCATACTTTGGCCAGAAGGACTTCCAGCAAAGCATTGTAATAAAAAAGCTGGTTGCAGACCTGAATATGAATATAGATATCAAGATCCTTCCTACAGTGCGTGACGAAGACGGCCTTGCCCTTAGTTCAAGGAATAAGCGCTTAAATCCCGAAGAACGCCATAGCGCACTCTGCATTTACGGCTCCTTATTAAAAGCCAAATCCATGTTTGCTTCTAATATAAAAGACTCAAAGGAAATTATAGAAGAGATGACATCAGTCATTAAGAAGGCAAAACATACAAGGATAGATTATATATCCATAGTTAATGCTCATACGCTTGAAGATATTTCGTCTATTAATGGAAAGGCTGTAGCTGCTGTAGCCGTATGGATTGGAAATACAAGATTAATAGATAACTTAATTCTGGAATAAATAGTATGCTTAGAGAAATGTGCAAATCGAAGATTCATACTGCAACGGTTACAGAAGCAAACATAAACTATACCGGTAGTATAACAATCGACAAGACGTTGATGCAGGCGACTGATATCTTGCATTACGAAAGGGTACAGGTATTAAATATCAATAATGGAACAAGGGTTGAGACTTACGTAATAGAGGGAGAACCTGACTCAGGGACTATATGCCTTAATGGAGCGGCTGCGAGGTGGGCAGTCCCTGGGGACAAGGTAATAATAATATCATATTGCCTTATTGATGATGACAAAGCACGCAACTGGAAACCGAAGATAGTCTTGATGGACGAAAAGAATAAGATTAAGGAGGTTCTCTCCGATCCCCACTCCTGACTTCTATGATTAGAACCCTCTTTGTAATACCAATCCCGTTCACCGGCACATCAATTCCCATTTACGCATACGGTTTCATGCTTATGGTGGGCTTCCTGGTGGTCGTCTTCGTTGCACGTATAAAAGCAAAGAGTGAAGGCTTAAACCCGGAAGACATATCCAACCTGGGAATATACACAATCTTTGTAGGTATTCTGGGAGGTAGGACATTTTATGTGATCCAGAATCTCGATTCATATAAACACAATATCCTGGACATCTTTAAGATTTATGAGGGAGGACTGGTTTTTTATGGGGGCCTGATGGCCGCTATTGCAGCTGTAATTGTTTACACAAAAATCAGGAAACTGCCGGCACTAAAGACAATTGATGTTATCGCATATGCTTTTGCACTCGGAATAGTCTTTGGACGGATAGGATGTCTTCTTAACGGATGCTGCTGGGGTGATGTCTGCAGTCCGGATTTACCATGGGCGGTTACCTTCCCTAAATTAGTTGACGCAAACTCCATGATTAATGGCAGCCCTGCATTTCTGCACCATCTTGGCCTGGGGCTGGTGAGTGTGTCAGATAGTCACTCACTCCCCATTCATCCTACACAGATATACTCGGCATTAGGCAATCTCTCGATATTCTTCATAATAAACGCCTTCTTTAAACATCGCAGGAGAGAGGGGGAGATTACGTTAATGTTCTGTGCACTATATTCCGTAATGCGCTTTATTGTAGAGATCTTCAGGGATGATAACCCAGCACTCTTTGATGGCATGACAATATCACAAAATGCCAGTGTAGTAGTCTTTGTTGCGTCGGTTACACTTTTCGTAATAGGAAGAGTTAAGCTGAAAAGGGCAGTATCATAGTGCGGTAAAGCCGCAATTAAGTTTGAAGTGTCTAAAGTGAACTAAAATGCCTAAAGTTAAACTAAGCGATTTGTTCTTTACCACAACTTTAGCTCACTTCAATCTTTAGGCACTTTTAACTTGGGACTTTTAGATGTCAATATTCGTGGATACTGCAGATATTGAACAGGCAAAAGCTGCAAAGGAATTTGGCTGGGTTCGAGGAATTACCACTAATCCAATCCTTCTTGCAAAGTCCTGTAATTCTGCATCCGATACACTGCAACAACTTGCAGGGCTGAACATGGGTTTATTGTTTTATCAGCTTGTTTCTTCATCCAATGAGGGTATGCTGAAGGAGGCCCATCTTGCAAAGGAGATTGCAGGAGATCAATTGGTACTGAAAATCCCTCCCTCCGAACAGGGATTTGAGATTATCCGGCAACTTCCACCGGAAATCCCATGTTGCATTACGGCTTTATATAGCGCTGCACAAGCCATTGTTGCTCGTGAGTCAGGAGTGCGATACATAGCTGTTTATGTCAACAGGGCGACAAAATTGCTGGGAGACGGATTATCGCTCATTACAGACATGGCCGGTGTACTCAAGGGAAGCCAGACTCAGATACTCGCTGCCAGCCTGAAATCACCGGCAGAGGCAAGTGCAGCAATTCTCTCCGGCGTCGACCATTTAACCCTGCCATTTGATGTCTTAAATAAGCTGACATATCATGAAAATTCGGAGGAAGCAGTTAACCAATTTAATTCTAACGGCTCAGGTCTTCAAATTTAACTATGAAAAGAACAGCTATAAAGGCCGCTAAGGAAGCAGGAAAAATAATACTGAGTTACTATTCTAAAAACGTAAATGCCATCAGCAAGGGAAGTACATATAACCTTGTTACAAAGGCTGATATTGCTTCTGAAAACAAAATCGTCAGTATAATAAAAGATAAATTTCCCGGTCATTCTATCTTGACAGAGGAATCCGGAGAAGAGATACACAAGTCTGATTATTGCTGGGTAATAGATCCGCTGGACGGCACAAATAATTTTTATCATAAATTTCCAATGTTTTGTATATCAATTGCATTGTACAAAAAAGGTAAACCCCTGATTGGTGTAGTATTCGACCCACTGAAAAAAGAATTATTTTATGCCGGGAAGAACGAAGGTGCATTCCTCAACAATAAGAAAATCAAGGTTTCAAGTTCAAACAAGTTAAGTAAATCATTACTGGCTTTAGGATTTTATTATGAGAGGGGTTCATTGATGAGAAAAAGCCTTGACCAGATGAAAAGATTTTTCTACGAAGATGTTCATGGAATCAGGAGGGCAGGTTCAGCAGCATTAGATATCTGTTATACAGCCTGCGGCAGATTTGATGGATACTGGGAGCTATATTTGAATCCCTGGGATTATGCAGCCGGCAGTTTAATAGTAATGGAAGCAGGAGGAAGGATTACGGACACGCAGGGGCAGAAGTATAGCCTTATGATGAAAAACATTGTTGCTTCAAATGGAAGAATCCATAAAGATATGATTAGGATCTTGAAGAAATAATCTATAGATTGGCCATTTCGTTTCACGAAATATGAGTTACGGTCAGATCCTCTCCGCCAAGCTGATACAATTTCGACAGATTTTTCTCTTCAATAACAATATGGAAATGAACACTTGTATTTATGAAAGTGCGTTTGAGAACTCTACTGTTTTCGTAGATGTAAGCTAGCAATTTTCCGTTACTGACACCGCATTCAAGCTTAATCTCTGTACTGCCCATATCTGCAAAGTTAACCATTTCCCGTTTCAGTATTTCAATATCTTGCCCGGTAAGCGCAGAAATCGTCACAGTGTTGTCATATTTGCTTTTGAAAAAAGTAATGATTGATGAATCTTTTAAGACGTCTGCTTTGTTGAGAACCATGATTATGGGTTTCTTTTCACAATCAAGTTCCTTGAGAACATTATTAACAGCAGTAACCTGTTCAATAACGTCTGGAGAACTGGCATCAACAACATGCAATAAGAAATCAGCCCATTTTACTTCTTCAAGAGTAGCTTCAAAAGATGTGATCAGGTGGTGGGGGAGTTTTTTAATAAATCCTACGGTATCACTTAAGATAACCTTTTTGCCATTTCCCAATTCACACAAACTTGTCTTTGTGTCAAGGGTAGCAAAAAGCTTATCTTCAACAAATACTCCGGCATCAGTCAATCTGTTCATTAATGTTGACTTGCCGGCATTTGTATATCCTACCAGGGAGACAGTAGTGTGTTCTTTTCTTGACTTTGCCTGATGTTTTCTGCGTTTTTCAATCTGTCCGAGTCGTTTCTTCAGAGCAAGCACTCTTTTTGACACCAGACGTTTATCCACTTCTAATTGCTTTTCACCGGGACCTCTGGTTCCTATGCCTCCCTCTATCCTGGAAAGATGAGACCACATTCTTTTCAGGCGCGGTCTTGTATATTCCAGTTGTGCCAGTTCTACCTGCAGTTTTGCCTGAGCTGTTTTTGCCCTTGCGGCAAAGATGTCCAGGATGAGTTCACTCCTGTCAATTACCTTTGTGTCTATGACCTTTTCCAGATTACTGACTTGTGCGGGAGCAAGATCGTCGTCGCAGATTACAACGTCAATCTCTTTGTCTTTACACAACTCAGCTAATTGAGATACTTTTCCCTTGCCTAGGTAAAGAGAAGGATCAATTTTTTTCCTTCTCTGTACAACACTATCTAATACCTTCGCTCCCGCCGTTTTAGCCAAACTCATAAGCTCGGCAAGGGAATCTACACTATTTTTGTCATTATGCAATATTGTATGAAGCAATATTGCACGTTCTGCCCTAACAGATAAGTCTGTTCTCTTTAACTCTACCATATACTAATTGAAATTAATGCCTTCTCTTCTTAGTGGCCTTTTTCTTTGTAGCTTTCTTCTTGGCTGCAGGCTTACTTGCTGCTTTATATAGAGACTGCATAAAACTCTTTGTTTTTTTCAGGCCATGCTTCTTTGCCTGGAAACGAACCGCTTCCAGGGTTCTTTTAAGCTTCCTTGCAAGTTTTTTTGTATCCGATTTCGGGTACTCTTTCTTCAGCGTGCTCAATTCTGACTTTGTCCATAATTTAACAGCTTTTTTTCTCGCCGTTTTTTTAACAGTCTTTTTCGCCTTCTTCTTAGCTTTCTTCTTCGCAGCCATCTTACGTGCCTCCTGTAAAGGTTGTAAAAGTTAGAATATTCTTTAAGTTATTTTCTTTATTTTTATGTGCCCTCTCTCCCACACTATAAGTGACTTGTATCATGAGACTTAATTATTGTCAATAAAAAAAATGCATATTTCACACACTTTATTTATGACTACAGATCATTTTCTGATATGTATATTTTTCTTGATTTAAATTTTTAACCATATAAGATTGAAAAGTGTTTTTAATTTAGCATATATTACAAGAAACCAGTTTGCAAAATCATGAAGACACTTATTGCGTTACCTGCTTTCAACGAAAAGAAAGACATCGGCTTAATAATTTCACAAATAAAGAAGTATGATCTGGATATCCTGGTAATAGACGACGGGTCCACTGATGGTACACAAGAGCAATTGTCAAAAATAGATAATATAAATACCATTGTACACGAAGAAAATCTTGGCTACGGACGCACCATCAACGATGCCTTTAAATATGGAATCTCAAACAACTATGACAATATAATTACAATGGATTGCGACGGTCAGCATATACCGGATGAAGTACAGATCTTTTTCGCACAGATAGCAGACTATGACATTGTATCAGGATCAAGATATTTAATAGAAGACAACAAACATGATCCAAAGATACCACCCGATAGATATGCAATAAACATGGAAATAAACCAAACGTTAAACAAACTTACAGGGCTTAATCTGACAGATTCATTTTGCGGTTTTAAGGCGTACAAAGTTGATGCCTTGAAGGAAATGAAGCTGACAGAGGATGGCTACGGCATGCCTCTGCAATTGTGGATGCAGGCATGGAAATTAAGGCTGCGTATTAAGGAAATTCCGGTTAAACTCATATACAACAATACTTCAAGGAGTTTTAGTGGAGAGTTAGATGAACCTGCAATAAGATTAAGTTATTATAAAGAAATAATTGAGAAAGAAATGATTAAGCACGTAAAAAGCAGCGTAACAGCATAAAACTGATGTACACAAGCAAAAAATTCTTAAAAAATATGATTTCTGCAAGCCCATCTTCTGGAGAAGGACAATCTTTCGAGGAAGAACGAAGAAAAATGGTGCAAACGCAATTAGTGTCCAGAGGCATCGTAGATGAAAAAGTACTCAGTGCTATGGCAAAAGTCCCACGGCATGAATTCCTGCCTGCAGAACTTTGGGACAAGGCTTATGATGACACACCATTGCCTATCGAGGAAAATCAAACTATTTCTCAGCCTTATATAGTTGCATATATGATTCAGGCTCTCTCGCTTAAGAAAGGGGACAAGATTCTGGAAGTGGGTACAGGTTCCGGCTATCAGACTGCACTCCTTGCAGAGATACACGAAGAAGTTTATACTGTTGAAGTCAGGCCACAACTTGCGCAGAAAGCGTTGGCAAAGCTAAACGAATTAGGTTACGGAGACAGGGTGAAGATTCATATTGCTAACGGCAGTTTCGGCTATGAAGAAGAGGCGCCTTTTGATGGAATAATAGTGGCGGCAGCTACTTTTAATATGCCTGAACCACTTATTGATCAACTTGCAGAAAAAGGAAAGA
>Ga0208521_1001277_pt1 | contig 13178 bp, 9 predicted proteins | sample ETNtaG_24_FD_185754 | JGI IMG/M metagenome (GOLD analysis project Ga0208521, IMG submission 185754) | Marine microbial and viral communities from oxygen minimum zone, Eastern Pacific Ocean - ETNP201306SV47 (SPAdes) (version 2) | ecosystem: Environmental > Aquatic > Marine > Oceanic ... | reverse complement strand
TCAAAATCGCCACCTACTTGTGGTTGTAGGTAATCGTGGAGCGTGTCGCATAATAGCACGCCGATAGTTAGTGATGAACTCGTCAATTGTTAGGCACCGAATGAAATAAAAAAGTACTGTAACAAAAAAAAGGCTCCATGGGGAGCCTTTTATTAATATCTAGTCAGTTGTTAACCTGGAGACATGCCTCGCAGACGCTCGGAACGACGGCGCAGTAGTTCTAACACGGTCAGCAAAATGATGGATATCAGTACCAGAATACTGGCTACCGACAGGATAGTAGGGGAGATCTGTTCGCGAATACCAGAGAACATTTGACGTGGAATAGTACGTTGATCTACGTCGGCAATAAACAGTACTGCCACAACTTCGTCTAGAGAGGTAATAAAGGCAAACAGCGCGCCAGAAATCATGCCAGGTAAAATCAGAGGCATGATAATACGGCGGAAGGTGGTCCAACCATTTGCCCCCATGTTTTGTGCCGCACGCACCAAGCTCATATCAAAGCCACTTAAGGTCGCTGTCACAGTGATAATAACAAAAGGTACACCTAAGGTTACGTGAGCTAATATGACACCCCAGTAGGTCTTGGCTAGGCCGATATCAGAGTAGAAGAAAAACATACCAGTGGCGGTAATGACCAAGGGTACGATCATAGGTGAGATCAATAAGCTGGTAATTAAAGCACGGTAGGGCATTTCTGGGCGTGATAGGCCTAGGGCTGCCAGCGTACCAACGCTGGTTGCAATCACGGTAGATATGGTAGCAATAAAGAAGGAATTACGTGCAGCGCGAATCCATTGTGCGTTTTCCCACATATCTTTCCACCAGCCTTCTACAGCCTGTGGTGCTGCCATACCATTGTGCAGAATATCCATGTACCAGCGCATTGAGAAGGCGTCAGGGTCTAGGTTCAACATGCCATCGGTAAAGGTAAAGTAGGGCTCGGCATTAAAAGACAGTGGAATAATAATAATCACCGGAGTAATCAAAAATACCAAAATGCTAGAGCTAATCACCAAGAACATATAGCGTGTAAAGCGTTCGCCAGTAGTGGCATATTCTGGCATCTTGCTCATGAAGTATAGAGGTACGCCAAACACCAGTAAGAAGCCAACAGCGGCTTTTATTGTACCGGTGAGAAAAGTTACGAGGACGGCAGCAATCAATAGATAAATGATCGCTTTGCCTTTTTGCTGAATAAATTTATTCATAATTATAATATCCCTTATCCTTGTCTATTAACCAAAGCGCAGCTTGTCGATGCCGATTAGTTTGTTGTACAGCCAGTATAGAATGAGTACTACGGCTAGCAGTAATGTACCTAGCGCTGCCCCTAAGCTCCAGTTAAGGGATTTCTGGATGTGATAAGCAATAAGGTTGGAAATCAAGAGACCGTCTTCACCACCTACTAGAGCTGGTGTGATGTAGTAACCGATTGCCAGAATAAATACCAACAAGGTGCCAGCGGCAAGGCCTGGCAAGGTCTGTGGCAAATACACTTTGCGGTAGGCATACAAGGGCTTGGCACCCATTGACAATGCAGCACGCATATAGCTTGGTGGAATAGTCTTCATGACACTGTACAAAGGTAATATCATAAAGGGTAGTAGAATATGCACCATGGCAATGATGGTGCCTGTCTGGTTGTAGATCATCTGAATGCGGCCATCATCTGATATAAATCCGAGGAACACCAGCATATCGTTAATCACCCCTTCAGTTTGTAAAATAGCAATCCAAGCCGTGGTACGTACGAGTAGTGACGTCCAAAAGGGCAAGAGCACCATAATCATCAGCAGGTTCGATTGACGCAAAGGCAGCACAGACAGCAAATAAGCGACTGGGTATGCTAATAGAACACAGATAAAGGTAATCAGTGCAGACACACCCAAGGTTTTCATTAGGTTGTCTAGGTATATTTGGTACAGCTCGTCAGCCTTAATCACACTGCCATCGTCTGCATACTTGAGGTCTAAGGCAGCAATATAAAATGCCGGTGTAATGTCGTGAGCGGCACGCTGTAAAGTAAGCCAGATGGAGGGGTCTGCCCACTTTTTATTAATCTTGATGAGGGCTTCTTTGTAAGGCCCTTCTTTTATTTTGCCGGCTTTACGGGCTGTTGACGTAAACAAGCTACGGCTGCCAGGCTTTTCATAGTTGATGCGGGTGGCCATGTTGCCAACTGTTCGGCCAACTTCGCGTACTTTCTTGGCCGCGGCCAAGTCTTTGACAAATATTTCAAAGGTTTCTTCAGAAGGTAGGCCTTGCCCATCCCATTGCAAAATGGCATCGGCGAAATTAGGTACGACTGCGGATACTTTGTCGTTGTGCACACTGCTAAATAGCATCTGGCCAATTGGAATAACGAAACTGATTATCAAAAACAAAACTAAAGGTAGGGTCAGCAAAAAGGCGCGACGTCGTTGTAAAGCGGTGGTTTTAGCCAGCTTTTCCTTTAACGGGATGCCATCTTGGGTAAGTGTTAGATCTGCAGTACTCATACGATATCAGCTATCTAGATGAATGAGAGGAGGGCAGTAAATACTGCCCTCCTAGGATTATCTGAAAAATCAGATATTACTTGGTCAACCAAGCGTTGAAGCGTTCGTTCAACTGGTCTTGGTTATCAGCCCAGAATTCGAAATCGTTCTGCAGAGCGTTTCCGAAGTTAGCTGGAGCAGTAGGCATGTGTGGTGCCATGTCCAACTCAGGCTGGTTGTGGTAGCTACCGACTAGCGCAGCAGAAGACTTACGAACTGGACCGTAAGAAATCCAGCTAGCTTGGTCTGCTAGAGCTTGCGTGCTAGTGGAGAACTTGATGAAGTCCATAGTGGCTTCCATGTTGCCTGCACCTTTAGGAATTACCCACAAATCTAAATCCCATACTTGGCCATCCCACATGATGTCGAAAGGCTTGCCTTCGGCAGCAACAGCGTTAAAAATACGGCCGTTGTATGCAGTAGTCATAAGTACTTCACCGTCAGCCAATAGCTGCGGTGGTTGTGCACCAGCTTCCCACCACACGACAGAGTCGCGGATGCTGTCTAGCTTAGCAAATGCACGATCAACACCGGCTTCGGTGTTCAACAAGTCATATACATCGCCAGCTGGAACGCCGTCAGCCATTAGGGCCATTTCTAAGTTTGGCTTAGGACCTTTACGTAGACCACGTTTGCCTGGGAACTTGTCCAGGTCAAAGAAATCAGCCATGGTGTTTACGCCTTGAACCTTGGAAGTGTCATAGGCCACGATAGTAGACCATACGATGTTACCAACAGCACACTCCGTAACGGTGCCAGGCAAGAAGTCATCTTCAGCAGAGGAACCATCAGCGCCATTTGGCAAACCAGAAGAGTCAATAACTTCTAGGATACCTTCGTCACAACCACGTACGGCGTCGGACAATTCTACGTCAACCAGGTTCCAGGTAACGTTACCTGCTTCTACTTGAGCTTTAACTTCGGCCAAACCGCCGCTGTAATCTTCGGAAACAATAGTGTTCCCCGTCTTAGCCATCCAAGGCTTGTGATAAGCCTCTACCTGGGATGTGGTGTATGCACCACCCCAAGATACTACAGTGATGTCCTCTGCTTGTGCGGCACCGGCCATAAAAGCAGTTGAAACTGCAGCAGCGATCAGTGTCTTGTTTACAAGTTTATTCATGAATCTATACTCCTAATTATTGTATTTATATTGTTGCAACAATTAAATATGCTGACTAGATGCTTGAAAATTAAGCATCCAAAGCCAAGCAATCTTCCTTTTTCCAACCAATGGTGACTGAATTGCCTTCTTGCAATGCAGCTAGATTAGCTGAGTTTGGGATTTTGACGATAAAATCGTCGTGACCACATACGGTGAAGCGTGTACGGATATGGTCGCCATGATAGATAAGTTCTTCTACCTTGGCAGAGAAGGTGTTTTCTGTATTGCCTTCGGCAGGAGAAACGGTAACGCGTTCGGGGCGTAAGGATAAAGTAGTACGTTCGCCTACGGCATTAACGTTGATTTTTTGGGCAATGATGGTTTCACCGCTGTCAGCTTTAACAGTAACGTTATCGCCATCAATTGCAGTGATAGAACCCATAATGCGGTTGTTTTCGCCGATAAAGTTGGCAACAAAGGCGTTTTCTGGTCTTTCGTATAGTTTTGCCGGCGGCGCACATTGCTGCACGATACCGTCGTCAAATACTGCGATGCGGTTGGACATGGTGAGCGCTTCGGTCTGATCGTGGGTAACGTATACCACGGTTAGGCCAAGTTGTTCGTGCAGGTGCTTAATTTCGTACTGCATTTGTTCACGTAGGTTTTTGTCCAAGGCACCTAGTGGTTCGTCCATCAGTACCAAGTCAGGATCAAATACTAGTGAGCGCGCTACCGCAACACGTTGTTGCTGACCGCCAGATAGCTGCATTGGGCGACGACCACCAAATTCACCAAGTTGTACCATATCTAGGGCGCGGTTAACGCGTTGTTCGCGTTCCGATTTGCCCATGCCACGTACTTCTAATGGAAAGGCTAAGTTCTCTGCCACGGTCATGTGTGGGAACAAAGCGTAATTTTGGAATACCATGCCGATGCCGCGCTTGTAGGGTGGCACTTTATTGATAGGCTTGCCTTTAAGGTAAATTTCACCGTGGGTAGCAGGTTCAAAACCAGCTAGCATCATTAGGCAGGTGGTTTTGCCGGAGCCAGAGGGGCCCAACATGGTAACAAATTCACCTTTGGCAACGTCCAGGTTGAAGTCTTTTACAACAAGTATTTCGCCATCGTAGCTCTTTTGAATATTTTCGAAACGCACCAGAGGGGATTCAACGGACATATTTTCTTAGCTCGTATTATTCTTTATTGTATCGATATGGTATCGATATTTTTATAAAACGAATGCCTTGTCTCAATTTTGTGGCTATTCAGCCCTAATCGGAAGGGTATCCGTTCCTTGTTAACTTATCTGGCAGGGCTATTATGTAATAACTTTAAATTAATTTAAATCGCATGTTAATTAATTTCACTTAACTATTTGCTTAACTATTTACTTGGTTATGTTTCATTGAGAGTATGCGAATATACCAGACAAAATCAATCAAAAGCCAATATCAGCACAGGCTGTATGTGGCTAGTTTATCAAGACTTACCATACATCAGCCCTGTGAACCTTACCATTATAATATGGTAAAAAGAATGTTTGGGCATGGGTTAAGTATGTATGTGTCGCAAATAGAGAAATTAGGGCAGCTTCAAATATCCGCTGATTTTTCAAGGCGCTGGCTTGATTATGGCTGATTGTAGGCGACTGAAAAAGTCATATTTACCCTGGTCTTCAGGCCAAATGAGGTCTAGTCATAGACAGCCAAACTATGGGTATCACCATCTACAGTGAGAGCCTGTCCGCTTATTTTTGCACCTAAATCGGAGAAGCTAAATATAATCATATTGGCGATATCTTCGGCATCTACAAAAGTTTTCATGGATGTGTTACGTACATTGTCCAGGCGCACCTTTTCAATGGATTCACCTGTGGCGTCCGCAATATTACTAATGACTCTATCCATACGCTCGCCATTGACCGAACCAGGGCAAATGCAGTTAACACGAATCTGGTCTGGACCTAACTCCATAGCCATGGTTTTGGTTAAACCGACGATAGCCCATTTGGCAGCTGCGTAAGGGCTGCGATTGGGGTAGCCGTACAATCCAGCCGTGGATGACAGGTTCATGATAGCGCCGCCTTTGGCCTGCTGCAGCATGGGTATCGCTAAACGACTGACATAAAACGTGGAGTGCAAATTGACGTCAAACGTCGCTTTCCAGTCGTGTGTGTCTATGCTTTGTAATGCTCCCGCAGGGCCTGCGATGCCGGCATTATTAACAACAAAGTCCAGTGTCTGTCCAAACTGTTGTTGTAAATCGGAGAATAAAGCTTCTACCTGAGCTGGATCGCTAACATCGGTGGTGGAGTAGGAAATACTAGGGTTTTGTTGCTGCATACTATGTAGCGCATCTTTATCAATGTCGCATATATGTACTCGGGCTCCTGCCTTGAGTAACGCTTCGGTGGTGGCTTTGCCAAGGCCACTGGCGCCGGCAGTGACGAGTACTTTCTTATTATATAGGCCTTGCATGCTGAATTCCTTATGATTATTTGGGGCGTTCGTATAAGCCGTTATATTGCCCTATAGCATGAAAAATGCAGGCTAAGAGGCACTTTTATGAAGATTTCTATCACCTGAACGGGCTTGATTTGTGCTTTAAATAAGCAACCAATGTCCCTTGAGCCTTGGTGCTATTTTGGTTGTCGATGGAAAATAACCCATGTCACGCGCGGATGCCACGTTTTTTTCATTAGATTTTTATTGCCTAAGGGTTAGTGTGCTGCTGGATAAGGGAATAACGGGTAAGTGCCAGCAGAAATCAACTAGCCATGCTAGAAGATCGGTAGACATTGCCAGGGGTCGTTTAGGTCTTGTTTTGCATGTCGCAGGGAGATAAGTGTGCAAGGGCGCCGTGTATTGGCCAACTGGGCCAGAGTTGCAGGTCAGGTTAAATCTGACCTGCAAGGGTTGTTATTCTACAAAGTCGCTCTGGCTAGGTTGTAGTTCTTTGTAGTCAGCTTCAGTTTTTTGACCCTTGCCCATCAATGCGGCCATCATGTCCCCTTCGGGTTGGAACATGCCCGCTTGCCAAGTGGCCTGGTAGCGCAGGGACTCGGTGACACTGTGGTCACGGCTGTAGTTAAGATTTTCTTTGCTACTATAGATAGCCATGGGCGAATGTTTGGCCATTTGTGCGGCAATGTCCATTACCCCATTGATCAGACTTTCGGCATCGTCAAACACCTGATTGACTAAACGCCATTGTAAGGCTTCCTCCGCTGGCATGCGGCGTGCTGTATAAGCCAGCTCGCGGGCCAAGCCGTCGCCAATCAATTTGGGTAGCCGTTGCAAGCTGCCAATATCAGCAGCTAGGCCTAGTTTGGCCTCTTCTACAGAAGCAAAGGCGTCGGCGCTCATGTAGCGACAATCACAGGCGCATACTAAATCTAGAGCTCCACCAATGCAGCCTCCTTGAATGGCGGCTAATACCGGGAAACGAGCCTGTTCAATGCTAGAAATAATACTCTGTAGTTGCAATACGATTTGGCGCAGGTGCTCGTTGCGGCGCGCCGCCTCCTTGGGACGTTTAATAGCGCCACTACTAAACACGCCCAAGTCCATGCCCGCGCTAAAGTGTTTACCTTCGCCGCTAATCACCAAAACACGGCACAAGGATTGCTGATCTAGATGGCGTATGGCGGTTGGGAATTCTTGCCAAAAATCCATGTTTAAACTGTTGTAGGCTTCGGGCCTATTAAAACGCAGATGGGCAACTTTATTGTGGGCGATCTCCAAGGTAAAAGTTTTATAGTTCATGGTAAGTCCTTTGCGTTATAGCTGCATAGCCAGTTTGGTGCCTTGACGAATGGCACGTTTTGCATCTAGTTCCGAGGCTTTATCGGCGCCACCTATAATGTGGCAATGGCCTGGTTTGGCGGCGGCCAGTTCGCGCAGTGGTTCTTGTCCAGCACAAATGACGACATGGTCTACGTCCAGTAGTTGCGTTTCTCCAGCGACCCTGACATGTAAACCAGCATCGTCGATACCAAGGTATTCACAAGCGGCATGCATATGTACCTGCTTTTGTTGTAAGCCCAAGCGGTGAATCCAACCAGTAGTTTTACCTAGACCAGATCCCACCTTATTGGCCTTGCGTTGCAAGAGATGAATTTCTCGTGGCGACGGCTCTATGTCTTGCGGCATGTTAGCTATGCCACCACGTGCTTGTAAGTCCATGTCTATTCCCCATTGGGCCATAAACTGGGGAATGTCTTGGCTGGGCTGTCGATCTCCATGGCTCAGGTACTCGGCTATATCAAAGCCAATGCCACCGGCGCCGATAATGGCCACCTTGTTACCAACAGCAGCGCCGTTCATGACATCCAAATAGGTGAGTACTTTCGTGTGGTTGATGCCTGGAATGTCTAGTTGGCGTGGGGTTATACCCGTCGCAATGACAACTTCGTCGGCTTTAAGGGCTTGCACATCATCCATAGACAGGCGGGTATTTAGATGCATGGCGACCCCGAGTTCCTCCAATTGCACTTGGTAATAGCGCAGAGTTTCGTTAAATTCTTCTTTGCCAGGGATGCGTCGGGCAATATTAAATTGGCCGCCAATGCTGGGGTGGTCATCATACAGGCTCACCTTGTGGCCACGTTGTGCTGCTGTCACAGCACAAGCTAGACCGGCCGGACCAGCACCTATCACAGTAATGTTTTTGCTGCTGGACACAGGTGTGAATACCATTTTGGTTTCGTTACAGGCTCTAGGGTTAACTAGACAGGTGGAGGTTTTAGCCTGGAATACATGGTCTAGGCAGGCCTGGTTGCAACCGATGCAGGTATTAATATGATCGGCTTGGTTAGCGGCGGCTTTATTGACAAACTGGGCATCTGCCAAGAACGGCCGAGCCATGGATACCATATCGGCATGGCCATCAGCAATGACTTGCTCTGCCGTATCGGGCATGTTGATGCGGTTGGAGGTGATAACAGGAATAGAGAGATGTTGGCGCACGGCTTGGGTGACCCAAGTGAAGGCCGCGCGAGGCACCTTGGTGGCAATAGTGGGAACACGTGCTTCATGCCAGCCGATGCCAGTGTTGATAATGCTGGCGCCTACTTTTTCTATGGCTTGACCTAGTTGTATAACCTCATCCAAATTACTGCCTTCTGGCACGAGATCCAACATGGACAAACGGTAAATAATGATGAAATGTTCACCAACAGCTTCACGTACTCGGCGAACAACCTCCACAGCCAAGCGCATGCGGTTGTCATAACTGCCCCCCCACTGGTCGTCGCGCTGATTAGTGCGGGTGACTATAAATTGATTCAGGAAATAACCCTCTGAACCCATGATTTCGACCCCATCATATCCCGCTTGTTGGGCAAGTTGGGCACAGTTTACGAAGTCCTCAATTTGCTGCTCGATTTCCTCTACGGAGACCGCTTTGGGCGTGAAGGGGTTGATGGGGGCTTTAATCGCTGACGGGGCGATGGAGTCAGGTAAGTAGGCGTAACGGCCCGTATGCAGTATTTGCATGCAAATTTTGCTATCCGCCGCATGCACGGCTTGCGTAACCAATTTGTGATTATCTACTTGGCTAGGTTTATTGAGTACAATAGCGCCAGGGAATACCAAACTTTGACTGTTGGGGGCAACACCGCCTGTGACAATTAAACCAACGCCGCCTTCGGCTCGCTCCGCATAAAACGCAGCTAAACGCTCAAAACCATTTTTTGCTTCTTCCAAGCCAGTGTGCATAGACCCCATTAGGACGCGGTTCTTAAGTTGGGTAAACCCCAAGTCCAAAGGAGCAAGTAGGTGTGGGTAAGGATTGTTCGACATAGTATTTAAACGCTTGTTTTATTGAATAGCCCTACAGTAGGTTTAAATGCCGCGCGGGTCAAATCAGTGACTAAAAAGTCATTAACAGTGTGTCATGAGACTATTGATTAGAAGCCCAGTTGGCGAGGGGCGCTAGGCACCTGTCAGTCTCGATAGGGAGTTTGTTGGTGTGCCCAAGTGATGTACTCGTTTACTTGTTCGGCTTCTCTTTGGCAGAACTGAGCAATGGCCTGGTCAAAACCTGTTTCTTGCAGCCAATGGTACGAGTGAGTGGCTTGAGGTATGAACCCTCGTGCTAGTTTATGCTCTCCTTGGGCACCTGCATCGAAGTGCTGGATACCTTGGGCAATGCAGTAGTCAATGCCTTGATAATAACAAGCCTCAAAATGTAATAAGGGCACTTCTTTCAAGCAGCCCCAATATCGCCCATACAGGTTATTTTCATCCTTAAAATACCAAGCATAAGCGATACTGTCGCCATGTTGAGTGGCTTTCATTAAGGTAATCTGGGTGGGCATTTTTTCTACCAATAACTGGAAAAATCTGGCATTTAGATAGGGTTGACGGCCCCGCACATGATAGGTATTGGCGTAACATTGATGGAACTTAGCCAAATCGAGCTCACTGATTTCATGCCCCTCTAGCCACTCAAAATCGATACCTTGTTGCCTGATATTTTGCCGTTCCTTGCGCAGAGTCTTTCTTTTTCGCGAGGTCAAAGAAGCTAAGAAATCATCAAAGCCATAGTAATTTTGATTATACCAATGGTATTGGCAGCCTAACCGCCGGTGCCAAGGTGTTGACTCTGAGGCTGTGGGCCAATCCTGTTGCTGGGCAAATAACCAATGCCAACTATGGAACCCGTATTGCTGGGCAATAAATGGCATTTGTGTCGCAATAACTTGCAATGTCTGCTGCTTGTCTGCCCCCGGTGCTAGTAACATGCGTGGACCAGCGCAGGGCGTATAGGGAATCGCTGCCACCAATTTTGGGTAGTAAGGTCGGTCATAGCGTTCATAGGCTTCGGCCCAAGCAAAATCGAAAACATACTCACCCCAAGAATGGGTTTTTAGATAGGCGGGTATTAGCGCTACGGGTTTGCCTAGCTCAACAAACATCAAATGCATGGGCTGCCAGCCCGTTTGGGGGCCTGTGCAGCCACTGAGTTCAAGACACTGGTGAAACTCAAAACAAGTGAAAGGGGTGTTGGTTTGCTGGTGAAAGTTCCACTCAGATTGTGCCACGCTGTCGATACTGGAATGTACAATGAGCTGCATAGTAACTTTAGAATGGTTGTTGTCCGAATTTGTGATGCCAGCAAGCATATCACGATGTGCAGCCAGTGGCTTGTCATTTACAATACAGCTTTTGTATAACTTAATGTTATCAATTGGTCCGTAAAAATGTTGTTTGACCCTACTCTTTAGTGCTTATATGCTAATCTCATTTCCAAGTAACTCTAAATGAGGGCGTTATGCAATTTGAAGGAATTTATACGCCGGTGATTACCCCCTTCGCCGATGATTTTACTATTCAAGAAAAAGCCTATGCGGATGTCATTACTGGCATCATCGATGCTGGCGTGCAAGGTATTATAGTTGGCGGTACCACTGGTGAATACTATGCCATGACCAAACAGGAACGTGTGCGCACTATGGAAATTGCCAGAGAAGTTACCCAAGATCGTGTGCCTTTGATTGCTGGTGTTGGTGCGTTGCGCACAGAGGATGCGGAGGATTATGCGCGTGAAGCTATGCGTATTGGTGCCGATTGCCTTTTGCTAGGTGCGCCTTATTACGCTTGTCCGACCTCATTGGAATTGGCACGTCACTGCTTGTCAGTGGAGCGGGTTACGGAATTACCTATTATGCTTTACAACTTTCCTGATCGTACCAATGCCCCCATGGATGAAGTGTTCTTAGAGCATGTTAGTCAGCGTGCTAGTTTCTGTGCTATTAAAGAGAGCAGTGGTGATATCAACCGACTGCATCTGTTAGCGCGTCATTATCCCCATATTCAGCTTTCTGTGGGTATGGATGATCAAGCCCTTGAATTTTTTGCTTGGGGGGCCCGTAGCTGGGTAGCCGGTGCTTCAAACTTTCTGCCGCAGGAACATTATGCTTTGTACCATGCTTGTGCTGTGGAAAAAGACTTTGATAAAGGTCGTCGCATCATGACGGCGCTGCTGCCGCTCATGAAGGCCTTGGAACAGGGTGGAAAATTTGTGCAAAGTATTAAATTTGGCTGTGAATTGCAGGGCATGTTTGCTGGTTCTGTACGCAAGCCTTTGCGAGGCTTGACCAAGGAAATGCGTCGCGAATTTGAAGTAACCGTTGAAGTGGTGCAAACCACGATTGCCAATATTCTGGCCGAATCAGATAGCGCCAACTAGGCCAGGGAGTATACAACATGTTAAGTAAACAGGATTACCTAGCTATTGCTGACAAATTAAATTTGCCAACCAATGCCTTTATCAATGGCCATTTTGCGGCCTCCCAAAGTGGCGCTACCTTTGCCACCCACAATCCAGCAACTGGACAGGAACTGGGCCAGATTGCCGCCTGTGATGAAGCCGACGTTAACCAAGCCGTACAAAAAGCTCGGCAAGCCTTTGATAGTGGTACTTGGAGCAAGAAGAGTCCGTCTGAACGCAAGCAGATAATGATTCAGTTTGTGAAGTTATTACGGCGTCACAGCCATGAGCTGGCGGTCATGGAAACCTTGGATAGTGGCAAACCCATCCGTGATTGTGAAACCATTGATATGCAAGAAACCATTGATTGCATTCAGTGGCATGCCGAAGCCATAGATAAAATATATGATCAGGTAGCGCCCACGGGCGATGACGCTATCTCCATGGTGATTCGTGAACCATTGGGTGTGGTGGCGGCGGTATTGCCGTGGAACTTTCCCATGCTTATGGCGGCCTGGAAACTAGGGCCTGCTTTAGCGGCGGGCAATAGTGTGATTCTTAAACCAGCTGAAGAAACGAGTATGACTTGCCTACGCATGGCGGAATTGGCCCATGAGGCGGGCGTGCCAGCGGGTGTTTTGCAAGTACTGCCTGGCTTGGGAGATATCTGTGGACAGGCACTGGGTCGGCATATGGATATTGATGGCGTCTCTTTCACCGGCTCGACAGAAGTAGGGCGCTACTTTCTCAAGTACGCCGCTGAAAGTAACTTGAAAAAGGTGGTGTTGGAGTGTGGTGGCAAGAATCCTTGTATCGTGCTCGATGATGCGGAGCGACTGGATGAGGTTGCGGAGCAAGTATTGACCGCCGTGTTCTGGAACATGGGAGAGAACTGCTCTTCCAATTCCCGTTTGATTGTGCAAGAAGGTGTCAAACCCTTGCTCATGGCCAAGTTGCAGGAAAAGCTGGGCAATTGGACTACTGGTGATCCTATGGATCCCCGTTATAGCTTGGGTTCCCTGGTGTCAAAAGTGCACTTTGACAAGGTCATGGGATACATTGTGAAAGGTCAGCAGGAGGGGGCTACGCTAGTAGCCGGTGGCAAGGCTATTGAAACGGGTAGTGGCTTGTTTATCGAACCCACCATCTTTGATGATGTGACAGCCGATATGACCATTGCCCAAGATGAAATTTTTGGACCAGTATTATCTGTAATGACGGTCAAGACGGCAACGCAAGCCGTCGCCTTGGCAAACGATACTTGTTATGGCCTTGCTGCCTCTGTATTCACCAGCCATGTGCGGCGGGCTCACCTC
>Ga0208521_1001255_pt1 | contig 13382 bp, 14 predicted proteins | sample ETNtaG_24_FD_185754 | JGI IMG/M metagenome (GOLD analysis project Ga0208521, IMG submission 185754) | Marine microbial and viral communities from oxygen minimum zone, Eastern Pacific Ocean - ETNP201306SV47 (SPAdes) (version 2) | ecosystem: Environmental > Aquatic > Marine > Oceanic ... | reverse complement strand
AAAACGAGTTGTGTTTGTGTGTGACGTCAGCCCATATGGCACCATCTGGCCCTGCTGCTAGGTATGTTCATTCACATCAAGCGTATCAACCAGGCCAGAGTCACACCATCTGCTCCACTGTGTCTGGTTACGTTTATTGCGCTCCTGGCTCTCTCCGTACTTGCACCAGTCAGCAGCTCTTCGCCGGCCAATTTCGACAAGCCCTTACACGATGTTGAAATCGACTGGTTCTATATGAATACATTTCCACTCGTCGATCTCTGGGGTCCTGTCAGTGTATGGACTTTGTTGATCTTCATCACTGTGTCGCTAACGCTTTTGCCTTTCATACCCTGGCCCGCAAGAAATCGTCTTGCAACAGCAGTAGTGGACCCGGAATACTGCAATGGCTGCGGTTGGTGTGCGACTGACTGCCCATTTGAAGCAATCCAAATGGGTCAACACGAAATGCGCAAGAATCGCAGGCAAGCTTTCGTTACAACGGACGCCTGCGTGAGTTGCGGGATCTGTGTGGGTTCCTGCCCGTCAGTCACGCCATTCAAATCGGTTCACAAATCGGATACCGGGATTGCGATGCCGGACTCAGACACCACTGCTATCCTGACGAATATCAGGAAACGGGTGGTATCAACCAAAAGCGAAAAACCTATCCTCCTGTTCGGATGCGCCCACGGAACCGACGTCTCTCGGTTCGAGAATCAGGATGTTGTCACTCAGCAATTCGAGTGTCTTGGTCAGCTTCCACCTTCCTATATTGACTTCCTGTGTCGCAAGGAAAATATTAGTAAAGTGTTACTGACCGGTTGTGCAACGGGGAACTGCTACCAACGTCTGGGCAATGAGATAGAAGCAGAACGCATTGCACGAAACCGCTATCCACACCTGCGCTATCTCGACGCCAGAAAAAAAGTTGAACAGCTGTGGGTTGGTGCCGGTAGAGAAGATAATATTCAAAGAAAGATTGAAGAAGCCCGGTGTGACAGGAAACTCGCATCATGACCAGCCGTTCCTTTAGATTTCAAGGAAATGATTTCACCATCAGGCAGCTATTTGGTCAGGGACTTGTCTTTGCCGTCTTCATGATATGTACTGGTTATCTCTCGTTCAAACCTGTCTACACGGTCATGCAACCAGATCAGACTGAAATCAAGCTCGTTGTGCGCCGAAGTGGTAAACTCATCGGAGCGTGCCAGCCTGTCTCGGCTGCCGAACTCGAGCAAACTCCTTCCAACATGAGACTACCCATGATCTGCCCTCGAGAGAAATCACCTATCAGAGTTGAGTTATTCGACAATGGACTGGCGATCTTTGCAGAAACACTTATACCATCAGGATTGCACAACGACGGTGTAATCACCGCGTACAAATCAGTCATTCGAGATTCTGGCCCTGCCGAGTTTCAGCTTAAGATCAAAGCCAACCCGAACAGTGATTCGTATTCTGAAACCCACGACCTGTCTCTGGTATTGTCATCTGAATACAGCCTGGTGCTCTATTATGATGACACTGGTTTTCATTACTCCGCACCAGCCAGTCAGCCGAATGAAGTTGACGCCAGTAAGCGACAGGATTCCTGATATGACCACCGGCTCAGCACCCGCGGCTACACAGTCAGATGGAAACTACATTTTGGATGTCACTTCCAACGGACACCGATCCATGGTCACTGCCTGGTTGTGGCTGGCAATTATGTCATTGCTCGGCGCCGGAGTTTTCTCGATATTGCTGGTTCTCGCGCGCACACCAACAATCGGTGAATTACTGCCCTATAAGGATTTCTTCCGCACAGCCCTGGTCATCCATGTCAATCTGTCAGTGCTGGTCTGGACCCTTTCATTTGCTGGTGTACTCTGGAGTCTGACAGCCACAAGAGGACATCATCTAGCAAACAGGATCATTTTTGGGCTTACCTGTATCGCAACCCTGTTAATCGTGGGGTCTGGTTTTCTTCCCGACAATCTTCCTCTGATGAACAACTACGTTCCGGTTCTTCAGCATCCCGTTTTCTTTATGGGTTTACTCCTGTTCTGCGGCGCGATCAGTGCTCAGATCATTGCAAACTTCGACAACCCAATCCCCAACCTTGAAGGAATCACTGCCCAGGGTGTCATACGTTTTGGACTCAGTTGTGCTGCCATCAGCACCATCATCACGATTTTGTCATTCATCTGGTCATGGTGGGGATTGCCGGATGGTTTGAGTGGCGAATTTTATTATGAGCTATTATTCTGGGGTGGCGGTCATGTTCTGCAATACACCTATATATTACTAATGATGGTATGTTGGTTGTGGCTGGCAACTATTGCAAAAATCAACATAGTGATGAGTGAACGGATCGTGTTGCTGCTCTTTGTAATTGGATTAATCACGGTCATCATCGTGCCTGTGATCTACTTTTATTACGGTGTTACTCATCCTCAACACAAACTGATGTTTACCTGGCACATGATTTACGGTGGAAGTCTGTCAACCTTTCCTCTCGGCATCGCAATCTATTACGGTCTGGTTGTCCGACGACCGCAAAACGATCGTGAAAACTGTGCCTACTCTGCTCTAATCACCTCGATAATGCTGTTTGGCAGCGGTGGTGTCATCGGTTTCATGATTACAGGTAATGATGTCACAGTCCCTGCTCACTACCATGGCTGCATTGTGGGTGTGACACTGGCGCTGATGGGTGTCGCCTACGACCTATTGCCTAGACTGGGCTTCAGCCTCTTGAACTATCGAGTGGCCAGGATACAACTCTGGCTATATTCTTCCGGTCAGTTCCTACATATATTTGGACTGGTGTGGTCTGGTGGCTATGGTGTTCAACGAAAAACTGCGGGTGCCGCACAATCTCTTGATTCAATTGAACGGGTACTCGGCATGGGACTGATGGGATTGGGTGGACTCATCTCCGCCATTGGTGGCTTGATTTTTGTCGTGGTCGTTATCCGAGCACTTTGCTCAACGCCAGATTCGTCTGAGCTCAACCAGCAAGAACCATCTTAATCGCCTGAAACCACATCAACGCCAGACTGAGAATAATCACAAAAAAACGATGTTGCGATGGGGTATGGGTTCGCCGTGAATCGATTCCAGCAGGTTCAGCGCCGCATCAGCCATGAAATACAGCGCGATGGCTGACAAGGTATAAATGACAACTTCAGTCATCTGCCACCTCGACGCCGGACTGAACAATATCATGTAACTGTTTGATGACGGCAAACACCAACAACATCCCACTCACATTGTGAAGACTGGCTGGTAACAGCCCACTGGTATCAGAATTCACGCGAATGAAAGCAATCAGCACCACCAGAATCACAGCTGCCAATGAGAACATGCCTAAACCACAGGTTCGATAGTGAATGTAACCAGTAAGAGCTACCAGTAGAAAGATCACAACCACAAGGCAGTGATGCGCAAACAATATGGTTGACTGTTCTGCTGTGAAATGAATGCCACCTCCAATCAATGACAGTTCTCGATCCAGGCTAAACGCCTGAATCAGGCTCGAGTCTCCTGATGAGGGACATTGCAGGAAGCTTTCACAGCCTGCGGCTGCAAAATTAGCACTAACCCAGGCGCCAGATGAAATCATCATAATGACCCCTGTCATAATGAAACACACCAGCAAGGCCCTGGGAACGCTGATAGCAGGAAGCTGCTTACCTGTGGTTAACAAACACATGAGAAGGCAGCCGTTCAGTACCATGCCGCCAGTGAGATTGTACAAAGTCACCCTGGGATGTAATACATCAGGCGCATTCATCCCCACCAGCGCCAGAACAACCGTAAGGAGAAGACAAACAGCAGGTAGAACAATCGGGAAATTGTCATTATTTCTGAACCACACACTCAAAGCAGCCAGGAACACAACCATCAGACCAAACAAGCTGGCCATACCACGATGCATTACCCTGAGTTCCCGGTTTGTATCTTCCCTCGAAATGGCAATCCCTGGTGACGCATCAAGCACGATCTCATCGCCATAGCAGGCTGGCCATGGCTCACAGTCATGTCCACTGTCCGACAGACGAATATAGGCACTAAGGCAGGTCATGCCGATACCCAAAACAAGAGCAAAGCTGATGAGGATTTTATATCTGGTGAGAGCCGCCACCTTTATTGATTCATTCAGCAGAGAGAGTTCGATAGATGGTTCGTTTATCTGCCTTGAGATCCAGGTAATCGAGTAGCGACACCAGCACCATCTGTGAGTCACCCTTTATACCAATAGCACCTGTCTGCGAATCAGGTGTCTCTTTAATTGCAGGCCCTCCTCCGGGTGCCCTGCGCCTCATGGGGTTGATCAGTTCGATCCAACTGATGGAATCCCCTGGCAGTTTTCCCAATCTGCCACTGTGAGTCTGACTGTGTCGAGCAAAATTGTTGGTAACGATATCAATCGCTTCCTGATAATTTGCCAGCACCTTGTACTGTGCCCTGCCTGGTACGTTTTCCATAGAAGTGCGTACAATAACCGCCGGTATCGCAAACAGCGCGATGAGCAAGAGAACCAACGCGGCTTTGGTCGGCCACGCTGATCCTCTATCATCACTCAGGATTTGATTCATTAATCTCCTCGATAATTAAAAGTTCGCAGTAACCATAAACTAGACCTTGGTAGTATCTACTGACAGTCCGTCAGATTCATAGTCTGCCAGTTTAAACAGCAGGGAGAAGTTTGCATTAAATTTATGTGAAAGTGACATGTCCCATTCACTTCCATAATCCCCACGAGAAGATTCAGCTTCGAAATCATGAAACGCAATGGCGAATTTGGTCTTCTCATTGAAGCCGTGTTTCACAGAAAGATACACATCATCAATGCCGCCGGTTGGTGTTCCAAGAAACTTGTCAGCCCAGCCATTGTATTTATGCAAGCTTGCCAGTGGGGTTACAAATGATTCACCCGTTACATTGTTACCTTCCAATTGCTCATTGCCAAGGGTGACTATTGTCTTCTGGTACTTCAATCCAACCTCAACGATACTATAATTTGCTGAATAGGCGTACCTTGTGTCGTTTGATTGATCCAGCCGAGTGATCCCCACAAGAGACCGGCTACAATGCCAAATAGCACCATCTCGTGACGATCATCACTGACCGAGGAGAGAAACGATCAGTCAAAGCACCAGCGACAACAATAAACAGCGCTCTCTCAGAGCCTTCTTCTTTTTTCCTGGCTGGAACGCAATTATCATACTGAATGCGATACCCAACTGACCTATTTTGATATGGGCAGACCGCTCGCACAGACTTCCCACGATTGATATCATAACCCAGCTATTTCAACCTGATTAAAGGAGGCTCCCATGGGATTTGCATTATCCAACATGCAACTTAACAGCTCAGCATTCAAACAAGGTGGCGCAATTCCAAGTCAACATACTGGTGAAGGTGCAGACACATCGCCTGATTTGACATGGACCGACGCACCGGAAGGAACGCAGGGCTTTGCAATTATCTGTCACGATCCTGACGCACCTCTGGTCTCGGCACAAGGAACTTACGGGTTCGTCCATTGGGTTCTTTATAACATTCCTTCCACCGTCACCAGTCTGGCTGAAGGAACAACCGAATATACCAGCGGCAAGAGCGACTTTGGAAAACAAGGCTACGGTGGTCCGATGCCACCAAATGGACATGGTATACACCAGTATTACTTCTGGGTATTGGCACTCGACACGGCTGCCGAATTGGAAGAGGGGCTGTCTATGGGGCAACTACTGGAGCGCATTGAACCTAATCTTGTCGGTATGAATCGGCTGGTTGGAACTTACCAGCGCGCTTAGATTGAATTGAGGAGCCTTGCTTAATCCTCATCTTCGTCGAGAACTACCAACAAGGCGCCATTGTCAACTTGATCACCCTGAACGACATGGACTTCTTTAACTTTACCGTCTCTAGGTGAAACGATTCGGTGCTCCATTTTCATGGCTTCCAGTATCAGCAATACCTGCCCTTGAGATACTTCGTCTCCTGCATTCACATTTACAGAGATCACCGCGCCGGGCATCGGCGCGGTTAACCCGCCCTTCGAACCGTCAGCACCGGGTAACGGGAAGCGAGGTAGTTCGATCAATTCACAGTCACCACCTGGCCCGTGAACAAACCAGCTGTCCCCTTCACTGACAATACTGAGTCCTATCCGGCTGCCATTTATTTCAAGATCCAGATCACCATCACCACTGTTATGGTCAATAACCAAACTCTCGCATTCGTCAACCACAAATCTTAACCTGCCATCTCTTAGAACTTCATACTCAATAATGAGTATTTCGTCTCTCATCCTGAACCTGACTCTCTCCAGAGGCATTCGGGAATTTCGCCAACCCCCTTGAACAGCCGTCAGCACGTTTGCAGCCGCTCTTCTCCTGGTACGTGATTCAACAACAACGGCTATCGCCGCAGTAGCCAGTTCTTCCCGGCTGACCTGCTTCGTCCTGTCAGGATTCACTCGCTCAATGAAATCAGTGGTTGTATCACCGGCAAGATATTCGGGGGTTCGAAGCGTCGAAACCAGGAAGTCTCTGTTGGTTTTGAGCCCCTGAATATTTGTCGTTTCAAGCACACGGGCAAGACGACCGGCAGCTTCCCTCCTGGTCGGTGCGTGAACGATAATTTTGGCTATCATCGGATCGAATTCGCTACTGACTTCACAACCTGATTCAACGCCTGAATCGAATCGCGCATTACCCACTTGAGACGGTTCCCACACAACCACCTTGCCTGGTGCAGGCAGAAAATCATTGTCCGGGTCTTCTGCATAGAGTCTAGCCTCTATGGCATGCCCGGATATGCTCAGTTCATCTTGAGTAAAGGACAGCTCTTCACCTTCTGCGATTCGAATTTGTTCTCGAACCAGATCCAGTCCGGTAATTTCCTCGGTGACGGGATGTTCGACTTGCAACCTGGTGTTGACTTCAAGGAACCAGAATTTATCGCCAACAAGCAAAAACTCAACTGTCCCGGCAGATGTGTAGCCAATTTTCCGGGCGGCAGCGACGGCCGCATCACCCATCTTGTTCCTGATCTCGGCTGTAACAACAGGAGACGGCGCTTCTTCAATAATTTTCTGATGACGACGCTGGATTGAGCATTCGCGCTCAAAACAATGTACCTGATTACCATGGCGGTCGCCCAGAATCTGAATTTCAACATGTCTCGACTCGGTGAGCCATCGTTCCAGGAACAAGGTCTCGTCCCCGAATGAAGCAGACGCTTCTCGCCTCGCCCCTGCGATGGCTTCATCCAGCTCATTCGCATCTTCAACAACCCGCATGCCTTTGCCACCACCGCCCGCAGCTGCTTTTACCAGAACGGGATAGCCAATTTCCATGGCTGCTGCATTAACATCGCACCCAGGATTTATTTCAACCGCAGGCAAAGTCGGCACACCGGCTTCCTGCATGACTCTCTTTGCCGCCAGCTTGTCACCCATCTGCTCGATTGCAGCAGTCGACGGACCAATCCAGGCAATGCCAAGGTCACTCACTGCTTTTGCGAAGCGCGAATTTTCTGATAGGAATCCGTATCCGGGGTGTACCGCATCAGCACCACTGCGTTTAACAGCATCCAGTACCTTGTCTACATTCAGATAAGTTTCCGACGACGTTCTGCCCTCAAGTGCAATCGCGAGATCAGCTTCTTGTACGAACGGGGCGTCAACGTCACTCTCTGCAAAAATCGCAACTGTAGCGATACCCATATCATGCGCAGTGCGCATGATACGACGCGCAATTTCACCACGATTGGCGATCAATATTCGCGATATTGGCCTGATTTCTTTTCCAGCTGCATTTGCCATTAACCCAGTTCCTTAGTGCTTGCTATCCGTTCCGAAATAACTCACGTAAAACAGTAAATCATGGTGTAAATCACGTCGCAAGATGATACCAGCAGATTTTTTGGCTACTCTCACGTTGCCTTGTACTGAAAAAGATGGTTTATTCATATGTTTGATAGGGACCTTTTAAGGATTTTCAAAGGTGCTCTGCAGCTTTGAAAAAAGACTTCTGTAGGTCCCGTAAATGGTCACTAAGATAAGGAGTAATGTCCATGGATATGCTACCCAAGTCCGTCATCATCACGGACGACACCATGCGGGAAGGCTTACAGATAGAGAGAGCTGCTATTCCCGTTTCAGAAAAGCTGCGGTTGTTGGACGCAATCGGTGAAACTGGCGCCAAACTCATCTCAATAGGGTCTTTCGCCCATCCCAAGTGGACACCTCAAATGGCCTGTATTGATGAGATTGCCGAAAAGTTTGTACCTAAAGAAGGGGTGGAGTATACCGCCGCCATCTTCAATCAAAAGGGATTTGAGAGAGCGGACAAGTATTATCCGAAATTAAATATTCGTCAGAGAAGGTTCGGCACGCATGTTGAGATGTGTGACACTTTCGCACGCCGCAATTATAACCGGTCGCAAGCCCAGCAACTTGCCGCTATGGATGCGTCAATAAAAGGGGCTAAAGCTGCGGGTGCAGAGAGCGGAGCAGTCGCACTGGGCAACCCATTCGGATCAAACTTCGAGGGACCTTTTTCGCTTCAGCAGCGCATGGATATGCTTGAAGTCATGATAGGGAAGTGGCACAAAGAGGGTCTTAAAGTTACACGCTGCTCTTTTCTTGAAGCCATGGGCTGGAATCTGCCGCACCAGGTAAGGGAAACGCTGCTGGCAATTAGAGAACGCTGGCCCGAGATTACAGATTTTCACTGTCACCTGCACAATGTCCGGGGCGCGACCATTGCCAGCTACTACGAAGCTCTACAGCTCGGGGTTCGAGAATTTGATACCTGCCTGGGTGGCATGGGCGGTTGCCCTTACTGCGGTAATGGCAGAGCGGCAGGTCATGTTCCAACCGAAGATCTGGTCGACATGTGTCACGAAATGGGTATTGAAACAGGATATGACCTTGATAAGTTGATTGAAGCCGCCGCTATTGCCGAGGAAGTTGTAGGCCATTCCCTGTGGGGACATGTATCCAAGGGCGGTCCAAGACCAAGGGGAGATAAGCTGTATCCTGCTCGAATGCCTTTCGTTGAAACACTGGAGCATGCAGCACACTTCCGGAAAGGACCTGAGGTCTACGAAGGTCAGCTATCGCCCTGGCGAGATGGTGATGCTTTAAGTGGACTTGGTTCCAATTGATCAACCGCCTACCTTAAAGGAGCCCCTCAGGGACGATTTCTTATGCTAAAGAAAATACTCATCAGCGTCAGTGTTCTAGTCGTGCTCATCGTCGTGATTGGCTATACCATGCGAGAAGCTATTTTTCTTGCGTTGGTAAGTTCACAGATCAGCCCACCACACGATTTTGATCCTGCACTGGCACCGACAGCACCAGATTATTCCCAGCAGGAAAGCTGGGCTGCTTTACCGGATATGGCTAATCCATCAACTGATCGACCTGACGATGTGGCAAGCCAGAATAATCCATCAAATGTCGATGTATTTTTCGTTCACCCAACCAGTTATGTCAAAAAAGACAACTGGAATCAGCCCCTGAGCGATACAGATGCGAACTGGGTGGTTGACAATCGTATCCTGCGACACCAGGCATCGGTTTTTAACACCTGTTGCGAGATCTATGCACCTCGTTATCGACAGGCAACCATATTCTCGTTTATAGATCAGGCAGACAACGGTAATCAAGCCCTGGACCTTGCCTACCAGGACGTCGTTCTCGCATTTGATTCATTCTTGGCTCGCCGCGACAACGAACGTCCATTTATCCTCGCCGGGCACTCCCAGGGAACCAAACATGCTTCTCGCCTGCTCAGAGAGAAGATCGCAGACACACCTTTGCTGGAGAAGATGGTCGCGGCCTTCCTGGTCGGTTTCTCCATTGAAACGGACCAGACCGGAGACGTACCACGCTGCTCACAGCCAACCCAAAGCGGCTGTGTAAATGCCTGGAACAGCGTGGAGGGAGATGGCACCGGTATATTTCCTGAAGCAGATGAACTGATCTGTACCAATCCACTCACCTGGCTTGAAAACGACGACTACGCCGGTCACGATCTGAACGAAGGTTCCATCGGTTATCCCGGCTGGGGACCGGTAGAAGGGGAAGATATTACGCAGATGATCGTAGAACCCGGTGTTGCTGACGCTCAATGTATTGACGGTCTTTTATCTGTGAGAGAACTCAGGACTGACTCACTGCCGTCTCGGATGCAGGGGAACAGCATGCATGTCTACGATTACAGCCTGTTTCACATGAACATCCGCAAGAACGTATCGGCACGAATCACTGCCTATCTCAACCAATTCAAATAGCCAGACTACTGACTGAGATAGTCCATCGCCATGGCACTCATAGCCCGAACACCGATGGGCAAAGATGCTTCATCCACCCTGAAATAGGGTGAATGATTAACACCGGGATTCTCAGGATCTGGCATCCCAACGCCAAGAAAGAAGTAAACCCCGGGGATCTGTTTCTGAAAGAAGGCAAAATCTTCTGATGGCGTCACGGGTGGGGTCTCCACAGCAGCAATCGGTGCAATCCTCTCCAGTGTGGGAATCATCTGACGAGTAAGGTCCGGATCGTTGTAGGTGACCGGTGCGTAGGCTTCAATCTCAACCTCGGCCTTTGCGCCCGCACTCTCTGCAATCGCGATGACAGTTTTCCTGACTCTGGACAGCACATCCTCTCGGACTGAAGGTTCAAGAATTCGAATGGTTCCGTGCATTTCGACCCGCTCTGGAATTATATTGTGACGCACACCTCCCTGGATTTTGCCAATAGTGATAACGGTTGGCGCAGTAGTAACATCAACCTGCCTGCTGACAATCGTCTGCAAGCCCAACACAACCTGGGCTGCCGTGACGATGGGATCAACACCTCCCCACGGGACACCACCATGGGTCTGGCGGCCGGTTATGGCTATCCTCAGATCATCTGCGCCAGCCATGATTCCTCCCGAACGGTAAGCGAATATTCCAACGGGTGCAGGTGAAGTATGCAAACCAAAGATGGCCTCCGGTTTAGGATTGTCCAGCACCCCCTGCTCGATCATCATGCTCGCACCACCATTCTCGCCTATCGGTGCACCTTCTTCTGCTGGTTGAAAAATGAATACGACAGTGCCTGCTATTTCTTCCCGCATAGCCGCGAGTACCGATGCCGTACCCATCAGCACAGAAGTGTGCACATCATGACCACAGGCATGCATGACACCCACTTCCTGTCCGTTGTAGCGGGTACGCACTTTTGATGCAAAGGGAAGTTCGACCCGTTCGGTAACGGGCAACGCATCCATATCCGCTCTAAGGGCAACAACTTTTCCTGGCCTGGCACCCTTCAGAATACCCACGACGCCAGTATGGGCTATGCCTGTGCGCACCTCATCAAATCCCAGGGCCCTCAGGTGGTCTGCCACTATACCTGCCGTTCTGGTCTCCCGATTGCCAAGCTCGGGATGCTCGTGAATATCTCGTCGCCAGGCCAATACCTCATCGGCAACTTTTTCCACCTGCCAATCGATAACTTCCTGGTAGGCTGGCGCATTTTCAGCAAGTCCGGTTAATTGCCAGAAGGACGCCACGACCAGAACACAAATACCTGCTAATAATCTCATTTTTTTTACTCAACTGATGGTTGATATGCTTCGACTGCATTGCATACGAAATACCTGAGTTATGGATCGAAGAAACTCTGTATGGGGAGAAACCTGTCATACAAACCGTGGGGTCCAACATGGAGTACCTGAAGTTAAAACAGAAATTGTACCTGACGAAAGAAATTCCTGGTACTCGCCTGCTGCCTGCAGAAGTCCAATTCTCTGAGCAGGATTCTGAGCAGGATTCTGAGCAGGATTCTGAGCAGGATTCTGAGCAGGATAACGTAACGACCAGCTCCGGTTATGCATGCCAGGACAGGACTATCGAAAGAAACCCGGTTGACATGCGCAATGCCAGCCTTGCCATTAGCAGGCTGAACAGGTCATTCGCGATTCAGTTAATAAATGCAGGTGACGAGGCAGACATAGGATATCAGTATGAGACTCGGTTTCTTAAGGCCTCTAACCGGCCTGGGCTGCATTGCTCATCGGCTCGCTTTGCTCCCCTTCCACAATCGCACCGACCGGGCAGTATGGAATACAAAGACGACAACCCTTACACAGCGGGGGGTCGATCAGCATCTTCGGGAAACCGCGTTGACTATGGCCATCTATGATTCCATCAAAAGGGCAACTGCCAAGACACAAACCACAGGTGGTACACATATCCGTTACCATGTATTTTGACAGTCGCTGCTTCACTATCCCCCCAATTTCATCTGGTCAAAGGCTTCGAATGCTTTTATCACGCAGCAACGATAAGCCCCAATTCCTCATACTTTGGTCGTATTCGAGCCGAGATAAGACCCACCTTCTCAAGATTAGGAACCATGTATTCGTGAACCACAGACTTCTGTTCTGTTTCGAACGGCATACCTGTTGCTTCCTCTCTTTCCTTGGCAATGGCATTGCGCATTTCCACAGGATCAATACCGGCATCAATGATTGACTGAGCAACATTAACACCTCTTCCGTCTCCACCGCCTCGCAAGATCCCAATCGCTGCAAGTGCAAAATCCTCCAGAGCAACTCGATCTTCTTCTGGCATCTTGGGAATTTCTTCGGACAGGGACAGAATGCCGAAGGCCACATGACGGGCCTCATCTTGCGCTGTCAGTCGAACGATATTCTGTAATATCGGATCATCAGCCTGAACCATCATATTACGGAAAGTTCCCATTGCCAGGCTCTCAACCATTATTTGCATACCCACGCATTTCGCCTGCCAGGTCTCAGCGGCGAGAATGGCATCAAGGACATTCTTCAGTCCATTTAACACCGGATAGCTGCGATCAAGTAATCCCAGATACCGATGGAATACTTCAACATGACGAGCCTCATCCATTACCTGGGTTGCGGCATAAAGTTTGCCTTCAACCGACGGCACGCTGTCGACGAGTTGCCCACAGCACAACAGAGCACCTTGCTCACCGTGCAGGAACTGCGAAAGCATGAATGCTGCCTGATTTGCCAGAAGGTCTTTCTGTGTCTGCTTGCTCAAAGAACCAAAGAACTTGGTCTTGGTAATCGGCGTCTCCGCCCTCTTAAATACATCCTGGTCTTCTCTGATACCCTTGGACCAGTCAATGTCAACCGAGACATTCCATTGATCGGTCTTGGCTCGCTCGTACAGATCGTCTAGTTGCGGATCACTCGATTCATATTCGAATTTCCATTGTGTCGGGCAGGTTGTCTCAATTTGTAATTTCATCAGCCATTCTCCAAATAGTCAGCATGTTCTGTTTCCCACGCTGATCGCGCACAGGATTGACAGAGTATCTTAATTCTCCCTAGATTGTTGACTTTGTTTCATGACCC
>Ga0208521_1001235_pt1 | contig 13515 bp, 13 predicted proteins | sample ETNtaG_24_FD_185754 | JGI IMG/M metagenome (GOLD analysis project Ga0208521, IMG submission 185754) | Marine microbial and viral communities from oxygen minimum zone, Eastern Pacific Ocean - ETNP201306SV47 (SPAdes) (version 2) | ecosystem: Environmental > Aquatic > Marine > Oceanic ... | reverse complement strand
AGGAAGTCCTCTGGCCGTTGGATATGGCCATGAAGAAAATTATATTGGCTCCGACTCATACGCTCTTAAATCGATGACAAATAAAATTTCCTATTTGGAGGATGGAGAAATTTGTATTTTAACTAAAGATAAAGTCGAGTTTTATAATTCAGAAAAAAATAAAATTAATAAAGAAATATTAACTTTATCAAACGATGAAAATAAAACTACCAAGGGTGATTTCAAAGATTTTATGTCTAAAGAAATTAATGAACAATCAATAACGTCAAAAACTTGTTTAAAAGAATATATAGATCATTTGAGAAAAGATATAAATTTTTATAATTTTCCTATTAATCCAAATGAAATAAATAGAATTACGCTTATAGGGTGTGGCACAGCTTATCATTCATGTTTAATAGCAAAATATTTATTTGAAGAGCTTTCTTCAATTACTGTTGAAACTGATATTGCATCTGAATTTAGATATAGAAAAATTAAATTTAAAAAAAATAACCTTTATATATTTGTCTCACAGTCGGGTGAAACAGCTGATACCTTTGCAGCTTTAGACTTATGTAAAAAAAATAAAGCAAATACATGCGCAATAGTGAATGTTGTAGAAAGTTCAATTGCCAGAGCCGCTGATTTTGTTCTTCCAATTCATGCGGGTCCAGAAATAGGAGTTGCATCTACAAAAGCTTTTATTGGTCAAATGTTGGTTTTGTATTTAATATCTTTGAAAATTTCTAAAATTAGAAATGAAATAACAGATCAAAATTACATAAAAAGCATAAATGATCTCAACAATTTACCATCACTAATTAAAGAAGTTTTAGCAAAAAGAAATGAAATACAAATTATAGCAAAAGATTTTGTTGATTCAAAAGGAACCATGTTTTTAGGTCGGGGTCTTTCTTATCCAATTGCTTTGGAGGGTGCTTTGAAATTAAAGGAACTTTCATATATTCATGCCGAAGGTTATCCAGCGGGAGAAATGAAACATGGGCCACTAGCATTAATAGAAGATGGTTTACCTGTTGTAGTTTTGGCTCCAAAAGACAAATATTTTGAAAAAACAATTTCAAATATGCAAGAAGTTATTGCAAGAGGTGGAAAAGTGATCTTGTTTACCGATGACGATAGTGAAATTATTAGCGAAAATATTAGATATAAATTTAATATTCCAAAGTGTAATGATTATATAAAACCATTTCTTTTGACCTTGCCATTACAAATGTTGGCCTATTATGTTGCATCATTTAAAAACTGTGACATAGATAAACCTAGAAACCTAGCAAAATCGGTTACCGTCGAATAAAACGCTTTTTACCATATTATTGGTTACTTGAAGGGTTTGACTTATAAACAATGGGTATATATTTATAGTTGAATTATGAAGAAGTGGAAAAAAAATAGCTGGAAGAGTTATCCTGTTAAACATATTCCAAAATATGAAGATGAAAAAGAACTTCAAATGGTTTTGGGAAAAATTGGAGATTTTCCTCCCTTAGTGTTCGCTGGAGAAACAAGATCGCTTAGAGAACAGTTAGCCCAAGTAGTTGAGGGCAAGGCTTTTCTTCTACAAGGGGGTGATTGCGCTGAAAGTTTTGCAGAATTTCATCCGGACAATATAAGAGATACTTTTAAAGTAATTTTACAAATGGCTCTTATTTTAACTTCCTCGGCATCTGTACCTGTTGTGAAAGTTGGAAGAATAGCGGGTCAATTTTCTAAACCAAGAAGTTTTCCAACTGAAGCAAAAAATGGAAAAGAACTGTTAACTTATTTAGGGGACAACATTAATGGTATTGAATTTAATGAAAAAGCCAGAAAACCCGATCCGATGAGATTATTTAAAGCATATTCTCAATCTGCATCGACACTTAATTTGCTCAGAGCTTTTTCACAAGGAGGCTTTGCTGACCTTAGAAAAGTTCACTTATGGAATTTAGGATTTGTGAACAAAAGTCCGCAAGGAAAAAGATTCAAAGAGATACAGGAAAAAATGAGTGATGCACTAGCCTTCATGGAGGCCTGTGGAATTAATCCAGATAGTAATAGAAGACTGCGAACTGTTAATTTTTTTACATCACACGAAGCTTTACTTTTACCTTTTGAAGAGTCTATGACGAGAATAGATTCTACCACAGGAGAATATCACGACACTTCAGCTCATTTTGTGTGGATTGGTGATAGAACAAGACAATTAGAAGGAGGACATGTAGAGTTTTGCAGGGGAATAAAAAACCCTATCGGCCTAAAATGTGGTCCCTCTTTAAAAACAACAGAACTAATTCGACTTTGCAATATCTTAAATCCTGAAAATGAAAAGGGAAAAATTACATTAATCACAAGATTTGGTTACGATAATGTTGAAAAGTTTTTACCAAAGTTAATTAGATCAATAAAAAAAGAAGGATTAAATGTAGTTTGGTCTTGTGACCCAATGCATGGCAATACAATTAAATCAGCAAATGGATTTAAGACTAGACCTTTTAATAATGTTGTTAAAGAAGTGAAAAATGTATTTGCCGTCCATCAAGCCGAAGGAAGTTTTGCTGGAGGTCTTCATATAGAGATGACAGGTCAAAATGTTACTGAATGTACAGGGGGTGCTCAAAAGATATCAGACCAAGATTTATCTCATAGATATCACACACACTGTGATCCCAGATTAAACGCAAGTCAAGCACTTGAATTGGCATTTTTAATTTCAGATGAAATTAAAAAGAATTCTCAAAATTCTAAGAATATTGCTCAAGCAGCATCTTAATTGTAGCATATAAATTTTTAAGATTAAAAAATGAAAGAACTAGAAATATATAATTCTTTGACAAAAAAAAAGGAAAATTTTATTCCAATCAATAAAGATAAAATAGGAATGTATGTATGCGGACCTACTGTTTATGACTATCCGCATATTGGTAATGCAAGGCCATTGGTCGTATTTGATGTTTTATACCGTTTACTAAAAAAAATTTACGGAAACAACAAAGTTACTTATGTACGCAATATAACAGATATTGATGACAAAATTATCGAGTCATCAAAAAAAAGTAAAAAAAGTATTAATGAACTAACAGAAATTATAACTAAAAGTTTTCATGAAGATTGCCGATATTTGTATTGCTTAGATCCAACTTTTGAGCCTAAAGCTACTGAACATATCAAGGAAATGATAAGGATGGTTTCGAATTTATTAAAAAATAATCATGCTTACGAAAACAAAAATCATGTTTATTTTTCAGTTTCCTCATTTAAAAAATATGGGAAATTATCAAATAAAAACTTTGAACAACTTGTGGCCGGGTCAAGAGTAGAAGTTTCTGAATATAAAAAAGACCCACTTGATTTTGTTCTTTGGAAACCTTCTAACGAAAAAGATCCAGGCTGGGATTCTCCATGGGGTAGAGGGCGACCTGGCTGGCATTTAGAATGTTCTGTTATGAGTGAAAAATTTCTAGGCAAGCAATTTGATATACATGGTGGTGGGCTTGATCTTGTTTTTCCACATCATGAGAATGAAATTGCACAATCTTGTTGTGCAAACAAAACTGAAAATTTTGCAAATTATTGGCTACATAATGGATTTGTTACTTTTGATAAAGAAAAAATGTCAAAATCTATAGGTAATATTGTGACAATAAATAAACTTAGGGAGAATGTAAATGGTCAAGTGGTAAGACTTGCATTGTTAAGCTCTCATTACAAACAACCATTGGATTGGAATGAAAAATTAATTACAGAAAGTAAAAACACATTGGATAGATGGTATAGTCAATGGGAACAAACTCCATCGGAAGAAATAGAAGATGAAGTGTTAGAGCCACTTTTAGAAGACTTAAACACACCAGAATATATAACAAAATTACATTCTCTTTATGACGAGGCAAAAAAAGGAAGCAGAACTTCGAAAGTTAAATTTACAACAGCTTGTAATTTAATTGGTTTGCTTGAATCAACTCCTTTAAAGTGGAAAGATTTTAAAAAAAAACAATCTGCAATTGATGAAAATTTTATTAATAAAAAAATTGAAGATAGAAATATTGCGAGAAAAAAAGGAGATTTTAATAAGGCTGATGTTATTAGAAAAGAACTGGAAGACAATGGTGTGATAATAGAAGATAAACAAGATAAAACTATATGGAAGTATAAATGAGTAAAGAAAAAATATATATTTTTGATACAACGCTTAGAGATGGAGCCCAAACTGAAGGTGTAAACTTCTCTATAGATGATAAAAATAAAATTGCTAAAGCATTATCAGATCTAGGAGTTGATTATTTAGAAGGTGGATGGCCAGGAGCAAACACTTTAGATACAACTTTTTTTAATAATCCTCCTGAATTAGCAAACACAAATCTTACAGCTTTTGGAATGACTAAAAAAACAGGAAGGAGTGCAGAAAATGATCCTGGTCTTTCTGCTTTATTGAATACAAAAGCTCCTGCAATATGTTTGGTTGGAAAATCCTGGGATTTTCATGTTGATGTAGCTTTAGGTATTACCAAAGAGGAAAATTTAGAAAATATCAAAGAATCAGCAAAATTGTTTGTCAAAAACAAAAGAGAACTTATATTTGATGCTGAGCATTTTTTTGATGGTTATAAAAAAAATCCTGAATATGCATTAAGCTCTATTAAAACAGCTTATAACGAGGGAGCAAGATGGATTGTTCTTTGTGATACAAATGGAGGTACTTTGCCTCATGAAGTGGGCGAAATTGTTTCTAAAGTAAGCAAACAAATTCCTGGTAAAAATCTTGGAATACATGCTCATAATGATACAGAAAATGCGGTAGCCAATTCTTTATCAGCTATTTTGGCTGGGGTACGTCAAGTTCAAGGAACAATTAATGGACTTGGAGAAAGATGCGGTAATGCTAATTTAATATCGTTAATTCCATCTATAGTTTTAAAGAAATCTTTTTCTAATAGTTTTGAAATAAAAATAAATAAAAATAAAATCAAAACTCTGACAGAATGTTCAAGACTTTTGGATGAAATATTAAATAGAAAATCAAATAGAAGGGCAGCCTATGTAGGGCCTTCGGCCTTTGCTCACAAAGGAGGTCTGCACGTTTCTGCCGTTTCTAAAGATCCAAAAACATACGAACATGTTGATCCTAGTTTAGTTGGAAATGTTAGAAATATCATTGTTTCTGATCAAGCTGGCAAATCAAATATCATGTCGAGATTAGACAAATATGGAATCAAGATTGATAAAAACGATCCAAAAGTTCAAACTTTGCTGGAAGAGGTCAAGGGTAGAGAATTTATTGGTTATTCATATGATGGTGCCGATGCATCATTTGAATTATTGGCAAGAAGACTTTTAGGAGAAATACCAAAATATCTAACTATTTCTAAATACGATGTATCAGTTAAAAAAAAATCGAAAGATAAAATAGATTCTATTGCAAAAGCTCACATTATAGTTGATGGTCAAGAAATTGTTTGTGAAGGATCAGGAAATGGCCCAGTTAATGCTTTAGATAATGCAATAAGAACTAATGTGGACAAAGTTGGAAAATATTCTAGATATTTAAAAGATTTGAAATTAGTAGATTACAAAGTAAGAATTTTAAATACAGGAACAAATGCAATTACGAGGGTTTCAATAGAAAGTACGGATTCAACAGGCAAAAATTGGTTTACGATAGGAGTGTCACCAAATATTATTGAAGCTTCGTTTAAAGCATTAATTGATAGTTTAGATTATAAACTGTACAAAGAAAAAGCTCCCGCCAATATCTAATGAGCTATTCAAATGTTCATTTTATATTATTTAAACCACAATTAGCTGAAAATATAGGAGCTTGTGCGAGAGCGTTAAAAAATTTCAATTTTAGTAAATTAAAAATAGTTTCTCCAAAAATAAGTTTTCCAAATGAAAAAGTTTTTGCAACCAGTGTTGGGGCCAAAGATATAATTAATACAAGTAAAGTATACAGTAATTTTGAAGATGCTATTAAAAATATAAATTGTGTAATAGCAACATCATCTAGAATAAGAAAAAAAAACTATAAACATCTTTCATTAAATGAATTAAGAAAAATTAATTTCAAACAGAAAATAGCAATTGTCTTTGGTCCCGAAGCATCAGGATTAACAAACAATGAGCTAAGCTATGCAAATTATGTGATAAAATTACCAACTAATAATAAATTTCAGTCACTAAATCTATCTCATTGTGTAATTTTACTTTGTCATGAGATATTTAAAATCCTGAACAAAAAAATTAAAAAATTTGACTCAAGATATAAAAACAAACAGGTTAACAAAGAAGAGCTAAACAAGTTTGTTAATTTTTTGGTCAATTCATTAGATCAGATTGGATTTTTGCAGCCGTATCACAAACGCAAAAGCATGATAGAAAATATACGTACAATTTTTCATAAAATGAATTTATCGGATAAAGAAATGCGAATTTTATTGGGGATAATTGGTTCTCTAAAAAATAAAAAGGTTGATTGACAAACTAGAGGTAGTGACTATAAATCTTCAAATTAAAAATGACAAAAAGACTTACTTCAAAACATAAAGTAGATAGAAGATTGAAAGTAAATTTATGGGGAAGACCAAAGAGTCCATTCAATTCTAGAAATTACTCTCCCGGTCAACATGGCAATAAAAGAGCTGCTAGACCATCTGATTATGGAATTCAACTTCAAGCTAAGCAAAAATTGAAATCCTATTATGGAAATATGAACGAAAGACAGTTTAGAAATTGTTATAGAAAAGCAATAAAGAAAAAAGGTGATACGGCAGAAAATTTGATTGGATTATTGGAAAAGAGACTAGATATAATTGTGTATAGAGCGAAGTTTGCTTTAACAATCTTTTCATCAAGACAATTAATTAATCATGGTCATATAAAGGTAAATGGAAAAAAGGTTAATATACCGGGTTATCTACTTAAAGAGGAAGACGTAATAGAGTTGAGAGAAAAATCCAAACAATTGGCGACGGTAGATATTGCGCTTGCTAGCAAAGAACGAGATGTTCCAGAATATTTACAAATTGATGAAAAACAAAAAAAAGTAAAGTTTGCAAGAACGCCAAAATTTGCAGAAGTTCCTTATCCAGTTTTGATGGAACCAAATTTAGTAATAGAATATTATTCTAGATAATTAACCAATTTTAAGCAAATAGTCTTGATGAGAAATAATTATTTTTTTATGTAGTTTATCGATTTTTCAGAAAATTTTTTTTGTAATTCTCCCGACTCGTACATTTCTTTAACTATATCGCAACCACCTAAAAATTCTCCTTTTAGGTAAAGCTGAGGTATTGTAGGCCAATCACTAAATGTTTTTATTCCTTGTCTCAATTCTTCATTTTCTAGAACGTTGATACTTTTAAAATTAACTTCCAAAATTTTTAACATATTTGAGATTGCCATTGAAAAACCGCATTGAGGGGTATCTGGAGTGCCTTTCATAAACAAACATACGTCATTCTGTTCAATTTCATTTTTAATTAAATTACTTATAACTTCGTTCATTATTATTTTTCCTTTGTTTTTATTGATAATGCATGCAATTCATTTCCCATTTTACCTTTTAAAGCACTATAAACTAGTTTGTGTTGTTCTATTTTACTTTTACCTTTGAATAAAGATGAAATTATTGTTGCGGAGTAATGATTACTATCTCCTGCTAAATCCTGAATATCAATTACGGCATCGGGAATAGCTTCTTTTACTAGATTTTCTATTTCAGTTAAATTCATAGGCATAATAATTCAATTTTACACAATTCAGTTAAAAACTCTATTAAAAATTAAACCTATTTTCTTGGTATGGTAGTTCAAATCAAAAATTTTTTCTAATTTTTTATTGTGAAAACATCTGTAAACTTTTTTGTCACTCTTTAGACTTTCAATTAGAGAAATATTTTTTTTCTGTGCGTTTACAGAATGTTTTTGCAATATTCTATATGAACCTTCTCTTGAAAATCCTTTTTTTGTTAATTCAAGCATCACTCTTTGTGAAAAAATTAACCCCTTAGTTAAATTTAAATTACTGGACATCTTTTTTGGATAAATAATCATATTCTTTAAAATATTTCTCAGCCTAAAAAGTGCGAAGTCTAATGTAATAGTAGAATCTGGCCCAATATTCCGTTCTACACTAGAATGCGAAATATCTCTTTCATGCCATAATGAGATATTTTCTAATGCAGGAATGACGTAACTTCTTACCAATCTAGAAAGCCCAGTAAGATTTTCACTTAGAATCGGATTTGTTTTGTGGGGCATTGCGGATGAGCCTTTTTGATTTTTTGAAAAAAATTCCTGAACTTCTTGTACTTCAGTTCTTTGCAGGTGCCTTATTTCGGTTGCAACTCTTTCAACAGATCCTGCAATTATTCCTAAAATAGAAAAAAAATAAGCGTGTCTGTCTCTAGGTACAATTTGTGAAGAAATAGGTTCAATCTTCAGTTTTAATTTTTTAGCAACGTACTTTTCAATTCTAGGATCAATATTTGCAAAAGTTCCAACGGCACCTGAAATAGCACATGTTGAAATCTCGATTATTGCTTGAATTAATCGTTTTCGATTTCTTTTAAACTCTTCGTAAAAATTTGCCAGTTTTAACCCAAACGTAACTGGTTCAGCATGCATGCCGTGACTCCTTCCAATACAAATAGTAAACTTATGTTTGTTTGCTTGTTTCTTTAGAACTTTTAAAATTTCATCAATATCATTTAATAAAATTTTTCCCGATTGAACTAATTGAATATTAAAACAAGTATCCAAAACATCAGAAGAAGTCATTCCTTGGTGTAAGAATTTTCCTTTTGAACCAACTTGTTCTGTTATCGATGTTAAAAAAGCAATTACATCATGTTTAACTTTATTTTCAATTTTGTGTATTCTTTTAACATTAATCTTAGCTCTAGATTTAACTGCTTTTGAAACTCCCTTAGGAATTAAATTAATCCTTTCCATTCCTTCTGCGGCTGCCAATTCAATATCAAGCCAAATTCTGTATTTATTTTTTTCTTCCCAAATATTGGATAATTCTTTTCTCGAGTATCTTTTAATCATATTAAATAAGGAGGTTGAGTAAAGTTTTTATCTGATTTTGTAAATATTTCAAACCCTTCATCTGTTACACCTACAGTATGTTCAAATTGTGCCGATAAAGTTTTATCTTTTGTGACAGCTGTCCATCCATCATTAAGGATTTTAATGTCATACTTTCCTTCATTTATCATTGGCTCAATAGTGAAAATCATTCCACTTTTTAAAGTTATTCCTGAATTTTTGTTTCCATAATGTAGTACATTTGGTGGTTTGTGAAAAATTGTTCCTATTCCGTGGCCACAAAAATCTTTTACTACCGAGAATCCTTTTAATTCAACGTAATCTTGAATTGTTGCTCCAATCTCACCCAATTTTATTCCAGGTTTAATTATTGATATTCCTCTCATCATTGATTCATAGGTCGCAGATATAAGGTTTTTACTTTTAATAGAAACATCTCCAATACAAAACATTCTACCAGTATCTCCATGATGTCCATCTACGAACGAGGTAACATCAACGTTCATTATATCTCCATCTTCAAGCATCTTTTCACTTGGTATTCCATGACAGACGGTATGATTAGTTGAAGTACAACATGATTTTGGAAAGCCTCTATAATAAAGTGGAGCAGAATTTCCACCATGATCTTTTATATACTCATAACATATTCTATCTAAAAAATTTGTAGTTACACCAGGTTTGACAAAAGGTGTAAGTTCATCAAGAGTTTTTGCAGCGAGCTTTCCTGCACTATGCATTTTTTCAAATAATTCAGAATAATTTTTATTCATTTGCAACTATAGAATTTTAACAAGTTTATTTACTTTTATCTCTTGGGGACTCAATTTACAATTATAGCAAAGTATTTTTACACCTTTTTTTTTAGCTTCAACAAAAGCTTTTTTGTATTCAATATCAATTTTATCTGCAATTTTAAACTGGTTACAGTCTTCTCTTTGAATTAAATATAAAATATAGCTTTTATATCCTTCTTTTTTGGCTTCAATTAATTTTCTTAAATGCTTAGTTCCTCTTGAGGTAATAGCATCAGGAAATTCTGCAACATTTTTTTTTATTGAAAGAGTAACATTTTTTACTTCTAAAAAAATTTTTCTGTCATTTTTTTTAAGGAAAAAATCAAATCGAGTATTTGTATTATAAACTGCTTCTGTTTTAATATTTTCAAATTTAGAAAATTCTTTGATAGTTTTATTAGTTAATGCTTCGAGAACAATTTTATTGGCAAAAATTGTGTTTACCCCAATCAAATTATCTTTGACATTGATTAATTCCAAAGTGAATTTAAGTTTTCTTTTTGGATTATTTGATTGTGAAATCCATATTTTATTATTTTTATCAAGCAAACCTAACATTGAACCAGAATTAGGGCAGTGAGCTGTAATTATTTGCTTATTCACTTTAACATCAACAAAAAATCTCTTGTATCTTTTGATTAATACTCCGGATATTAAATTATCTGTAAATTTCATAAAAAAAATATAATATTAATTTAAAGATGAATAACAAATCAAATAAGGTAAATGCAGCAATAATAATTATTGGGAATGAGATTTTATCCGGCAGAACTCAAGATACAAATCTAGCATATATTTCCAAATGGTTAAACACACATGGGGTACAAGTTAAAGAGGCAAGAATTATTCCTGATTTAGAAAATGAAATCATAGATAATGTTAATGAATTAAGAAAAAAATTTAATTATGTTTTTACCACCGGAGGAATTGGACCTACCCACGATGATATTACCGCTAAGTCAATTGCAAAAGCTTTTAACCTAAAATATGAATTTCACAAGGAAGCTTTTGCTATATTAAAAAAATATTATAAAGCTGGAGAATTTAACGAGAGTAGACAAAAAATGGCTAAAATGCCTTACAATGCCAGATTAATTTTTAATCCATCAAGTGGGGCTCCCGGGTTTATTGTTGAAAATGTTTTTTGTCTGCCAGGAATTCCATCAATTCTTCAATCAATGTTGGGCGATCTCAAAAATAAAATTTTGGGAGGAAAACCATTAATAAATAAAACAATAAATTTGAGGACAGTTGAAAGTGAAATAGCTATACCCTTAAAGGAAATTCAAGAAAAAAATGATAAAGTTGAAATAGGTAGCTATCCTTTCATTAAATTAGGTAAAGTTGGTGTTGCAATTGTTTTAAGATCTGAAGACGAATCCAAAATTAGTATTTGCAATGAGCAGATTTTAGAATTAATAACTAGTAAAAAAATTCAAATAATTAATAAAGATTAGCTAATGTTATATTTTGCATACGGCAGCAACTTAAGTCATGAGAATATGAAAAAGAGGTGCAAAGATTCTTATTTTATAAAAACAATAAATTTAAAAGATTATTCACTTACATTTAGAGGTGAATGTGGAGCAGCAGATATAGAAAAAAATAAAAATTCAATAGTTTTGGGTGCCTTGTACGAAATTTCCGAGTCTGACGAGAAAAAATTAGATGTCTATGAAGATTATCCAAATCTTTATAAGAAAATGTATTTTAAGTATTTTGGTAAAAAAATTATGACTTATATAATGCCAAAAAAAACAACATTTAAAAATCCCACCACTCGATATTTGAATATTATTATACAAGGATATAAAGATTGCAAACTTGATGAAAAATATTTAAATAAGGCTTTAAAGCCCTCGTGGTGAAATTGGTAGACACAAAGGACTTAAAATCCTTGCCCATTAGGGAGTGCCGGTTCGAGTCCGGCCGAGGGCACCAAAAATTCAATTAAACATTCAGTCGGGCTAGTGATAGAATAATTTATATCAAAGAGATTTAAATGATTGAATTTAACTCAAGTTCAAATCCCACAATTGGTGTTGAGATAGAACTTCAGCTAGTTGATAAAAAAACTTTAGATCTAAAAAATATATCTTCCAGAGTTCTTGCTGATGTAGATAGGAAATTTACAGATAAAATTAAATGCGAGCTTGTCGAATCGATGATAGAAATTAATACTGACATCTGCTCAGATATTGATGAAGTTGAAAAAGATATTAAACAAACTTTAAATCATCTTGAAGAAATTTTAACAAATCATAGTGCTGATTTTAATTGTACTAGCCTTCATCCTTTTGCCAAAGGAAAGAATCAAATTGTTTCAGATAACCCTCGTTATAAACGGATAATGAAAGAACTTCAGATCGTAGGAAAAAATTTTATATCACAAGGGCTTCACGTACACATAGGCATAGATGATCGCGAAAAAGCAATGCAGGTAAACAATACATTAAGGATATATCTACCATTGCTTCTTGCACTTTCTACATCATCACCATTTTTTGAAGGAGAAAATACCGGACTCCACTCTTACAGAACAAAACTTTTTGAGGCCCTGCCTCTTGCTGGTATGCCAGATTATTTAAAAGATTGGAGTCATTTTGTGCAATTAACTGAACAACTACAAAGAGCCGGCATTATAAAGTCGGTCAAAGACCTTTGGTGGGATGTCAGGCCTCATCCTGGATTCGGCACTGTTGAAATAAGAGTTTGTGATATTCCTATAAATATTAAAGCAATTCTTGCTTTAGTTGCTTTGATACAGGCACTAGTCGTAAAGATAAAAAAGGAAAACTTTTATTCTGGCACCCATATTCAGATTCTACAATCAAACAAATGGCAAGCTGCAAGATATGGTCTTGAAGGTGTATTTGTTGATCCGATAACATATAAAAAATTATCTATGAGAGAAGCAATTGAAAATCTTTGTAATTTTATTGAGCGGACTATTATTTCCTTAGGTTCGGAGAAATATATTAAAATAATAAAAGAAATATTAGATAAAGGAACAGGAACTACTAGACAGAGAGAATTGTGCAATAATTCGAATAATTTTAAATATATGTTACAATCTTTAAAAGAAACATTTCACCAATGATTTTTAAAATAAATAAAGTTGATCATGAATTTTAAGAAAATCAATTTTGTTTTTGATAAAACAAATAAAGCAAATCAGCAAAAAAAAAAATTACTAAAAAAGTTTAAAAATTATCCTGCTCATGAAGCAGATATTATCGTTGTATTAGGCGGAGATGGATTTATGCTTCAAACACTAAAAAAATTAGGAAAGTTTAATAAACCATTTTATGGAATAAATATGGGCACTTATGGTTTTTTAATGAATAAATTCAAAACAAAGAAATTTATGGAAAATCTTTCGAAATCCAAATCAACAACTATTTCAGTCCTACAAATGATTGCAAAAACCAAAAATAATACCACCAAAAAAGGTATAGCAATCAACGAAATTTCTATGTTTAGACAGAGTAAACAAGCTGCAACCATCCAAATAAAAAAGGGAAAGAAAATAATTATGAAAAAATTATCTTCAGATGGAGTATTAGTGGCCACGCCGGCGGGTAGCACAGCTTACAATCTCTCTGTTCATGGTCCTATCTTATCTCTTAACTCGAAAAAGTTAGCGATTACTCCCATTAGTCCATTTCGTCCAAGAAGATGGA
>Ga0208521_1001224_pt1 | contig 13593 bp, 12 predicted proteins | sample ETNtaG_24_FD_185754 | JGI IMG/M metagenome (GOLD analysis project Ga0208521, IMG submission 185754) | Marine microbial and viral communities from oxygen minimum zone, Eastern Pacific Ocean - ETNP201306SV47 (SPAdes) (version 2) | ecosystem: Environmental > Aquatic > Marine > Oceanic ... | reverse complement strand
TTTTGAAAATATAACAGCATTTATTTTACGTCAAAACGAACTGCTTCACAATCAGCAATACAATTATTCATGCAGAATATCCAGAAGCAGGCAGCCAGTTATAAATAACGCGCACAAAATCATGATTTTCAACAAAACAATTTTTTTGCAGTAATTCTGAAAATGCTCTTTGTCCTGCAGCATCTCCGATGGCTAAAACGATCAGCACGTCACGGAATTGTTCCAAAAATTCCGCAGACGGCAAATCAGGAAAACCCCAAGCCGGCCTGTTTTTAACTCGTCGGTCAGGAGGCCCCTGACGGTTGTCCACAAAACCGAGAAGCTTGACCTCACGATTTCCGCAGACGGCAAATCAGGAAAACCCCAAGCCGGCCTGTTTTTAACTCGTCGGTCAGGAGGCCCCTGACGGTTGTCCACAAAACCGAGAAGCTTGACCTCACGATTTTCAAAACTTTGCGCCGCCTGTCTGCCCGTCGGCCCGGAACCAACAATGAGCACACCGCGGCGTTTATTAAGTCGGCCATACTCCAGCAGAAAATGGGTTTTTGCTTCAAACATTGCCGGACGTTTATACATAGCTTCACTTCTGGAGAGACGTCCAGGAGCATGATATTTGCGCAGAAGAATTTCCGGATGTTTGCCAAATTTCGCGCCTTTTCCATATGCTCTTAAAATTACGTCATAATCCTCTGCCCATGGATTTTCGGAATAACCGCCAATTTTGTTAAATAATTCCCTCGTCGCAAAAAAACTTGGGTGCACAATTGGAGATTCCGCAAACAAATCCCGCTCGATCTGTTCATGAGAAATCAAGGAGTTGCTCCATGATTGGTATTGAATTCCGCTTTCAGGAAAAGTACCGGAGTCTGTGAAACCTTCGACCCTGCAGCCGATCAAATCCAGATCTGGATTTTCAACCATCATCTCCAGTTGTTTTTCCAGCCGAGTTTTTTCCATTCTGTCGTCTGCATCCATACGGGCGATGTAGTCTCCTTTGCATTCCGCCAGTCCAGTATTTAACGCGGAAACTATTCCATTTGCGGAAGTTCGAATTATCCGGACTCTTGTATCCTGACGTTTTATTTTATCCAGCATTTGCGGAGTTTCATCTGTTGAACCGTCATCGACAACAACAAGTTCGAAATCTTCGAAACTCTGTTTTGCAATGTCGTCAAGGCAGTTGCCTAAGACAGAGGCATCGTTCCGGACAGGCATAAGGATGGAAATTATAGGTGAGGAGTTCAAAATATTATCCGGAAAAGTCTGATGCCAAAAGCAGTTTTAGAATTTCATCACGCCGGTTTTTTGGCTGATTGAGCAGGATCACAAAATAGCGTCGTTTACTGCCGGGCAAATAACCGGCCATTGAGGAAACCCCACGCAGAGTTCCAGTTTTGTACAAAACTCCATTTTCACCGTGAAGTAGATTCCTCCGCTCAGAAAATGCTCTCAGCAACTGCCAGACGGATTCCGGAGTCAGGCGGTTTTTCCGTGAGATTCCGGAGCCTTCCGCGATGTGGAATTGTTGTTCAGGAATGCCGAGTTCATCGCGTAAATATTCCTGGAGCGCACGAATTCCCTTTTCCAATGTGGCCGGTGCTCCGTAACGTTTCAATCCGATGCTTAATAAAAGTTGATTTGCCGTAAAATTGTTGGAGTAATGCAGCATGCCCGCGATCAGTTCCGTTAAGGCAGAAGTATTCTTGTGTGTGTAAATAAAGCTGTCTCCGGAACTAATTTTACTGAGAGCAACTTTTCCGGAATCAAAAGAAAAACCTGCCTGTGTTAAAAAAGCGTGAACAAGTTCTCCCGCATAAGTAATTCCGGAGTCAGGTGGAATACTGATCCGGTGTTTCCCGGAAGACAAATCTTTTGCCAAACGCCGTACTAACGGAGTTAGAGGTGTTTGTTCTTCTGCAGATGAGACGAAACCCTGCTTGTCTACTTTCAGAAAAACTGTGTTGAAATTAAGCACCAGCGCACCGTTCTGTGCATCATAAGGATTTTTTGAAAATTCAATTCCCGGAATTATTATTTTCGTGCTGAAGAGTGAAGTATCGAAAAATACTTGATTCAACTGTTTTGGCAGTTCTGGAAACTGACTGAGATTTTGCGCAATTCTCCGCCATTCCTCTGATACCAGAAAAGGATCGCCGTAACCTTTGATTCCGAGAGAGCGATTTTCCCCCAAATAAAAATCAGTCCGGTAACGGAATTTAGGACCGAGATAATGCAGCGCGGCCAAGGCTGTTGCCAACTTGAGTACTGATGCCGGAACCAACAGAGGATTGCTTTTTGGAGGATAACGATAGAGAACCTCATTATCATCTGCGACCAAAACGCTGCCCTTACTAAGCAATGATTTTAGTTTCAAATCCAGCTGGTTTTGAGCTGGTTTTGCGGACGTGAGTACAGAAGATAATAGAAAAATAAATCCAAACGCAAACACCGCTAGAAGTGTTTTCCCTTGCACAAGACGAGGCTTCTCATTAGGATGAATCATTGATTTTAACAAAAATTCTTAATTTTAAAAAAGGCAGCATGAGCACAAAAAAAATCCTCGTTACTCCCGGAGACGGAATTGGACCAGAAGTTACGGAACAGGCAATTCTGGTTTTGAAAAATATAGCTCCACGTTTCGGACTCCAGCTTGAGTTAAGCGAAAAACCTGTGGGCGGCGCCGCATATGATTTGACCGGCACTCCAATTCCGGATGAAACACTTGAGGCTGCAAAAAATTCTGACGCGGTTTTACTCGGTGCTGTCGGTGGTCCCAAATGGGAATCTCTGGATTTTGCGGTACGTCCGGAACGCGGATTATTGAAATTACGCTCAGAATTGGAGTTGTACGCAAATTTGCGTCCTGCAGTAATATACGGTGATCTGGTCAATGCTTCAACACTTAAACCTGAAGTGGTTGACGGTGCAGACCTGATGGTGGTACGTGAACTGACCGGCGGAATTTATTTCGGACAGCCACGCGGTGTAGAAATTCGCAACGGTGAGCGTGTAGGATTTAACACACTTGTTTATTCGGAATCCGAAATTCGCCGTATTGGAAAAGTGGGTTTTGAAATTGCCATGAAGCGCGGTAAAAAATTGACCTCGGTGGATAAAGCAAATGTGCTCGAATCAACTGAACTATGGCGCGAAGTTGTTACGGAAGTCGGCATAGATTTTCCGGAAGTCGAATTGAGTCACATGTACGCTGACAATGCGGCCATGCAGATTATCCGTAATCCAAAACAATTTGACACCATGGTGACAACGAATATGTTTGGTGACATTCTCAGCGATGCCGCAGCGATGATGACAGGTTCACTCGGCATGCTGCCTTCTGCCAGTATCGGTGGAAAGATTGGAATGTACGAACCGGTTCACGGTTCTGCACCTGACATTTCCGGTCAGGACAAAGCCAATCCGCTGGCGATGATCCTTTCGGTGGGCATGATGCTGCGTTATTCCTTTGACCTCGGTGAGGCCGACGAAATCATCAAACAAGCTGTCGTTGAAACCCTGGAGACTTACCGCACCGGCGACGTCATGGCTGAAGGGAAAAAGCTCATCGGTTGCAAAGAGATGGGTGAAAAGATCCTTCAATTTTTGGAACAAGAATAATCTTGAGTTCTATTGTCTCAAAAGGGAAGCTGTTATTTTTCAGGCTCCGCTTTCAGGTGGTACGCCTAAAGTTACGCTTGGACAAAATAATACAAAAGATACTGGAATTATTAGTACAGCACTGGCTGCTAAAAGGGGATTCATTATTAAATTATTTCAAAAAGACTCAACCTTTTTTACGGCAAGAAAAACAAACCCTGCTTGAGCAGTCTTCCGGACGAATAGTTATATATTTCACTTTTCGCACTCTTCATTTTCTGGATTGGTTTGCACCAATTGATTTAGCTCTGAAGCGTTCTTTTCCCGAAAAATATGTGGTTTTTTACATTGATTTTTCTACAACTGTGCATCGTATTGGTAAAGGGTTTGAATATCTACAATTTCGCCAACAAGTCGAAGAACGCCTGCTGCAGTTGAACATCTCACCTTTGCGGCATTTTTCACATGATGAATTAACAGAATATAAATCTTTTCCCGAAGCTTCTCTTCATGTAACCTGTGAATCAATCAGGCAGGAAACATTTTCTGTTGCAGAACGCATCTACCTACCGCATTATGCCCTACCAAAGGCAATTGACCTAGATCTTCCGAAAAATATTCACTTCAACCATGTCTTTCTTCCTACTCGACCGCCTTACACATACAAGCAGCTCAATGACAAGTCCAGTGCTGACCTGGAGCGGTTTAAAGAAGACTTACACATTCACCAAGTGGGCTATCCAAAACTGCAGGCTGCTTCCAACCCCGTAAGCTGTTTCCCCAATTCAGATCATCCAGTAGTACTTTATGCACCTTCATTGGAAATTAGTTTACTGTTCAATGCACTGGACAGGGGACTCCTTAAACTTTTTAAAAAGATGTCAAAGCTGTTTCCCCAATTCAGATCATCCAGTAGTACTTTATGCACCTTCATTGGAAATTAGTTTACTGTTCAATGCACTGGACAGGGGACTCCTTAAAATTTTTAGAAAGATGTCAAACTGCAATTTTGTGATCAAACTGCATCCATCTCTTGCCTCACGCAGACATTATGTTACTACATTTATACGTCAAGAACTAAAAGGTGTTGAGCACATTCGCTTTGATGAACTGACCGGCATTCAAGATTTAGCCGGAGAATCTTCACTTATGATCACAGATTTTGGTAGTGTGGGTGGAGAATACCGATTGGGATTCGGCAAACCGGTTATTTATCTGAACACCCCTGTTAAATTTGAAGGCGGCTCAGATTTGCGTTTCAGGGATGATTTTGCAGATGCAATTTGCGAAGTAGAGGATTTGGAGAATGAGATTCGGAACGTGCTTAAAAAAGGAGCTCTTTCTATTTCAGAGCTCCGGAATATGCGTCAGCATGTGTTAAGTTTTACTGGAGTAGCAGATGAAGAGGCCGCCAGAACTATCAACAAAATCTGTTCAACTTGTTGAATTTTCTTCCCTATTCACTAAATCAATAGAAAATGCTGGAACACACACTGACCAGTATTCAGCCTCTTCTTCAAAAGGATTGGAATAGCGCACTCTCGCTCCCTTGCGTACCAACAAAGATTCACCGACTTTAAGCGTTACTATTTCTCCATCAATTTCAATTTGTTTACGTCCTCGGACTATCATGGTGTATTCATCAAATTCCGGATTTTGAAAAGGCTCGCTCCATCCGGAAGGTGCTACCATGTGAGCAATGCTCAGTCCTGGCTCATTGCTAATCACCCGTCCAAAATGCTCTTCAATGAGCTTGCCATCTGTAGTTGGAACCACAAACGGTTCTTGCTGTAAAACGTAGGAACTACTCATTTCCCCTCTCTTTTTATGGTTTCTTGTTGAATTATCCTAGGATAGATTTTTTTTATCGCCCTATCATAATGAAATTGATTATCGATTTCAGTCCAAACTAAATCACTGACCCGCAAAAAGGGGACCATCTGTTTTGAGCTTACTTCAGAAATACATTCCTCATAGTGATTACTGCAAGGAAATGTTAAATTTTCTTCATGCTGGGCGCACATCAGTCGGAATAAATTGTGAGATATTTTGGAAATTCCAACTAACTCCCCCTGAATCAGCAAATGTGGGCGAGGATTTTTTGAGATAGCCGCAATTTTTCCGCTAAAAATGCTGAAGTACTCATCGTATTCGGAACGTTCTTCTTGATTCTCTCCATAGATATATACCTCATCATTGGATCTAGTCTTTCCAGAAGCAAGCACTACATCCGGACCGTCATAATTTATGACTGTTGATAAAGCACGAGATTCATAGAGCAAATCAGACTCCAATAACAAAAAATTTTCCTGCAGAACGTTCTTAGCCACAAAGAGTGAATGCATGCTGCCTGTTTCAGCAAAACGGGGACTGTGAATAAATTCAATCTTTGGTAATTTGGCCTGCGGTTGAAGGTGTTCGAGGTACATAGTTGCCTGAAAACCCGTCACAATTACAACTCGATCGATTCCTCCTTTTTTCAAGTGTTCCAGAGAGCGAACAATCAGAGATTTTCCGTCGATTTTCAACATCCCTTTTGGACAGAATCCAATCACATCTCGCAAACGAATTCCCATTCCTGCTGCAAGAATTACTGCAGTGTTGATTCTTGAAAATGCGGATTTTTTCATTATAATTCAGGGCACCAGCCGACCTTTGGGTTCTTCAGAACCTGAACCATTTGTCTGATCCTGAAACTGCATTTCATACAGTTGCTGGTAACGTCCTTCTTTTGAAAGAAGTTCATCATGAGTGCCCTGCTCAACTATCTGACCATTCTCCATCACACAAATCCGGTTTGCGTTACGGATTGTCGAAAGTCGATGCGCGATCACGATCGTGGTACGGTTTTCCATTAAACGCTCAATTGCCTGCTGAACTTCAATTTCCGATTCTGAATCGAGCGCGGAGGTGGCTTCATCCAAAATCAGAATCGGCGCGTCTTTTACCAGAGCACGTGCAATAGAAAGCCGCTGTCTTTGTCCTCCTGAAAGTCGCCCCCCTTTTTCGCCTATCACTGTTTCGTAACCATCAGGCTGCTCACTAATAAAGGTATGCGCATTCGCTGCCCGTGCCGCAGCATACATCCGTTCTTTTGAACAGTCCGGCTGCCCGTAGGTAATGTTACTTGCAATAGTATCATTAAAAAGGATGGTATCCTGAGTCACAATAGAAATCAGTTTACGCAGTGAAATCAAATCCAGGTCGCGTAAATCATGTCCGTCAATACTGGCTTCTCCTCTGGTGATGTCGTAAAATCGCGGGATTAAATTTGCAACTGTCGTTTTACCTGAACCACTGCTGCCGACCAGAGCCACTGCTTCACCTTTCTGTACAATAAGCTTAAAATCTCTGACCGCCGGTTCATCTTGTTCAGGATAATGAAAAGCCTTAATATTGATGTTTATTTCCTGTTTAAAGTGGGATATTTTTTTCGAATTCGGTGAAGTAACAATTTCATCTTCAACATCAAGGATGTCAAAGATCCTACGTACAGCAGCAAAGCCTTCCTGCAACTTTAAGTTGAAGCCATTCAGCTTTTTTACCGGTTCATTCAGCATAAAAAAACTAATCACAAACGAAGTGAAATCCCCCGGTGTTATTTGACCGTTGATGATCAAATAACCGCCATAAGCTACAATTGTTGCTCCTGCGGCGGCACCGATGATTTCGATGATCGGATAAGAGTAAGAATCTATCATGACGGAGCGCATGTGATTCTTATAAAGGTCATCGTTGGCTGCTTTGAAGCGTTTGCTTTCGTACTTTTCCATGCCAAAAGCTTTGACCACACGTACACCGGAAATCGTCTCGACCAGCAAACTGCTCAATCCGCCAAAACTGATTTGCCTCATACTAACTGCTGCCTTGTTACGCTGACCAAAAATCAGGATAAAAAAGACTGCAACTGGAATCAAAATCAACGTCACAAATGCTAACTGCCAACTCCGGTAAAACATAATACCCAGCAAAAGAAAAAATTGCGGAATATCACGGAAAGGTCCAGTGACTCCAACCTGCAACATGTTTTGGAAAACGTGCAAATCGTTGGTGAAACGTGAAATAAGATCGCCGGTTTTGGAACGTGTGAAAAAGGTGAGAGAAAGATTAACGAGGTGGTCAAAAAGCTGCTGCCTCAGTTTTACAATGAGGCTCTGGACAAGGTGACCCACGCTGTAGTTGTGACCAAAAAAAAACAAACCCTTGATCGCAAAAACAATCACCAATCCGAGACCGACCAGAAAATACTGTTTGAGTTCGGGATTGTCACCATAAGCAATGGTGTCGACTATATCTTTGGCATAATAAGCAGGAGCAGCAGTGAAAATATTGTAACCTGCCATACAGAATATGCTGAAAATAACCCAGCTTTTGAGCGGAGCAATAAGGTCAAAAAGCCGCCTTGCAATATGACGTGATTGTTCTTCCTTCATAGCAAATTAACCTTGTTTAGAGTTTTTGACACAGACATTCAACTTAGTTTTTGTCTGTCATCTCCCATGTTGTTCCTTCCGTAGAGTCTTTGAAAACAATACCCAAATCTTCCAGACGTTCACGGATCAGATCAGCACTCTCAAAATCTTTATTTTTACGAAAGTTAGCACGCAGTTCAATTAAGATCTCCATCACCTCATTCAGGTGTAGATCATTCTGTACATCATCAAGGCACTCTGGAATTATCCCAAGAACACCTCCGCCTAAAGTAGAAAATAAATATTCTGCATCAGCAACTGCTTGCGGATCAGGACGTTTTTCTGCAAGCAAATTATTTGCTTCACGGCTTAAATCAAACAGTACCGCAAATGCCTGCGGTGTTGAAAAATCATCGTCCATCGCTTCACAAAAACGTTTGCGATATTCTTCAAAATATTTCCCGGAAACTTTCACTCCGGCGGTTTTGCATTTGCGAAGATTACGGACTGTTTGATGCAGACGCTTCAGCGAAGAACCGGCTGCACCTATGGCGTTTTCACTGAAATCCACGACAGAACGGTAATGACTCGCGGCAATAAAATAACGAACCATCAACGGATCATATGTTTCAAATAATTCCAACAGGGTTACAAAATTTCCGCTGGACTTACTCATTTTTTGGCCTTCTATGGTCAGCATATTTGAATGCATCCAGTTACGCGCAAACGGTTTTGCAAGTCCTCTGGCCTGTGCGATTTCGCATTCATGATGTGGAAATTTCAAATCCATTCCGCCACCATGAATGTCAAATTCCTCACCCAGATAACGTGTACTCATTACCACACATTCTGTGTGCCAGCCGGGATATCCCCACCCGCTGTAAGGATCACGCCAGCGCATCAGGTGGCCGCTTTCCGCACGTTTCCAAAGAGCAAAGTCTCCGGGATGACGCTTTTCCGAACGTACTTCTACACGCGCTCCGCCCTGCATCTCATCAACGATCCGGTTTGAAAGTTCCCCGTATTTTGGATCTTTGCTAATATCAAAATAAACTGAGCCATTTGCTTCATAAGCCAGACCCAGTTCAATCAATTTTTCGATTGCTTCCAGTTGTTCCGGAATATGCCCTGTTGCCCGTGGACTGATGTCCGGACGAATCACGCCCAACCGGTCCATCACTTCAAAATGCCTGCGCGCAAAATTTTCCGCAACCGCCATCGGTTCCTGTTCCAGTTCTCGGGCGCGCTTAAGCAACTTATCCTCGCCTTCATCGCCATCACCCAACAAGTGCCCCACATCCGTAATGTTTTGCACATAAAAGGTTTTGAATCCGCAATAACGCAGATACCGCAGAATTATATCAAAACTAACATAGGCTTTAGCGTGTCCGAGATGACTGTCGCTGTAAACGGTAGGCCCGCAAACATAGAGTGAAGTCCGGCCTTCATGAACCGGTTTGAAAGGTTCTTTTTGACCAGCAAGTGTGTTGTAAATTTGAAGAGGCATATTTCCTAGTTCATCACTCACCTACATTCCAAACCAGTATTTTTGATAATCTGGAACTTTCTGCTTCATCTTGAGCAAAACGTGGTTCCTGAGATTTTACCAGTTCGATGTAGTGGTTGATGCTGACTTCAATGCGCTCAAGGAAAGGTTGAGGATAGACGCCCAGGAAAATAGTCCAGAAGACAAGAGGAACAAGGACGACTACTTCACGGAACGAAAAATCTTGAAGATTTTTTACCAGGTCTTTGCTTAGAGGACCGAAGATCACACGCTGCACCATCCAAAGCATATAAATCGCCGCAATCACAACACCGGCCGCGGCAACAATTCCATACCAGATGTTGACTTTTGCTGCACCGATCATCGCCAAAATTTCGCCTACAAAACCGTTTAATCCAGGCAGGCCTACAGAAGCCATGGAAAAGAAAACGAGAAACACCGCAAATTTCGGCATTGTATGCGCGACGCCGCCATATTCGGAAATTTCCTGAGTGTGCGTCCGTTCGTAAATCATGCCAACTGTGAGGAAGAGCGCGCCGGTAACAATTGCATGGTTTATCATTTGAATCCAGCTTCCGGAAAGTCCCTGAATGTTCAGCGCAAACAATCCCAGCACGATGTAACCCATATGAGCCACTGAAGAATAGGCAATCAGACGCTTGATTTGAGTCTGCACCATTGCCACCAGTCCTCCGTAAATAATGCCGATTAAGGCCAGTACCATGAAGACCGGGGCGAGATCATAAACTGCTGCAGGAAAAACCGGCATCGCAAAACGTAAAAATCCATATGGTCCAAATTTCAACATCACCGCGGCCAGTTGTACAGATCCCGCGGTTGGAGCTTCATAGTGCGCGTCAGGCAGCCAGGTGTGTAGTGGAAAAAGTGGAATCTTTACTGCAAACGCAGCCGCAAAACCAATGAACAGCCAGATCTGCGTTTCCGCAACTATGTCCATGCCGTACCAGTCGAGAACATTGAAAGACCATGCTCCATGCAATTCACGATAAATGTTTGCTGTATAAAGCAGTGATATGAGCATCAACAGTGAACCGAGCATCGTGTAAATGAAAAATTTGATGGTGGCATAAAGTCTGTTTGTGCCTCCCCAAATACCAATCAGCAAATACATTGGAACCAGCATTACTTCAAAAAATACGTAAAATAACACCACGTCCATAGCCGCAAAACAACCGAGCATACCGATTTGTAGCAGCAGCATTTGTATTTGAAACTGCCAGTTGCGTTTAGCAACATTCCACGAACCCAGCAATGTAAGCGGAGTGATGAAAGTGACCAGCAGAAAAAAGAAAAGATTAAGACCATCCAAAGCCAGGAAATAATCTATGTTGAATTGAGAAATCCACGGGGAGCGCTCCACCATCTGCAAATCAGCAGTGCTGGAATCGAAATTAAACCAGAGGTGCAGACTCAGAATAAAAGTAATACTACTGCTGACAAGTGCCGCCACTTTGGTCGGAGTACCATTTCCTTCGTCTCTGAACATTAATGCGAAGGCAATGCCCAAAATTGGCGAAAATATAATTAGCGAAAGAATTGGAAGTGCTGAAATGTCCATCAGAATTAGGTACTAAAGTTTGAAGCGTTGGTGTTAATGAAAGCAGGTGATATAGTCTGCTCCGCGGATACGTTCTTCCCGCAAAGATTATCAACCGATAATAATCACCGACAACAAAATAAAACTACCTATAAAACTAAGAGAATTAGCGACTTAAAGCAAGATCATTTTGAGCTATCCGAACTTTAGTTTGAGGCACCAAATCAAACTGTAGCGCCTAAACGCCCTAACAAAGGTTTCATCAACTCACCTACAGTTATATTTTCAGGAAAACTCCATTCCAGGCCCAGTAGCAAATCCAGTGGATGAACTACAGTCTGTGCCTCATCAACGCAGCGTCCGCTGGTGAGAGCACTGATGTTAACCGTGCGCACAAGTTCCTGCTCCAGCAAATCAAGTTTGATCCACCTGCGTCTGAAATCCGCAAGATATTCAACTTGTTCAAAACTACCAAAACAAGTCAGACCATTGATAAAACTCAAAGTCGTAAAAACTAAAAAGAGGCCCGGGCAGAGACGCCCTGTTTCCAGTTCATGAATTATTTTTTGCTGCGAAAGTTCGAGCTGATAATTCTGGCTCTTTAGCATTTCATCCTGAATAATTACTGCTTCCTGGCGAATTTTGTTTTTGTGAAGAACCTCAACCGTAAAGAGATGTGTCTCTGCCGGAAATTCCGCAAAAACGCTTTGTCGAATTTTTCGATCAAACAATAAACGGTGAAGAGGGTGCGTGGAACTTTGCAAAACATTCAGCAAATAATTACGGATTACTTCGTTAAGATCAAAGTAGAGCAGTGATTTTTGCGGAATTATTTGACTCAGTTGATTTGTGCAAAACTGTGAAGCCCAGACAGTGAAATCATCTCCACAGACGGCGGCTGGGGAAATTTCGCGAATTGGATCTGCAAAGAAGGGCAGCAGATTGACCAGTTTTTGCGGAATCCTGCTTTGAAAAACACGGGCATCCCTCATTTTTCCCGGAATGAGCGAGATGCGTCTTTCCACTGAGTCACGGGAACGGTCCGCATCCGAGCGTTTTAATTCTGCAAATTCAGCGGCTTGAGACGTAATAAGAGTTTCCAAATCAAAACGCTTACTATAATTCAAACATCCTGACCAGGCAGAATTTGCAAAAGGGACTCCGGAAAATGAGCCTACGAAATAAGTTTCCTGTTTAGGCAGACCCAGTAGTGCTAACTGATGTAATGCGAGAAACGTCGGCCCTTCTGTTGCTGTCAGGTGAGTCGCGGTTTGCAAAATGCGTGTTTTTTCCAAGCTGGCGCAAAATTCCCGTGCTTGTTCGTAGTTCAAACATATTCTGCAAAATTCGCTTTCAAATGCTTCCAGTAGTGCTTTTTCCACGGGCGGAGTGGAGGTCGGTTTTTCCCAAAGAGCTGCTGAATATTCAATCAGCGGTAGTTCCCACAGCTTTCCCAAAATATCTGCCAGCACAGGACGCTTTGCGTTTTGGAGCAAAGTTCGGATAGATTCTCTGTCAAGGGGCATGTGTCAAAGCTTGAATATTTTTTGTTAAATTCATAAACTCTTTAAAATTAAATTTCACCGTAAAAAAGGCACTAAAGCATAATGTTTCAAAGCCTAACAGGGTAGCACTGTGCCGCTAAAAAGTTTAACACGGTAGCCCCGCACTCCATTGCGGGGAGAAAGTAAAAAATATTTTGGATTCTACACCGCTTTTAAAAATTTGCTGTCACTATGACGGTATGTCAATTCCCAAACGTGGGCATGAAACAGATGCAGGCATTGACTTGACCGCTATGTCTGTTGAACAAAAGAGAGCGGGCGTTTTCTTTTTTGACACCGGAATTTCAATACACTTGAGTGACGGTTATTATGTTGAAATAGTCCCGCGATCAAGCATCATAAAAACTGATTTTTTCCTGGCAAACAGTGTAGGAATCATTGACCCGGACTACCGAGGACGCATCTTCCTGCCTTTCCGTTATGTTGGTGCGGCTGACGGCATGCAGGCCGCGGAAGAACTATTACAGCAGCGAATTGCGCAAATGCTGGTACGCAAACTTGAACCCTGCCGGATTGAAGTCGTTGACTCCCTGGAAAATACCGTTCGCGGAACCGGCGGTTTCGGCAGTACAGGTAGCTGAACATCCGCTTCTGCTTTAATCTTCTACTTCGCTGATCGGTTTAATTTCAATATCAAGAACTTCCCAACCGCGTGGATTTTCCCGTAAGTTTAAAGAAACCGACACCAGCTTTCCTGTCTCTTCGTCACCAACTCTTACACGTACCAGTGAAGGGTTTTCCGCATTTACCCTTAAATCCAAATGCATCTCCGGCTCCTCAATTTCGGGAGCTTGTTCCAACAGTAACCGCAAAGATGAATGAACTCGAATCGCCTGTTCCGCAGTTTGAAAAGCCGCGGTTTTTTCAATTCCGGAACGCTGAAACAAAATCGCTGCTGAAAAAAAACCAAATAAAATGATGTTACCAAGTAAAATACGCAAAATCGGCCGCATC
>Ga0208521_1001218_pt1 | contig 13618 bp, 9 predicted proteins | sample ETNtaG_24_FD_185754 | JGI IMG/M metagenome (GOLD analysis project Ga0208521, IMG submission 185754) | Marine microbial and viral communities from oxygen minimum zone, Eastern Pacific Ocean - ETNP201306SV47 (SPAdes) (version 2) | ecosystem: Environmental > Aquatic > Marine > Oceanic ... | reverse complement strand
TAGCGCTTGGTGGTATTGTCTATGCCTACGAAACTACTAATGATACTGAAGAAGCTCAAGTTAAAGATACAGATGTTGTGCCTGAAGATGAAAAGAGTCTAGAGGAGGACAAGGCTCAAGCAGAAAACACAGATGTTGTGCGTAAGAGTAAGAGAAAAAAAAAGGTCTTTAAGGATAAGGTGTTTCCCACGGCATTTGAGTGCAAAGTATGTCACCCGCTTCAATTCCGCCAATGGTCGGTTTCAATGCATGCTTACTCAAATTTGAGCCCTGTCTTTATCTCGAATGATAACAATACACAACTGATTACGAATGGTACGGCAGGAGATACCTGTATCCGCTGCCACAATCCGGTTGGTGCAAGAATGGGTATCAGAAGTGCTATTTCTAATATGGATCGTGAGCAGAAAAACAGGGAGGGTATTACATGTGTAGTCTGTCACCGACGTGACAAACGGTATGGAAAAATCAGTGGGCGCTTTACCATGCAGGAAGGAGATCTTTCCGGTCCCATAATAGGTCCGTCAGACAATACAGTCCAGGCGAAAACCATTGAAGTTTCAGACCTGAATCTGGTCACTTCTCCAGATGAAACAGGGCGTCTCATTCATGGTGAAGTTGTCCAGGATAAGACGTACAGAGATCCTATCTTTTGTGCCCCGTGTCATGGAGCAAGGCTACCTACTGGGATACATAGTGAAGAAACGTTTGATGAATACAAAATGTCTAAATCAGCAAAAAAAGGTGAAACCTGCCAGGATTGTCATATGGGTAAAGTTCCAGGAGAAAACAAAGGATTCGATGAGGGGCCAGCTGCAATTATAGGAAGCCATAAGTTTTCAATAGATAATCCCCTCAGCGGTGGAATTTTTACCGGTGATTTCGAAACCGAAACCAGACGGATATCGAACCACTTTTTTGGGGGTCCTGACTTTTCAGTCTTACATCCCGGAATATTCCCTCATAACCCTGATGCCGTGAGTCTTGCCAACTATAGGCAGTGGCTTCAGTTTGACTATAAGGAAGGTTGGGGGACCGATGAATTTGAGGATAACGTTTCTGACGATTATGTATTTCCGGAATATTGGGACGACGTTGATCTGCGTTACGAGGCCAGGGATATTCTGAATGACCAGTTTGAGCTTATAGAATGGGCAAAAGGGCAACGTAAAGCGGTATTGCAGGCAGCCTACAAAGTTGATGATGTTCACATAAAGGAAGCCAGTAGTAAAAAAGGACTGAAAGTTGATATCAAGCTTCATAATCCTGTAGATGGCCATAATGTTCCATCAGGGTTTATTCATGAGAGAATGGTATTTATCCAGATCACGGTGACAGATTCGCAGGGTAATGTTGTGTTTCGCTCAGGAGATCGTGATCCAAACGGAGATCTGCGTGAAACTTTTTCCCGATATGTGCGTAATGGTGAGTTGCCATATGATGATCAGCTTTTTAACCTACAAAGCCACTTTATATCGAGGCACCGTTTCGGAGGAGAACGTGCGCAAATTAACCCCGCCGCATTCTCATTTGCTTCCAGGCCATTTGTCCGTCCACCTGGTAATCCAACTTCTATAGCGCAGCATCCTCTCAATTTAAGGGTATTTAAGGCTACCATAGGGCCGGGTGGGTACCGAACTGCACATTACAAAGTCGATCCGGATAAACTGAAAGCGGGAGAAACATATACTCTGGATATGAAGGTTATTGCCCAACAAATGCCGGGGTTCTTTATACACGACTTAAGTCCTGTCGGCTTTGATTACAATTTTAGTGTGCGTGAGCTTGTGGACAGGACTATAGCAAATAGTGTTGCCGTTTGGGAAGGTACGGAAACAGTTACTGTTAATTAAATGCTAACTAAAGAGAAAGGCAGCCTAAAAAAATGAAATGGAAGTTTATTGGGATTATATTTGTAGGAATCATTATTTTTTCCGTTAGTACAGTTGCCGATGACAGTAGTCCTTCACGTTACTCTGAAGAACCGCTTGCAATGAGAACAGACCTGGTTCCAGAGCGTCCGAAGCCTGCATTGGAGCTGTTACAGGATTATCAGAGAGAAGGACGCCTGGGTTACGAAGCACAACTGCCCACCGGGATGGTCATTTCACCGTTCTTTGCGCTTTATGGCACTTATCGTACCGGGATACAGGTAAATGACAAAAATGGCCCTGACCAGGGTCTTGTAGAATGGGTTCACAAGATAGATGCTTTAGCGAATTTAACACTCAGCGGAACAGAAAGAATACTAATCGGTACATCAAATAAAGCAAGAAAAATTTATCAGCCCGAGGATGATACAGCCAACCAACTAGATGTCGACATAACAACAGCCTTTTTCGAATTTGACCTTACAGAGGTACTTGCTAAACTTGATTGGGAGGGAACTAAACCCTTAGATTACGGAGTTACCGTAGGTCGCCAACGCGTTTTTATTGATGATGGTTTCCTTATTGATGATTCAATGGAATCTATTGTCGTCACCCAAAATACTATACACATTCCCGGTACTTCCTATGCGCGGGTTGCCGCGCTTTATGCATGGGACGATATAGACAGGTATACAAGTAAGAGGGATCATATCGAAGGCGATTTGTATGGGCTCTTTGCTACAGTAGACCGCCATCATTCTACAATAGATCTTGGAATGACTTATATGAATAGTCCGGGTAAAAGTGGCGGTGACCAGTACAATATATCCCTTGCCTCACAACAGCCAGTAATATTGTTTAATACATCATTCGACACGACATTCCGCATTTCAAAATCCGGGGGGATTGATGGTGAAACCGAAGAGGCCGGAAATGGTACATTGTTTTACTCCGGTATTTCTTGGGCACCAAGAGGTACAGACAACATCGCTTATTTTAATGCTTTTGGGGCATTTGGTAGATATAGAGCGGCCTCCCGTACAACTGGTGGACCGCTTGGACGTATGGGGTTGCTATTCTCAGGTAATGGCCTGGCGTCCTTTGGCGCACCAATTAGTAACGGGACAGAGAAGGCACATGGTGCCGCCTTGGGTTACCAGATGTTCTTTGATGGTCATAAAAGAAACGTAGTGTTGGAAATCGGTGCAAGAGAAGATCGAACTACTAATGGAATCGACAAGATTGGTGTTGCAGTAAATGTTTCTCAAGCCATCAGACAGCGGATGTTCATAGAAGTCGGTGGGTTTGGGGTTAATCTGGAAGATTCAAGACATAACACATACGGTTTGAGGACTACGTTTGCATTTACATTCTAGTGCATTTAAGCAATAGAATAAAAACCCGGCCAGTTTTTTTGAATTGTTTGCCAGCCGTTACATAATCTTCTCAGTTGTCAAAAATACAAACTTCGATGGCGTTGTATTGTAAGTATTTCATCATGAAAGAACATAAACAATGGAATATGTATTAAATACAACTACAATTCAATGGGCAGTCGTAGTAATCATTTTATTGGTAATTGCTCTGTTTGCCACACAGCTGATCGCAAACCTAAGAAACTCCCGAGTAGTCAGAATCCAGCAAGAACTTTCTATAGATGTTCTAAAACAAGACCTAGAATACAGGGCCTTGAAATATCAGCTGGGATTGCGAAGGCTCGAAAATAGTTGGGCGGGTATCCGCAAATTTAGCGTCGATCGAAAGGTATTAGAAGGAGGAGAGATTTGCTCATTATATCTAATGCCCCACGATGGTAAGGAGCTGCCCCCATTTGAGCCAGGCCAATACCTAACATTTCAACTGCATCTTCCAGGCGAAAGTAAGCCAACTGTACGTTGTTATTCATTATCGGATAGTCCTCATAAGAGCGATTATTATCGGGTTAGTATAAAACGTCAGGGGCCACCCAGCAATATGCCAGATGCCCCTCCAGGCAAGGTGTCATCCTTTGTCCATGATAATCTGGATGTGGGTTCGATAGTTGACATTATTACGCCGCGAGGAAAATTCTTTATGGACCAAACCCATCATACACCAGTAGTTCTGATCGGGGGCGGAGTGGGTTTTACACCGTTATTGAGCATGTTAAATACCATAATTGATTCTGGATCAAAGAGGGAAGTATGGTTTTTTTACGGAGTTCGCAATAGTAATGAACATATTATGGCAGAGCATCTGAAACGGGTGGCTAAAAAGTATGAAAACATTAATATGCAAATCTGTTACAGCTCTCCCTTGGTTGAAGACAAAAAGGATGTCCACTATCACCACTCGAAGCGGGTCAGTGTGGAGTTGTTCAAGGAAATCTTGCCTTCCAATAATTATGATTTTTATATTTGCGGCCCACCACCGATGATGGATTCTATCGTAAATGACCTGAAGGATTGGGGTGTTCCGGAGACACACATACACTTTGAGGCATTTGGTCCGTTGTCAAAGAAATCAAAAGGTGATACCTCCTCTGCTGCTGATATATCGGACAGTCCCTCGTTCAACGTTGAATTTTCGAAATCTGGCAAATCCTTGTTATGGAACCCCTCCAGCGGATCGATTATGGATCTTGCAGAGGAGAACGGTATCGTTATGGAGAGTGGTTGCTTGTCAGGCAGTTGTGGCGTTTGTATGACCGCGATTAGAGACGGTGACGTGGGGTATCTGACACAAGCCGATACTGATCTTGAATCTGGTTCTTGTTTTCCTTGTATTGCGATACCAAAATCACCACTAACGCTTGATGCTTAATTTCTGAGACGATAACAACTTGATAATATAGAGATTTTTATTTTAAATAATTTGTATTAAAGGCCGTGCCGAAGGCTAAAGCCATTCCGCTACAGTTAGTAATTGTAACCTGCCCGTGGGGCGCTAAATTGAGCAACTAAAAAAAAGGAGTTAACAATGAAGATTCTGAAACCAATTTTTGCAATCCGGCACCTTGAAATCTTCGCCGGACTGGTATTGTCAGTTTTTTTATTCAATAGCATTCTGCATGCGAGCGGACCGCACCGGGAACCTGCAAATGTTGCAGGACCTGATGCTTGTGGCGAGTGTCACAAGGAGAGTTTAAAATTATGGAAGTTAAGTAAACATTTTACCGAATACAAAAAGATGTCAAAGAGTAAGGAAGCGCGGGCAATCGCAAAGGAGTTGGGTATTAAACGTATTAAGAAGTTCGGCAACATTTGTGTGAACTGTCATTTTACTTCCAGTATAGTGCAAGATAAGGTTAAAACGATTGCAGGAACTGCCTGTGAGTCCTGCCATGGGGCAGGTAAGCCATGGATTAAACTGCACAGTGATTTTGGGGGTAAGGATATGAAGGCAAAGGATGAGGTTCCTGCACATAAAGTAGAGCGTTACAGAAAATCAGAAGCAGAAGGTTTGATACGTCAGAGTAATTTATATGGAATAGCGCAGAACTGCTACAGTTGCCATTTCATACTTAATGAAAAACTGGTAAACCAGGGCGGACATTCTGTTGATAAAGAATTTGAGCTGTTAAGCTGGACACAGGGGGAAGTGAGACATAATGTTTATTATTCTAAGGGAAATCAGGAAGCGCCAGTGGAGCGTCGTCGGATGCTGTTTTTAGTAGGAAAAATGTTTGATTTGGATTATGCATATCGCGGCATGGCGGTTGCAACCAAGGAAGCCACTTTTTCCGAGGCTATGGCCAAACGCGCCAAGGCGACAAAACTCGTTTTGGAGAAGATTGCCGGCCTGATCGATTCTGCCGAGGTTAGGGTGGCTTTGAATATAGCGAACAGAATCAAACTAAACCTGAATTCCAGGGATAGCTTTATCAAGGCCGCTGACGATATTGCTGCTAATACAAAAAGGCTGGCGGAGAATGATGGTATGGGGTTTTCTGCTCTTGACTCTATGTTGCCGATGTCAGACAAGTACAGGGGTAAAGTATCGCAATAGTACGACTATCGGAAAAGGAAGCTATGAAGAAAAGAACGACCTCTCATCATCCCAAACGTTGGGACACTCCCTTCGGGCCTGACATGAGTGAAAAGGAAGTTGCTCGTGTTCTGACTACAAAACTGTTTGGAGGCCTTGATACAGACAGTTTTCCTCAAAATCTACCCCTTGAAAAAATCATTCTTAATGACACGCGTCTTATCAAATATCAGAAGGGGGATATTATTGTCCGGGTAGGAGACTACGGGAGCTCTGCGTTTTTAGTAGTCTCAGGAGAGGTCGGTGTAGTACTGCCTCCTGGTTTACATAGAAAAATGCTCGGTCATTCCGAGCCGAAAAAGCGAAGTATTTTCTCCTGTCTGGCATCTTGTTTCAAACGCACACGTTTTCCTGAAGTCAGAAAGCATGGTAAGCCTTATTTTGAAACAGGGACCGGCTCACGTGTTGATGGAGAGGCAACCCGGGTTTATATACAAGATGTAGAATCCGTTGTTTCCAAGTACACGGTGGTTAAGCTGAGTGACGGCAAAATGTTTGGGGAAATTGCTGCTCTGGCACGAACACCTCGTACTGCAACCGTATTTGCCACTCAGGATGTAGAGTTGCTGGAGATCAGGTGGCAGGCACTCAGGGACATTCGGCGTTATGATGAGAAATTTCGCAACTATGTCGATACCTTGTACCGCAAACGAAATCTGATTACCCACCTCAAAAATATCTCCCTTTTCGCACACCTGGATGACGCTGACCTTGAGCAGATGGCAAAGCATACATTATTTGAATCCTATGGTTCCTTTGACTGGGCGGCTGCCTATAACAGGCAGAAGGCGAAGCTGGACAAGTATGCATCGATAGAAGAAATTGTAATTGTCTCTCAGGGTGATTATATGGATGGTCTGTTATTATTCAGCTCAGGGTTTGGTAAAGTGGCCATACAGACAAACCATGGTTACAAAAGTCTTTCTACTTTAGGGCACAAAGATATTTTTGGACTTGAAGAAATATTCTATAACTGGAAATATGGAGAAACAGTTTCATGTCAGGCTGGATTGTGGGCTCTCGGCTATGCCGACATTCTACGGGTTCCAACCTTCATCATAGAGGAACTGGTTTTACCTAAACTTCCCGAGGAATTTATCAGCCAGATAGAACGAAAAGCAAATTCCTGGGTAAAAGAATCTCCGGCTGTGATCGTGGATACAGATGTCGATGCTGGATTGATGGAGTTCTTGGTATATCACAGATATATTAATGGTACCCAGACCATGATGATCGATCTTGATAGATGTACTCATTGTGATGAATGCGTTCATGCCTGCGCAAATGGTCATAATGGTAACCCAAGATTTATTAGACACGGTCGCAAGTACAACAACAAATTGGTTGCCAATGCTTGTATGCACTGCGTTGATCCAGTTTGCTTGATTAATTGCCCCACAGGTGCTATACACCGCACCGAAAAGGGTGGCGCGATAGTAATCAACGACAATACCTGCATAGGATGTCAAACATGTGCAGGCTCCTGTCCTTATGATAATATTAGAATGGTTGAAATCAGGACTGACAATGGAACTGTGGTTTTGGATGAATCAAACAACAAACCGATACTTAAAGCAACAAAATGTAATTTATGTTTTGGCTTACCGGGTGGGCCTGCTTGTCAGCGTGCTTGTCCTCACGATGCCTTAATTCGCATTGAAATTAATAATCAGTCGGCATTGAGTGAATGGATTAACCGATCATGAAATTCAAAACAAGGCGCATTCGAAACTTGGTAATATTGCTTTTTGTCATTGTGGTGATGTGGTGGGTGATTAGGATTTATTCTGGGGCACTGAAAAGTCCACACTATTTGACGGGTTGGTTGCTGGTTGCTTTGTTTCTATTCCTAACTTTTTACAATATTAAAAAGAAATTATCGGTTATTCCTGCAGGTACTAATACTTCTTGGTTACAGTTACATTTATATGCAGGTCTGATCATGATATTCCTATTCGTGGAACATTTGCAGTGGGGCCTTCCTAGGGGTGGTGTTGAATGCATTCTGGCAGTCCAGTTTGTCCTGGTTGCTGGCAGTGGTATTGCAGGTATCTATTTTTCGCGTGATTTTTCCAGGCGATTGGCAGAACAGGATGAGCAAATTATACTTGAACGTATCCCCCAGTTTATGGCGAAGCTAAGGCTGGATGCTGAAGACTTGGTGCTGGAGGCTACAGAAAGTACCGACTCCTCAACTCTTGCAGATTATTATGTGGCCTGTTTGGCAAGATTTTTTTCCAGGCCACAAAACCGGTATGCACACCTCATACGGTCCAATCGTCCCCTGTTTAAGTTATTGAACGACTTGTCCGCACAAAATAGATATATGAATAAGGCCGAACGGAAATATACAGGGAGACTTGAACAACTTATAAGGCAAAAAGATATGCTGGATCAGCAGAATGCTCTGCAGAAGACGCTGAAGGGCTGGTTATTTATTCATGTGCCGCTGACTTACAGTACTGCTATTTTGATACCAGTACATATCGTCTTGGTATACGCATTTGGAGCTGTATAATGAGTGAGCAATTACAAGATATCAGTTACATGAAAAGTCTTTATGAACGTCCAAATCAGAAATGGGTTTGTGGAAAAAAAAGTACTGGGAAACCTTGCTTGGAAGGTCCAGACGACCGGGGAAGGTGCCAGGCTACCTTTGAGTGTAGTCCTAGAAAAGAAGATGACAGATGGTTTTGTACCCGGTCTCAATTTCTTGGTGGTCCTTGTTCCCAAGGACCAAGTCCAGACGGTACCTGTTGTAGGCCAGTTCAAAAGTGTCAGCCGATCCGAAGCTGGCGTAGTTGGCGAGGGATCGTGACCTGTTCGATTGCGGTGCTTACCTTAGCAATCGTCGCACTTATTCTGACATTAGACGGCGGTACTGACCTGATTTCTCCAGGTGCGCTTTCAACCGGACATGCGGGACTGGAGGAGGAGTGTGGTACTTGTCATGTCTCGTTTAATACCGGTTTTTCAGGTTGGGTGATCAGTGCCTTCTCTGGTTCCATAAGGGCGGAAAATAGTCATCGTTGTCAATCTTGTCATAATCTCGGTGGCCATGCTATGGAACCCCACAGTCTCTCGGCAGAAAGGATAGAGGCCCTGCGTACAGAACAAAAAGCCGGACTGGAATCAGGGCCCCAGATGCATAACAGTATCGGCGGCGGCCTGACGGTTTCCTTGTCCAGGTTGTTAGTATCTGAATCACCAGATCTAAGTTGTGATATCTGTCATAAGGAACATAAGGGGGCAGGACGGAATACTACAGGAATAAGCCAGGAGCGTTGCCTGTCCTGTCACCAAGATCAGTTCTACAGTCTGTCTAATGGTCACCCGGATTTTGTCAATTATCCAAGCTCGCGACGTACTCGCATTATATTTGATCATGTTAGTCATCTAGAAAAGCATTTCAAGGAAGATAAATATTCAGATAAGGCCCCTATGGGTTGCGGGGCCTGTCATTTCCCGGAGGTCGATGGAACGAAGATGGTAGTTTATGGATACGAATATAGCTGTGCTGCCTGTCACCAATCTCAAGTTTCAGGTTATTCTCTTTCAGGATCAAAGGGCGTGGAGGTGTTGGGAGTTCCGGGTTTAGATATCGATGTTCTGAAAGAGAAGGGTATAGACATTGGCGAGTGGCCTGAAGAGCCTTATTGGACCGAGGATGAGTTATCTCCGTTTATGAAGCTGTTATTAAGTGCTCGCCCAGAATTTTCTAAAATTGAAGAAGTGATACAGGATCTTGATTTGCTGCTGGATCTAAGCGACGCCACAGATGAACAGTTGGAGCAAGTTAAAAACCTGGCTTGGATTGTGAAAGAGTTGTTTTATGAACTGGAAATCAAGGGTGCCACAGCATTAATGGAAAATATTAGAGACTCCCTTAAAAACGAATTGAGAAATAGCACACTGATAGGGTTAGCTGCAGCACTGCCGCCTGATTTGATCCAGTCAGCCAGGCAACATTGGTTTCCAGGATTATTGCGTGAGATTCCGCTTTACAGGAACGGTGAGTCTATCCAAATCACGGTCCTTACTGGCCAGGTTGATGAGCAGGGCACTGCAGGTGGTGAAACTTCGGATGATGATTTCTCGGAGGAGGCAAGTGAAGATGCTATTTCATCTGAAGATCGTGCCAGTTCAGGTGGTTGGTACCGGGAGGAGTATCAGTTACGATATCGTCCGGTACTCCATGCAGACCAGTTTATGAAGACCTGGCTTGATGTCAGTTCGCAAAGTTCAACAGCCCATGGTTTCCGGTTGTTTGAGTTCTTAGAAAGAAAAAACGCTCCAGGTGCCTGCATAAAATGTCACAGTATAGATAAAACAACAGAAAAACGTTTGATTGTTAACTGGAAAATCCCGGTTACCGATCCGAATGAACATACTTTTGCCAAATTCTCTCACACTTCTCATTACAGTCAGCTGGATGAGAAAGCCTGTTTTACATGCCATAAGATTGACAAGGAGGCTGATTATGCTGCTGTTTTTGATAGTCGAGACTTTCATGATTTTGCAAGTAACTTTCAGCCTATTTCCAGAAAAATCTGCGTAAAGTGCCATCTGCCAGATCAGGCAGGTGACTCATGTGTTAATTGTCATAATTATCATATCGGCAAATTCCCTCCCGCTGAGATACATCCGAAGACATTTGCACATAATATTAATGGATGAGTGACATTCATTGACCTAAACTTCTCATCAAAGGTAAATATGCTTCAGCAGTCTTTAAATATGGAAATTATTCTTTAATCAAAGGTCAATATGCCAGAGAATTTAATTGTATATTATGCTCCGGAAATAAAAATCGATCTTTTTGAATCATTGTTAAGGGAGAAAAGTATATATTTGAGGGAAATAACTCCTTCTAATCTGGAAAATATTAAGTCAGGTGAAGATTTAAATATTTTTATTATTAATAATAAGTTTGCTGATTATATGAATAAAGAAATGTCTGAGTTGATGGTTTGTCAGGACTATTCCAATGCGATTATCTTTATTAATACGGATCAGAAGCAAAAAGGTAATAAAATATGTGATGATGAAAAAGTATTTCTTTACCTGAAAGAACCAATTGAAGAATATGAATTATTAAAAGCAATAAAGAGTGGGTTTAGCTATCTTAACTCAAAGTATGAGTGTAAATGGTTACATGCAAAAGTGGATTACCAGGCAAGTGAATTAAGCAGTCTTAACGAAATTGGCATGGCCCTTTCCTCGGAGCAGGATTATGACAAACTATTAGATTTAATTCTTTCAAAAAGCAGGGAAGTAACTAATTGTGATGCAGGAAGCCTGTATTTACTGGAAAATACTGATGATGCAGAAAACAGGTTAATATTTAGGTTGGTACAGAATGATACCCTTACCAATCTGGAATTTGAGGAGTATTCTTTACCTATTACGAGGACAAGTCTGGCAGGATATGTTACCCTTACCGGAGAATTTCTTAGCCTGGAGGATGCCTACAAAATACCCAAAGATGCAGATTATACTTTTAATAAGGCTTTTGATGTGAAATTTAACTACCGTACAAAGTCAATGCTGATGGTACCAATGAAAGATCACAAGAATAAGATTATTGGTGTACTGCAGTTAATAAACAGGAAGAAATCAAAAGACGTTATACTGACATCTGATTCGGTTGTTGAAAATGAGGTCATACCTTTTGATGAAAAAACTTTCGGGCTGGTAAATTCACTTGCCAGCCAGGCTGCCGTATCTATCGAAAACAATATATTATACCAAGACATCCAGAACCTATTTGAGGGATTCGTCAAGGCATCAATACTTGCTATTGAGCAGCGAGACCCCACAACCTGTGGTCACTCTGAGAGGGTTTCTTTGTTGACCGTGGGTCTGGCCGAGGTGGTTAATAGGACAACAACCGGGAAGTACGGGGATATACATTTTACCAGTGACCAGATGAAGGAATTAAGATACGCATGTTTACTGCATGATTTTGGTAAAGTAGGTGTGCGTGAAGATGTGCTAAAAAAGGAAAAGAAACTGTACCCGGGAGAGATGGAATATATAAGGAGTCGGTTTGATTTTATTAAGAAATCTAATGAATGCAAATATCTTGAGAAGAAACTAAATGTAACTCAAGATAAAAAGGTTAATAATTACCAGAAACATTATGGCGAAATTGACAAAGAATTAAAAGAAAAATTAACGCAGTTGGATGTTTATTTAAATGAGATCGAAGAAGCCAATATACCTGCTATTCTGGAAGATGAAATGTTTAATGAACTTACAAATATTGCAGGTAAGGTGTATCAGGATTATAGTGAAGAAGAACTTCAATATCTTACTCCACATGAACTGAATTTATTAAGTATAAGAAAAGGTACTCTGGATGATAAAGAAAGACAGGAAATTGAATCTCACGTAATTCATTCATACGAATTCCTAAAGAATGTACCGTGGACAAAAGAATTGGAGAATATCCCGGACATTGTATATGCACATCATGAGAAACTGGATGGGAGTGGTTACCCGTTAGAAATAGATGGAGAAAGGATTTCCGTACAGGCGAAAATGATTGCAATTACAGATGTATATGATGCGTTAACTGCACAGGACAGGCCTTATAAAAAGGCGATTTCCCATGAAAAGGCATTAGACATCATTGGTTACGAAGCTAAAGGTAGTCTTATAGACTCTGATTTGTTTGATATGTTTGTCAAGGGAAAGGTGTACGAAATAGTGCATGAAAAAAGATGATTTATTTAGTTTCTTTATTGAGCCAGGATAGATATTTATCGGAGCCTTCTATTATGGGCATAGCTACAATTTCCGGAACATCATAGCTGTGCAGTTTTTCAACTCTTGCTACAATTTGCTTAAAAAGTTTTTTCTTTGATTTCAGTATCATCAATGCTTCTTTGTCATCACATATCTTTCCCTGCCAGCTATAGATTGAACGAATGGGAGATATTATATTAGAGCATGCCGCTAGTTTTTCTTCAACCAGTACGCATCTGAAGATAGTTTTCATGTTTCTTTTTCCATTTTGAAAAATGTGAAAAATCTAAAATGATTTGTTATTATTCCCTCCCTTTCGGGAGGATTCCAGTGCTGGACTCCTTGCGAAAAGTCCTCGGTGCCTATTGTCCGGAGAAACAAGGTTTGTCATATGCATGAATGTTGTGATTCCACTAATCATTGAACAATTACGTTAACTTCATAATTACAACGAGCATAATAAAGCATTAATTTATTTGCTTTGCAACATTCTCTTTTTCTTTTCGTAGTGCCTTCCCCGCCTGCCGGACGGGCAGGGTGTCTATGTAGCCAGAAAGCAAAGTTATTAATCCCTTGAATATTGAACTTGAATTGATATAATTGCAAAAAATATAACTCCTTTGACCTTTTAATCTTATGAAATATTACAATTATGGATAAGAGTGACGATAAATATGTAAAAGCCCCGCTGGGCATGAAAGATATCTTCCCTGACGAAAGGTTGTTATGGATAGAGATGGAAAACGCTGCAAGGGAAGAGTTTGAGATAGCCGGATATCATGAGATAAGGACACCGGTTTTTGAAGATACGCGTCTCTTTGTAAGGAGCATCGGAGAAACTACAGACATAGTAGAAAAGGAGATGTACACCTTTGGCGATACCGCCGGTTCAACCATTACACTCCGTCCTGAGAATACAGCGCCGGTTATGAGGGCATATCTCGAATATGAACTATTCAAGACAAAGAAAT
>Ga0208521_1001204_pt1 | contig 13693 bp, 12 predicted proteins | sample ETNtaG_24_FD_185754 | JGI IMG/M metagenome (GOLD analysis project Ga0208521, IMG submission 185754) | Marine microbial and viral communities from oxygen minimum zone, Eastern Pacific Ocean - ETNP201306SV47 (SPAdes) (version 2) | ecosystem: Environmental > Aquatic > Marine > Oceanic ... | reverse complement strand
CACCAATATTTTTTCTCCACTATCAATGGCTTTCTGATAATCAAAAGAACTTTTAGAAATTTCATTCTGCTGAAATTCTTGTTCAATGGCAGATACTGCTCCACCCAGCTCATCTATTTTATCAATAAGTTCTAGTGCTTCTTTCTCAAGAAGATCAGTCAATTCTTCTACATAATGGCTGCCTGCCAATGGATCTGCTACATCTGGGATTCCCGATTCAAAAGCAATGACCTGTTGCGTGCGCAGTGCCAGTTGGGCTGATTGTTCCGTTGGCAGAGATAATGCTTCATCCCGTGCATTGGTATGCAATGATTGGGTGCCTCCTAATACTGCTGCTGTAGCTTGAAGAGTTGTGCGCACCACATTATTATCAATTTGCTGAGCCTGTAGGGTAGACCCTGCAGTCTGCGTATGAAAGCGGCACATCATGGCTTTTTGTTCCGTTGCCCCAAAACGATTTTTCATAATATTTGCCCACATGCGCCGGGCTGCCCGGAACTTTGCAATTTCCTCAAAGAATTGATTATGGCAGTTAAAAAAGAAACTGAGACGCTTTCCAAATGTGTTTACATCCAGTCCTTTATCAATTGCGGATTGAACATAAGCAATTCCGTTTGCCAGGGTAAATGCAACTTCCTGAACGGCTGAGGATCCTGCTTCTCGAATATGGTAGCCGGATATTGAGATGGTATTCCATCGGGGCATTTCTGCAGAGCAGAATTCAAAGAGGTCGGTGATAATACGCATGCTGGGTTTTGGGGGATAAATATAGGTTCCCCGAGCGATATATTCTTTTAATATGTCATTTTGAATGGTGCCATTTAGACTTGCTCTATTAACGCCCTGTTTTTCTGCTGCCACTACCAGAAATGCCAACAGAATAGCTGCTGTAGAATTAATAGTCATAGACACTGACACTTTATTTAATTGAATGTCTTTTAAGAGAATTTCCATGTCTGCCAATGTACAGATGGGAACGCCAACCTTGCCAACTTCACCCTCAGCTAAAGCATGATTGGAATCATATCCAGTTTGCGTAGGGAGGTCAAAAGCCACCGATAAACCCATTGCACCCTGATCTATGAGATAGCGATAGCGTTTATTACTTTCTTCAGCAGAAGTAAAGCCTGCATATTGGCGCATAGTCCAGAGTTTATCTCTGTACATACTAGAGTAAATACCGCTTGTATAAGGAAATTCACCAGGGCTCGGACCATCCCCGTAAAAAGTTTTGAGCGGTATATTGGAGTTAGTTTTTTTCATTTATTATTTTATTGATTGTTAGGTCATAGTTGGTCATTTATAATTTTTAGATTAGTTATTGTTAATCACGAAATTTTTACTTCAAATGATTGCCGCAAGCGGAATGACAGAATAACTAATTCAAATTACGCTCCTTCTTTATCTGTTGATAGGCATCATTCACAGATTTAAATTTTTCTTCTGCCATTTTTTGGAATTCATCACCCAGATGGTGAACTTTGTCTGGGTGAAATTTGCTCGCCATTTTTCGAAAGGCTTTTTTTACTTCGGAGTCGGTAGCATCAGGATTAATTTCAAGAATTTTGTAGGCTGCTGTAGTGTTTTTGTAAAACATAGCTTGTATGGATTCAAAATCACCAGCAGATATTCCCAAATAATTTGCAATAGTGTGAATAACTTTTACCTCTAGGGGATGAACATGTCCATCTGCCTTGGAAAGTCCGAATAAAATATGCACCATCTGAAGTCGAGCAGGATGATCCATATTTGCTTTTATTTGTAGACAAACATCTTTTAGGGGAAAGTCTTGTTTTAGAATTTCCTGAAAAAGACGGATGCGGTCTTGAGCATACTTTCTGCCAAACTGTTGAATAAAAAATGTTTTTACAAATTCAAGTTCAGACTTTTTCAGCTCATTATCTGCTTTCATTACCGCCGCAAATAAAATCAAGAGGGCTGACCCAAAGTCCCCGCCTTTTGTAGAAGCACCTCCGGAAAAACCCTGGTAATTGCTGTGGAATCCTGAATTGTTTTCAGACATGGATCCCAAGGCATAGCCCATAATTCCGCCAATGGGGCCAAACATAGCCCAACCCATACCACCCCAAAGCCATTTTGCCCAACCTGCCATTAGTTATTTATATCCATAATGAGTTCTCCTTTTTCAACTTTATCACCAGATTTTATATGAATATCGTTAACAATTCCAGCAATAGGCGAATCAATTTCATTCTCCATTTTCATGGCTTCTAATATTAATAGTTTTTGACCAATATCCACATTATCACCTGGCCTGACAAATAATTGGCTCACCAATCCGGGAATCTGTGCATGTATTTCCCCTGCATGACTACTTGTATTGCTCTGCATCCCAAATTTTTCCAGTAGAATATCCATTTCATCCTGAACCTGAACTAAATGGGTATAATGATCAACGGTAATTTCATACTTTTCTGGTTGTTTATTGATAGTGAGATGGTGGGATTTACCATCTAATATGAGGGAATAAGAATCAACACCGAGCTGTACTAAATCAATTTGCATCTCTTTTTCTGGTTTAATTGAAAGTAGATTTAAAGAATAAGAAAATTCCATTTCTACAGATTGGCCATCAATAATGGTATTGAATTTCATTGCAGTTCGTCCAATCTTCCAGAAACAGTCCAATTATTTAGTTTATTTTTGCCCTTTCTGGTAATAATTGTTTGCTGAGATTTGTGGTGTGCGTGAACCGCTCCGATACGGGCAGCCCAATCATGTTCTTTTTTATGATTATTAACCGCTTCCGACAGTTCATTTTTTATGGCATCTAAGGTGTGAGTAGAATAATTTCCTTGTTGAAAAGAATTATGTTGGAGAACCATAAGGCAAAAAGGGATACTGGTTTCTATTCCGGCAATTTGGAATTCTTTCAATGCTCGAATCATTCGTTGAAGAGCCGTTTTTCTATCCTTTCCCCAGGTAATAAGTTTTCCCAGAAGCGGATCGTAATAGATAGTAATTTCCTGCCCAACCCGGACACCTTCATCCATTCTTACGCCTAGCCCATGAGGGAACATAATTTCAGTAATGATTCCGGTAGAGGGAGCAAAATTATTAAATCCATCTTCAGCATAAATCCGACATTCTATGGCATGTCCAGAAGGGATTATCTCTTCTTGAGTGAAAGATAATTTTTCTCTAGCAGCAACACGGATTTGTTCTTTAACTAGATCAATTCCATTAACCATTTCCGTAATTGGGTGTTCCACCTGGAGACGAGTGTTCATTTCAAGAAAATAGAAATTCTTATGTTTATCTACGAGGAATTCAATGGTGCCGGCCCCAGAATAATCACAGGATTCTGTAATATGAAGGGCTGTTTTTGACAGTTTTAATCTCAATTTATCATCAATAAATGGAGAAGGTGTTTCTTCAATAATCTTCTGGTATCGACGTTGAATAGAACATTCACGTTCACCCAGACTTACAACATTTCCGTGATTGTCAGCAAATACCTGAATTTCAATATGGTGAGGTTCTTCCAAATATTTTTCTAAATAAATACGATCATCAGCAAAGGCTTTTTTTGCCTCCGATTTTGCCTGACCAATTACATTTTTCAAGTCATTTTCAGAGTGTATGATTCGCATTCCTTTCCCACCACCACCACCAGCTGCTTTAATAAGAATAGGATACCCTATTTCTTTGGCAGTTTCTTTGGCATTATTAATTGATGTTAATGGTTCCGTAGTACCAGGCACAACCGGCGATCCTGTTTTAAGGACTAATTTCCGAGCAGCCATTTTATCACCCATTGTGGTTATGGCTTTGGTAGGCGGACCAATCCAAACGGCACCTGTTTTCTGCACAGCATCTGCAAAATCACAGTTTTCAGAAAGAAAGCCATATCCCGGATGAACAGCATCTGCATTGCACTTTTGAATAACCTCCAAAATTTTTATAACATTCAAATAAGATTTAGATGAAGTTCCAGGGCCTACACAATATGCTTCATCAGCCAATAAAACATGAGGAGATGTACGGTCTGGTTCAGAATAAATGGCAACGGTTTGCATTCCCATTTCCTTGCAGGTGCGGATGACCCGTACTGCAATTTCACCCCGATTGGCTATTAAAATTTTCTTAAACACGAGGCCGAAAATTACTGAAATAACCTATTCAATCTTTAGTAAAATGAAGATAATCTAAATAATGGAATTATGGGCAATAACTAATTGAAGCCCGGTTTTTTTATAATACTATTTTATTAACGTTAATAATCCAAATTAAATTTAGCATCATGATATTTAACCCTTGCTTTTAAATAATGAACCGAATTTCATATTTATTTCTTCTGATTTTCTTCATAAACTCTCTCTTCTCTAAAAATGAAGAAGTTGGCATTGTAGATGAAATAGAGGGAGAAATAACCATTAAGCCTGCAACAACAGATATTATCCCTGGTTCTGTCATAACAGGGCGGTCGCTATACAGTGGAGATATAATTCATTCAGGTGAGAATGGAAAAATGCAAATCAGTCTGACCGGAAGTAACAATAAAATTACATTATTTGGCTTATCCAAATTGCAAATCAATAAAGAGGGCAGTTCTTTTCAATTAGAATTGAATTATGGAGATTTATTCGCTCAATTCTCAAATGACCATATCAACAGTTTTACCATTATTACTCAATCATCCCAAATAATTCAAAATGAGGGGGAATTATGGATAACCCGGAATTTTACAAATGATGACCATGTATTTTCTATACTGGGGGATGCTCAAATTTTAAATTCAAGCACATCCACAGAGCTGAAAATTGAAATGGGAAATAGGGTAATTTCAGATTTGGAAGGATTTGGGAATAAAATGGAAATTACCGAGAAGATGTTGCCTCCAGAAATTTTCAATCAATATAACAATAACCGTTATATAAAAGAGGAAGTAGCAGCTTTCACGGTGATGAATTACTTTTCTGATGATTCGTCATTTACTCGAACATTATTCAACGAAAAGGAAAAAAGAGATCCTTTTAAAGTTTCATTGGAGGTGGGCGCAGTTAGTATTGCCGGGGAACCCTATACTAAAGTCTCTATTCTACCATTATATTTTGGTAACCGATTTCATTTTGGGTATAATATATCCGGATTTTTAGGAATTTCAGATACTGCTGCAAACCTCAATACATTTTCCACTTTATCGCAATTATTGGCACCAATGACATTTCAATACGAATCGAGTAATAAGTACTATAAGCTAAAATTAGGGCAAATAAAAAATCTCACTTTTGGTCATGGAATGCTGATAAAACGTTATACAAATACTATTAATTATCCTGTTCAACAAGATGGGGGTATGGTTCTAAATTTTAAGTCGGATGCTGGCAATTATGCCGGTGAATTATTTACCTCCAGTATTGGCGAGTTATCGAATGGTGGCGGTCTTGTTGGGATATATGGTTCAGGCGCTAAATTGCCTTATCGATTTGGGGTGGGTTTTGTTTCTGATCTAAATCAATTTTCATCAGTATCAGATAGTATATGGAATGGAATTACTCCGCATAAAAGATCAATAAGCGGATATCAATTAGATATTACTTATGAGCTAAAAAGTGACCTGAGAAATGATATCTATCTGTTTGGAGAATTTACCACATTAAATTATGCAAATGAAATTCGATATATAAGAAGTGAAATATCTGGAGAGGATACTATAAAACAAGGGTTTGAACGGCAAAGTTCATTCGGGATAATGGCTCCGGGAATTTGGTGGAAAATAGGGAATCACCGAGATATAAAAATTGCATTTAATTTTGTTTCATCTTTATATATGTCCCCATTTTTTAGTGAAACGTATAATTTAGAACGCATGCATTATATACCTGCCAGCGTTTTGGACACTCTGGAAAAAAATGAACCCTATAGTGAGGATGAAAAGTGGCTGACAATGATAACGGAAAACTATATAGATTCAAATTCTACGGGTTACTATCTTCCCAAAGATGTATATGCACTTCTAGACCCAACAAAAAATGTGCACAATAAAATAGGGGTTTCAATGGAATATAGTTATCAATATCGAAATTTATACAATTATTCATTTGATATATCCATTTTGAAAGAAATTGAATCTACCGATACCCCCACCACTTATTATACTTTGGGGATAGATCTTTTGATTCAGGAGGGATTAATTCAGGGTATTTCGGAATGTGGTTTGTATTTTAATCAATACTTTACTTCAGAATTATTTAATACTTCCAATTACAGCGAAAATATGGTTTTGGGGGGCAAATTAGGTATAAAACTCAGGCATAATATATCGCTCCGAATATACCGCCATGATGTATTTTATGACTGTAATTTAGACGGTAAAGTAACCCTTAACAGCACTATGGGAATTGGAATGGCAGCAAACTTTTAATGAATATGGGATTCAAATCATTTGCGTCAATTTTAGCCGGAATGAGCATCATTGGATTTTCTATTGGCTTTCTCCTTGGATATTATGTTTCAGGGGAATTGCAAACATCATTATGGATGTATTTATCTGCCCCCAGTTTGGGGCTAGGTAGTGGCTTGGTTATTTATGGCACACTTTATGGGAAGCGCGTAAATTAATCTAATGGCAGACGATAAAATAGATAACGAACAAGAATTAGAAGAAGCTAAACCGCTCTCTTTTTTTGATGAGAAAATGAAGGGGCTTTTAGATGAATTAGATGAGCGTCTTGAACAGATTGGCGGTGATTTTGGCCCCATCCTTATGGAAGAATTACAGAATCGTCTGGAAAATATTGTAAGGAATTTTAATGAGGAAGTAAACACATTGTTTACAGAATCATTTAAAAAATGGAAAGTTACAGATACCCAATTACGGGAATTTGTCAAAAGTGATGTAAAACTACCCCAAAAGGAAGTAACTCCAAATAAGAAAAAGGATATATCTACACCCGATTTTATTAAGGATGTGGAATTTGGACCCGTAAGACCAAAATAAGTTTCTTTTAATAATTTCAAAATACCCTAAATTTTTGCCCCTGCAATAAGGGCCCTTAGCTCAGTTGGTTAGAGCAGTGGACTCATAATCCATTGGTCCGGGGTTCAAGTCCCTGAGGGCCCACACCGATATAAGCCTCGTTAAATGACGGGGCTTTCGTCTATCTAATAGCCACTTCCTAAATAAACTATAGTGAGCCTATCCCCCTATAGCCCTGCATTTGTGGGGCTTTTTTATTTATGATTTAGCTCCTATTTTATGTGTGATCTGGGTCACTTCTCATAGATATTAAATCTAATAACTTTTATTACCGAGCACCGAATGATCAAATCTCTCGATTTACAGCAGGCTCAATTTCTTCTTACTTTGATTCTGCTTCATTCAAAGTTTGGTAGAATAAGAAGAAAAAAGCTCAAGCGAGTGGTGTCCTTGGGCTTTTTTATTTATCGGGAAACCATATTAAGTTTACATATCTAATCAAGGAGATATAAATGAGTGAACAACCAAAAGATGATAAGCATTGGGAACAATATCGTAAGCCAAAAGGGACTGAAATGAAAAAAACAAAACCACTTATTAGAATTTTACTTGGAATTAGTTTGATAATGTTGATTACAGGGCTTAATCAATATTTTACTGATGTTATGGCAACAAAACATATTATTACAACTTGTATAGCTGTTATAATCTTCTTTTTTTTATTTTTTACAAAAATGATTCGTAGAGATACATTAATTCCATCATTAAAAGATTCTCTTCCATATTTCACAGCATGTTTTTTGATTGGCAGTGGTGGTTTAGTGCAAGTAGAATGGATGGTATTAGTACTTGCAGCCATTATTTTCATTGCAGATTTTGCAGGCGATGGCTGAGGGACTGAAACCTGAGTGTTTAAAAAACCATAAGTTTTATGGTTAATACTTAATTAGAGTAAATAATCCCCTATGATTCGCAGGCTAATAATATTATTACTTATTGTTGGGTGTGTTTATGGACACTATATGATGTTACATATTTTTACAATTGTTTGATATATTTTTAACGTAATTTATTACGTCGGACAAAGAAACGAAAGTTGCACTGTCAGACAATAAAGGCCCAACTTAGTTGATGGGCTTTTTCAATTCTTAGACAATACCTTCTCCAGCATATCATAGATAGATCGAATATAAATTAAAAAACCACACGCTTAGTAATTAGAGGTACTTACGGGGTATTTTGTTTCGGGATGGAATTGTGCTTTTAGGGTAATTTATAGGCTTGATATATTTATTACTGTGAATACTCCCCAAAATAAGATCATAGAAGCTTTAGAAGCAGAGGTTGCTAGACTTAAAACTCAACTTTCTGACACTGAAGATAGGCTTTTAAAGATGAGGGGAAAGTTTGATGATATGGCTATAAAGTTATACGGAGGGGGGCGTAATTAGGTGGACCAGCAATTCAGCGACGAACTCACTGACTTACTCATAAAACTTAAAAAGGGACATAGGGTAGATATGGGCAAAGTAATACATGGTCTGAGTGATGTAGAGCGTGAAATATTTATGAAAGCTATGGATCAGAAGAATAAAAAGCAGCGTGATGAATTTGAGGAAATGATTAAGGATAAAGATTAGATGATTAAAACACTTAAAGAAAAATATGGCAAGCCTATGTCTGAATGGACATGGTGAACTCAATACAAATATCCCACTTGGACAGTGGTGGTTATTTATATTGTATTTTTTACTTAATATTTTAATTAAATATGTCGGAACGGTACCCTCCCTCTAGGGGGTTCCTTTAGTTTCCGGCAGAGGGAAAACTCATCCATACGGCTGCTTTATGTGGATGAGTCTCCCGACTTTTAGGTAGTTGGAGTACCACGCTTGAATTGGGGGCCTGTAAGAAGTTGAAACATGGTGGTCACAATGTTGAAGGCGAGGTGAATGCTACCAATCAACAAGGGGTCATACTCGAATGGCCCCTTGTCAATTTGAAAGGAAATGATGAAGTTATACCACTGGACACTAAACCGTACTAAACTAAAAGCCAAAGGATTCGTATCCCATCAGGATAGGCATTCCGAGGGTAAAATTGGTATTTGGTTTACTGATCAATTAGTGGGTGAACCTGAAGGTATCAAACCTGAAATCAAAATGGTTACTATGGAAGTCCCTGAAGAAGATATTACTCAGTATGAGGAAATCAATAAGGGTTCAGGTTATCGTGCATTCAGAATACCGGCAAGTATTGCCAATCAATATGAGCTTCAGTACCCAACCCTATATATTGATCGCGGCGTTTTTAAACTAATACCTTTTTAAAATCCACAGATTTGCTACTTAGAAGGCAGGAGATAGATTGTATGAGCTCTCAGGAAACGGGGGGCTTTTTTATTTTTTTAATTTAGTGATCACCATCAATAGTTATTATCCACAAGCTTCATAATACTGATTAGTTGGCTATCGTAACTGATTAGTTACACTTACTGAGATCTCCTTATTAATAATTAAAGGGAGATACTACGGAGAAGGGGTGCTTCCCTTTTTTTATTTAGCTCAAAATCTGAGTAAGCAATTCCTAAAGGGATTCGTGATCTAATTTCTGCAAAGTTAGGAACTGGAAAGCGGGGTTAAATGTTCATACTAATTCCTGTGTATAAGGTTTCAGCTTGGAGGATTAAACTAGCTGACTATTTGCGGTATGGGGCTTAACTATTCCCTATTTACATTATCTTCCACTGCTTCATTTGCCAGTTCATCAGCCCGTTCATTTTCAGGATGTCCGCTATGTCCTTTTACCCATTTCCATTTAATCTGGTGGCGTTGGACTTCTACATCTAATTGGAGCCAACATTCTTTATTCTTTACTGGTTGTTTATTGGCAGTCTTCCAACCTTTCTTTTTCCAATTATGAATCCACTGAGTAATACCATCTTTCACATAATTAGAATCTGTTGTGAGAATAATAGCACAGGGGCGGGTAAGAGATTTTAATGCTTCAATGACGGCAGTCAATTCCATAATATTATTGGTGGTTTCTGCAGAATAGCCATTTAGTTCTTTCACATGGTCACCATATTTCATAATGGCACCCCAGCCACCAGGTCCCGGGTTACCTTTACAGGCACCATCTGTGAAGATTTGTACTAAATTTGAATTTTTTGTCATTAGAAAATCTACATCCAATCGAAGTTGCAGAAAAAAAGAAAACAAACCAATAGCAGACTCCTATTTGTAGAAAAACCTTAGATGGGCGCTAATAAATTATTTTCAGCAACTAAAATGCCAGTTTCGTCAACGAACAGGTAATGTCCTGGATGGAAAGTAGCACCTGCAAAGTTAACAGGTAAATTTAATTGACCTTTGCCAGCTTTCACCGTCTTACGGGGTATGGATGCTAATGCCATGACCACCAACGGCATGGGCGCGATAATATCTACATCTCTTAAGCAGCCGTTGATTAAGATTGCTGACCAACTATTTTCTACGGCAGAAGCTGCGAGCTGATCACCTAATAATGAATACCGAAGTGAAGCCCCGCCATCTACTACCAACACCCCTCCATTTCCTGGTAATTTAACTTGTTCTGCCACTAATGAATTGTCTTCAAAACAGTTTACGGTTGTTATCTTGCCATATCCCTGTTTTAAGCTTCCATAATGTTTAAACAATGGTTCAACAATATCTACGTGCTGATCGAATTGATCGGAGAGATTTGGTGTGGAAACAATTACATCCATTAATATTAACTCCTTATAATATTCTAGAATTTAGAATAGGTATAACTATTTATGCTTAGTAATAAAAAAGCCAGCAAAACATTTTGTTATACTGGCCTTGGAAACAACAAGAAGATTACTGAAAGAACTCTTACTACCAAGTTTTAATCAAATTGATTCATCGTGTTATCATTACCAGATGCTTTAAGTGCGGCTTCTCCAGCAAAATACTCTTTATGGTCATCTCCCATATCTGATCCCGCCATATTTTGGTGTTTAACACATGCGATGCCTTGCCTAATTTCTTTTCGTTGAACACCTTGAACATAGCCAAGCATTCCTTTATCACCAAAATATTCTTTCGCTAAGTTGTCAGTAGATAAAGCCGCAGTATGGTAAGTAGGCAGGGTGATTAAATGATGGAAAATTCCCGCTTCTCTTGCTGCATCAGATTGGAAAGTACGAATTTTTTCATCAGCTTCTCTACCCAGTTCAGTATCATCATATTTTTCATCCATAAGAGCTTCTCGTATGTAAGCTGAAGTATCAACTCCATCTTCATCCATTTTATCAAAAACTTGTTGACGGAAGTTTAAAGTCCAGTTAAATGATGGACTATTGTTATATACCAGTTTTGCATTGGGAACAACTTTCCTTACTTCATCCATCATAGCCCCGATTTGCCCGATGTGAGGTTTTTCAGTTTCAATCCAAATAAGATCCGCACCATTTTGTAAACTGGTTATGGAATCGAGAATACATCTAGCTACACCGGTGTCTTTTTTGAATCGGTATAGATTACTTGGTAATCGTTTAGGGCGAACTAATTTACCATGATGATTAATTACTACATCACCATGATTCATGTTGTCAGTGGTTACTTCATCAACATCTAAGAAAGAATTATATTGGTCTCCTAAATCACCAACGTTATGGGTTACTGCGATCTGTTTTGTTAGACCAGCACCCAATGAATCTGTTCTTGCAACGATGACTCCATCATCAACCCCAAGTTCTAAGAATGCATAACGAACCGCATTGATTTTGGCTAAAAAGTCAGCATGAGGTACGGTTACTTTTCCATCTTGATGACCACATTGCTTCTCATCAGAAACTTGATTTTCAATTTGGATACAGCAAGCACCCGCTTCAATCATTTGTTTTGCCATCAAGTATGTAGCTTCAGCATTCCCGAAGCCGGCATCGATATCTGCAATGATTGGAACAATATGTGTCTCAAAATTATCAATTTTCTCTTGAACCGCTTTTATTGCCTCTCCTTCAGCTGCATCTAATTCTTTAAATAAACCACCTAATTCTCTTGCATCAGCTTGTCGTAAAAATGTATAAAGTTCGTTTATTAAACTTGCTACAGAAGTTTTTTCATGCATTGATTGGTCAGGAAGTGGACCGAATTCAGATCGAAGTGCTGCCACCATCCATCCAGAAAGGTATAAATAGTTTCTTTTATTTGTACCGAAATGCTTTTTAATTGAAATCATTTTTTGCTGACCAATAAATCCGTGCCAGCATCCTAATGACTGTGTATATTTTGTGGTGTCGTTATCATAAGCATCCATATCTGCTCTCATAATTGAGGAAGTATATTTAGCAATATCTATACCGGTTTTAAACCGGTTTTGGGATCGCATTCTAGCCACAGAATTTGGGTTAATGGCATTCCATTTTCCGGAATGCTTCTTGCGAAGTCCTGTAATTTGTTCAATATTTTTGGAGTATGATTTTAGGTTAATGATTTGTTCATCAGAATTTTGTGTGTTAATTCCGTTCAATGAAGAATTAGCACTCCACTCTTGTTCGACTTGTTTTTCTTGATTTTCAGGTGTCATTTTTATTTCCTTCAATTAAATATATTGGTATGCAGGTATAGTTAAAAATTCATCAAATTCATTTTTGGTAATCATTTCACTAAACAATTGAGATGCTTCCTTAAATTTTCCCTGCTCAAATCTATCTATGCCAACTTCAGATTGAATGCCATCCAATTCTTCTTTTAGCCAAAGTTGGAAGCGTTCATTTGTAATGGGAGATCCATCATTTATTGTGGCTTCATGCTTGATCCATTGCCAAAGTTGTGCGCGAGATATTTCGGCAGTAGCCGCATCTTCCATGAGATGGTAAAGTGGTACACATCCATTGCCACAGAGCCATGCTTCTACATATTGAATGCCCACTCGAATGTTTGCTCTCACTCCATTTTCTGTGATAGTCCCTGATGGAACTTGCAGCAAATCATCAGCAGAAATAGTCACATCTTCCCGAAGATTATGCAATTGATTGGGTTCAGGCATGACAGAATTGAATGCTTCCAGAGCGATGGGAGATAGACCTGGATGAGCCACCCAGGTACCATCGTGTCCGGCCTGTGCTTCCCGTTCTTTATCCTCTTTCACTTTATTCATGGCTTTGTGATTGGCATCAGCATCATTTTTAATTGGGATTTGTGCTGCCATTCCACCCATAGCATGAGCGCCCCTTTTATGACAGGTCTGAACTAATAAATCCACGTAAGATTTCAAAAAATGGCGATCCATGGTAATTTCAGAACGGTCAGGCAAAACATAGTCAGCATGATTGCGGAATTTTTTAATGAAGCTGAAAATATAATCCCATCTACCACAATTAAGCCCCGCAGAATGCTCTCGTAATTCATAGAGGATTTCATCCATTTCAAAGGCGGCCAATATGGTTTCAATGAGTACGGTTGCTTTAATGGTACCACTAGGAATATTTAATTCGTCCTGGGCCATATTGAAAATATCATTCCATAATCGGGCTTCTAAATGACTTTCCAGTTTAGGCAAATAAAAATAAGGACCGGTACCATTGGCTTTTAGGGAATTTACATTGTGGAAAAAATACATGGCAAAATCAAAAATACTGGCAGATATTGGCTTACCATCTACCATTATATGTTTCTCAACCAAATGCCACCCTCTGGGACGCACCATCAATGTGGCAGGATTTTCGTTCAGTTCATAATGCTTGCCATTAGTGTTTGT
>Ga0208521_1001160_pt1 | contig 14002 bp, 13 predicted proteins | sample ETNtaG_24_FD_185754 | JGI IMG/M metagenome (GOLD analysis project Ga0208521, IMG submission 185754) | Marine microbial and viral communities from oxygen minimum zone, Eastern Pacific Ocean - ETNP201306SV47 (SPAdes) (version 2) | ecosystem: Environmental > Aquatic > Marine > Oceanic ... | reverse complement strand
CGTTTCTTATTCATTATAAAATTATAAACCTAACAAATTATGCGGCTTCATCAGCCATCCTATGTTGAGATACAAATTTGCCCGTAAATGGCATGGTGCCGCGCGGAGTTTTTATTTTGCCTTAACAGGGTCCAGCTCAATGTTCCCGTAGAACTGTTTCTTAACAGAGGTTTGCACTGGTGGTGATGGCGGCCTGGTGCACCGCAGACCTAGGCTTTTAGAACTATCTGCGAACCATAACCTTGGAATCTGCATTTAGATCACCGTTCGGATCAACCAGATGCCCCGCAGGAAAAGCCACGGCGGTAGCGGGCGTGGTCGTGTCCAGACACAGAAAGTGGTTGTTGTCGGCGTCGCCTAGGTCTGCCAATGCTGCCGGACTCACCTCGGACCGAGAGCCATCCGCAGCGGTGAGGCTTACCTTATATAACGTCCTCTGTGCCTCGCCCAACTCATCTCTGTTGGGCAGTCTCACGCCACCTGTCCAGGTCACCCGCACCACCTGTTTGGTGGCGGTGGGGCAAGATGTTCCCCGACCCGACAGCGACCAGATATCCTTTGGCACCGCCGCAGCCAAAATAATCTCTGGGCCGGCGTCGAGAGGAATAACCGAGACTTGGGTACCACGAAAGTTCACCTGGGGGCTGTCGGTGGCGTCTGAGAACACATCATCTACGATCAACACCTTAACTGGCGGATCATCATCGGCATTACCGAATTCACCAATCAGCAAAACCGTCCGATTTTCATCCATGTCGCCTGCTGGGCGCAGGGTGACACACATAGGCGTGTTAGTGGCTCCGGACTGCCTGACCACACGGAAGTCTTCAGCTTGCAATGAATCTGGGTTAACGGTGTGGCTCAAAACCACCGGCATACCGTCCTCACCCCACGCGCCTAAACACAGGACATTAGCGCCAAAGGGCAGATTGTTGTCTAACCCAAAGAAAGCCGAAAGCGGACGCGCTGATTGCTCCGCTGCTAGCTGCTGAGCACCTTCTGCAACAACGACGGATGCATGAGCCAAACCAAACAAGGCAACCGCAACACACAAACTATTCTTTTTCATAAAATTCATAACCCACCTCTTGGGGTCATCCAGCTGGTGAAAATAATCCACGCGGTGAGGTTGCCGTTTGGTTTTCCGTTCTGTCTCGGCCTTCGCACGGTTTTTCGAGATTCGACCCGCGCTGACAGCACGGGACATGAATCTGGACATTATAAACCGTAACGGACGAGGCGGATCAACGACGAACGATCTGTTCGGATTGTTTTCTGGCTCTAACACAATGGACCTCTGGCAGACTGCCGTTTCTTATTCATTATAAAATTATAAACCTAACAAATTATTCGGCTTCATCAGCCATCCTATGTTGAGATACAAATTTGCCCGTAAATGGCATGGTGCCGCGCGGAGTTTTTATTTTGCCTTGCATAAGGTCAGCGTCGATTTGACCACTGTAGTGGAGTTTGAGTTTACCCCTCGGTGTAGGTAGGTTCAGTGGAAAACTGAAAGTGTTTTCTTCAACCTGTATTTCTTTAATGACTACTTCGCCGCGCTGGCCGGTAAGGACACCGTGATAGGTGTCTTTGTCACCTGTCACCATCAACGTCGGATGCTGAACGCCGCGCGGGCTGCTGACTTCCAATGCCCAGGTCCCTACTAGAGAGTTCCCTACGATGGAATCGGTATCTGCCGAGGTGAAGGTCGAGCTGAACATGCAAACGAGCATGATAAGGGTGTAGCGAATTTTCATTGTTTTCTCCGGTATGTAATATAACTATATGGGTGGGATTTCGAATTGTTAAACCTGATCTGAAAGCCCATTGACGATCTTTCTTTTTGACGAACGACGCCCTTACCTATTTTGGTAAGTAATGAATAGGCGAGGACCAGGCACGTTCCTGAATCGTAGTAGGAAGGTCAGGGCGTGGCGCAACGCCAGCACGATTCGCATCCCAGGTTGACCAGCGACAGGTTGGATTCTCAATGACACGGGCATAGTAAAAAGCGCGCTGCTGCGCCCTAAACTCAGGATCATGCCATAACGCAGATAGTTGACCTGATCCTGTTTCGGCGTTGATGGAACAATCACTGATATCCACCTTGGCACCATTGTCAGGGCAACGGTTTGTTTCTAAATTCACGTTTGCACCCCCCGCACAGGCAACATCAATCACTTCCTCATGGGTACCATCCGCGTCAACCCAGCCTTTTACAATTTGTAATCGCTGCAACGGCGCACTTTCCAGGTCTGCCAAGGCCATGACGATAAACCCAGGCGCGGAAGGCTTAACTGCCAGTTCGTCATCAGTGGATTTGTTAGATAAAAGCGTGCCTCCCATGCTCACACCTGCCGCATAAGCTTGTTCAATCCCATCCGCTGCGGTAAGCATGCTCTCATCAAAACCGTAACCCGCGAAAAATCGCACTTGCATGCGTGGTCCTGACGTCGCAAACACTTCCTTTCTTCTAAACGCGCTATAGAGTGATTCCCTGGTGTTTTCTTCTGCCCATGCCGCGGCTAATCCTGAGGCACCGAACGTCGGGGTCCAACCAGCTGCATATATACCGCCATCAATTCTAGTTCGTGACCTGCCACGCCCTATTAACTTCATGGCCTGGTAGCCAACCTCCGCGGCTACACCGGTTTGCGGCACGGAACCTCTCTGTTCTGCCGTGCCTGACAGCAAGCCCAACTTTGAACTGAAGTATTGCTCGTTGACTTCACTTGCACCGGTATGCGTATCGCTTGAGCCGATAAACCCGAACTGATAGGGGTTTGTAATGCCCTCTTGCTCCAACGCTAGGCCGTTTAACAATGCCTCACGAACATAAGATCCTTCATGCTTACTCAGAAAAACAGCCCCCACTCGATAGGGCATGATTTCAAAAGCTGCCCACTCATCTCGCGTCGACAGAACCGGGTGAGTTTCCGATGTGCCCTTGATCTGAGTAATCTCAACAATTGGTTCATTCCGTAGTCGCAGCTTCGCGTAATCGTCATCCAGCGGGTTTCCAGCCCAATCTTCGAGCTTAAACATCTGGCCGTTGGAGCCATTTGAGTTATGGGGTATTGCCAGGCTTTCTACCCCTTTCTCTCTGAGTTCATCCATCCATTGCCAAAGGTCCTCTGGATTAACAGAATGAAAACGAGAAAAAGGCTCGCGGGGCAGTCGACCTGTCCCCTTAAAAATAACGTTTCTATGCAGGTTGCCACTACCCGCCGTTGACGAGGTATATTCATATCCAGCAAATGTAGTGAAGTTGCCTGGGTCATAAAACTGGTCTGCTGCATCAATAGTGTCGCTCCATGCACTTCGAACAACGTCGCGCACTTGGTTACGATCCAATTGCCCCGTAGTGATCTGCCCAACGGTGTCAGGTAAGAACGAAGCAAATGAACGAACTCGTTTGATCAGATCGAACAAACCAGCACCCATATTTTCAGGCGCATTGAGATCATGAAGCGGCTTAGCGATTTCATTTTTTGAAAATTCTGTTGTCGTATCGGCGGCCGCTTTCACCACCCCTAAAAACATTGCATGATCCGTAACGGCGTAGAAATCCAGGGGGCGTGACATCTGCATATCGAATCCAGCAGGGTGAGATATCGCCTCACCCTTCGCATAACGATAGGCATCATGGGGCGTAGCCAGTGTGCCAATAGTAAAGGCGTCGAATGAGTTGGCGGTATGCACATGCAAGTCGCCAAAGTACGCTTTACGTAATGTTGGCGTATCAGTCGCTCTAATACGCAAGGCAGAGACAGGTTGTTGCCCACGTATGAGAAGCTCGGTTTCTGTCTGAAACAGTTCCGTCCCCATGGCCCAACCGTCAGCGCTCCGCTCCTCTACTTGAGCATCAAACTCAGCAGTAGCGGCAATCTCACGTTCGTTGGTGTGTAAGTCTTTGGGGAGAGTCAAATTTTCGTTTGACTCGTCTGAACATGAGGCTAAGAGTAGAGCCATGGTAATCGCAGCGAGTTTATTCATAGTGAGACTCTTTAAGTTGATGTCGATCTTTAAAGTGAGCGAGCAGTCCAATCAACGCGCACCACAATGGGATCCATGCCAAGTAAATTAAAACGTCTTCAACCGGATTGTTGATTCGGAACAGAAAAGCCGCGCGGACAATTGTCCAGCATGCCCAGAATGTAATGAGCTTTGGCAGGTGTCGGAGGCCAAGGAAAAACCAAGCAAGTGTTCCTGTGATGGCCAGAGCCATTAATTGAGAGAGTGGTACGGTAAATGTGAAGAAGAGATCTCCGGTCAAATCCCAACTTGGTGGCATGTATTCCACTAGAACCCGTATGAACATGAGATCCTCAAGAATGCCATGAGCAATGCCAAGGATGACTATGCCCACCCAGCTAAGAACTTCATCATTTATCTTCACAGAGCAGGGTTCTTTTCTCATTTGAAATTCTATGCAGCAAAGGACCTGCGGAGGCGCCTGACTTCCAGCGCCAGACCGATCACCAGAAACGCCAGACCAAATACCAATCGAGGATCCCCGAGATAAAACCAGGGATCCAGCGGATAGGCGATGGTCTTCTCCATTCCGGCCACTTTGTAGTCATGACTGTTCTGATCCTCCCGCGCTTGCCCGGAGACCCTCGCCACAATCAGATTCATCAGATCGCGCCGGCTCCGGTAACGGATCAGTACACCCTGATCCCACCGCGCAGCACCTTCTATACCCCACACGTCGATGGCATCTGCTGCTGCGGTGCCCCCGAGAATCGGATGGGTAGCATTTCGCATGGCCATGCCGCCACCGGCCGCAAGGTACTTAGCCGACGCTTCCCTGCCAGTGGCACCAGGAGCCAGGCCAGGCACAGGATCGGCGACATCCTTGTAATCGATGGCACTCAGCATCGCAAAATCATCGCCGGTGTCGGTACGCATGAAGTCGCTCCAGTGAGCAAACGATTCCTCGTCCCCGCCAGCGTCCCGCAGCACCGACTCGTAATAGGCTATCTCTTCATCGGTCAGCGGCCCGCCGAACGACGTGTACCAGAAAAGAAACACGCCATAGAGCAGACCTAGCACAATCCAGGCCCGGAATCTGGACAGTACGCTCTCCTGACCTGCTTCTTGTATTTTGATAGCTTCTTCGTCACTCATTTTTGTTCTCCATGACCTTGGCACATCGCTCACTTATTGTTGTAAAGCTGCCTTAGGGTTATTTGCAATAACTAGCTGGCAACTTCAGAGTTCGCTCAATTGTCCAGATGATAGTTACACTACCAACAAAGTACGCCATGGGTTTTTCTATTCTTATTCTCAATACTCTCCCCCAGCGCAAGCTGCTCCGTCCAGACGTTCCGGGTGCGCTCTTCATTGTGGAACAGAAGATGTGTTCATTGCCAATATTTCACCTCATATTGGGACTACTAATCCCAATAGATTTGTTCAATGCCAATATTGCATGTTATATTGGGACTGTCAATCCCAATATGTCTGTTGAAGTGACTAAACCTGATATAGCAATCAACGTGATCAAGTGAGCCGGTAAGGGATGATCCCTAAAGGTTGTGTTTAGTATTGATAGAGGAAGTCGTAGCTATGAAAAAGATTTTTCTGATTCTGTTGGCCGTTTGTACAGTAGTCGGTATCGCAGTGGCTGTTGTTATAACCCGAGACGGTGAGCCGGTTACCCCGCTGGGGGAAGGCACCGTCACATTGGATGCAGGAACATTTGAAGCGTTCCCGTTACCGCAGTATGCAGCGGAACACCTCACTGAGGATTACAAGAGTTACTTTGTAGAGGTAGAGCCGGGGATTAAAGTGCATGTCCTGGAAGTTGGGACTGGCTTCCCTATTTTTTTGCTACACGGCAATCCGACATCTGGATTTCTCTATCGCAAGATTGCCGAAGAACTGCCTAAGGATCGAGTTCGCCTGATTATGCCGACGATGGTAGGCCTGGGCTTTTCGAGCAAGGTGCCCGCGAGCGGGCATACTGTGGACAATCATATGCGCTGGATAAACAGTGTACTGGTGCAGTTGCAGCTCACCGAACTGGTGTACTCGGGGCAGGACTGGGGTGGGCCCGTTGGGATGGGGGCACTCTCGCTCTCACCCGCGTTAATCAAGGGGGCGGTTTTGCTAAACACGGGGTTCGGTGCCCCCACCGAACCTGTGAATCTTTCCGTCCCCCACGCTGTCGTCAAGACCCCGGTATTTGGCGAGCTGATGCTGGAAGCAATTTTCTCGATATTTGATGGTATGCATCGTACGCAGGGTGATCCCGACCAACTGACAGCCGATGTGGCGAACCTCTACGGAAAGCCCGTGTTGGAAAGTGGTAATGCAAAAGCACCGCTGGCAATGATGCGCATGGTTCCCGATGGACCGGATCACCCAAGTGCACCGGCAATGAGAATGATTAAAAGCTATGTCCAGGGTCTGGATATCCCCGCCGAGATCGTCTGGGGAATGAGGGACCCGATTTTGGGACGAGGTTTACCGGCGATGAAGCAGTTTTTCCCAGAAGCACCCGTTACAGAAACACAAGGTGGACATTTTCTCCAAGAGGAAGTTCCTGTTGAAATTGCTTCTGCCCTGTTGCGGGTTATTGACCAGGTTCAGACGTCAAAAGAGGACCGTCCATGAATGACACACTCACCGACTTGTTGACTCATGCCAACGGCACGGTGTTGTGGATGGACCCGTCGGAAAACTACCAGCAACGTGCCGTACGAAGGCAAGCTGGCGAGCGCGTTGCCCCGAAACCAGTTAGGAAAACTGGCATTCAAAATATGAACCGGACAACTGAGAAAAAGGGAACTATCGTGAAAAAGCTAATCGTTAAAGTGAGTGTTGCAACAGTACTTGTCTTCGCTTGGCATGCGGCGATCGCCGGTACCCTGCGCGGCATTGTGAAAGATAACAGTGGACAGGCTCTCGAGGGAGCCATGATCAGACTATCTGATCCCAACTCTGGCATGTCTGAATCCATTTTCTCAAATATAAGAGGTGAGTTCGTATTAACCACGGCGTTACAGGGCGAGCTGACTCTCCGCCTGCGAACACCCTACCACAGAGATTTTAGTACGACCGTCGACTTGGGCGAGGAGGCTGTCGTATATAACGAATTTTCGATGGAAGTCATGACCGACGAGTCGGAGATTTCCAACAGTTTACCGGCAGCCTATCACTTTGGCAGTCTGGACTTCGAAACCGGAGAAGATGCTGTATTCAATCGCTATCAGTTCCAACGTGATTGTTTGTCATGTCATCAGTTGGGCAACTCCCTCAGCCGATTTCCGCGTACACCGGAGCAGTGGGAGATCACAATAGAGCGTATGCACAGGTATGTCGGCAGCGACTTTGACGAGGACTTGCGTAAGAGGCGCTCGCACATATTGTCAGAAGGCTTTAATGGCGAACCGTTAAAGGTGCGTCCTCAATTCCCGCTGGACGATTCACTCAGTCGCGCAAAAATAGTCGAATATCGGATGGAAAAAGGCATTATCCCGCATGATGCGATCGTCAATCCCAACGATGGTCTAATTTATACGGTTGATCAGGGTGCTTCGCACATGGCGATAACCGATCCCGCTACGGGTAAAACTGAATACGTCAGCCAAGAAGGCGGTACTTTCTGGTTACCCTTCTGGAAGACAAAAACGATGAATTGGCCCTTTGAGAGGTACGGTCCCCACTCATTGGCTATGGGGCTTGACGGAAAATACTATACCACCCTCGCGTTTGCGAACAGCGTCGGTGTGTTTAACCCCAAAACACGAGAGTGGGAGCCGTCTATTGTTGCTGGGGTTCGAGCGATCTACCCTCATACGGTGCGTATCGACAAAAAGGGGATCGTCTGGTTCACCATCGCCGCGCGCGAAATGGTAGGCCGCGTTGATCCGGTTAGCAAAGAAAGCACTTTGATTGATTTACCAGACGCAGAATCAGGCGGTCTCGCCGGGGGCACAATGCCCTATGGTATCGACATCAATCCAGCCGACGGGTCTATATGGTACAGCCGTCTATTCGGCGACAGGATTGGCAGGATTGACCCCGATACGCTCAAGGTACAAGAGTTTGATTCGCCGGTAAGAGGCCCGCGCCGAATGCGCTTCAATCAACAGGACGGCACTCTGTGGCTGACGGGATACTCTGAAGGAAAGCTAGCGCGAATCACAACCAACGCAAGTGGCTTTGAGAGTAAAGTGTATGCCTTGCCAGAATTTGCCGACGGCTTTCCTCCAGCGCCCTACGCCCTGGGCGTGCACCCCAAAAGCGGAGATGTCTGGGTGAACGAGAATATGACGGACCGTTTCTTTCGCTTTATACCCCAGGAGGAACGCTTTGTGGTCTATCCCGTGCCGCTGACGGGGACGTATACACGTGACTTCAGTTTTACCGAAGACGGGAAGGCCTGCACGTCTAACAACCCACTGCCTATGGCAGCACTTGAAGGGGGCGTAGCAGAGATACTTTGTATAGAGCTTATGGAGGAAGAGCCTTTGTCTGAATTGAGGGCTTACATCCCAAAGACCGCTGAAGATGAGATGGATATTACTGACACATAAGATAAAGCGGCCATCTCTAGACTCGGATTGGGGGCGAAGCGCAGCAGGCGTCCCGCCTGCTTTACTTGTTATGTGGCTATTTTCAACCAATTATTGGGATAAGAATTATGAGAAAAGTACTATTTGCAGTGCTGGGATTGAACATGGTTCTGGAAGGGCTGACGTCAGCCAGGTTAGTTTTGCTGCCATTCCGGTTAGAAGACTTTGATGCGGCGACTCACGGGGGCCTTGTTCTCTATGGTTTTGCAGCGCTCTCTGCGGCGGCAAGCATTGTCTGGTTCTTAAAGTATAGCGACACTGAATCGAGTTTGGCTTTGGGCCTGGGCCTTCTCTCGACATTTCATATTTGCATGGTTATCGCCTGCCTCATGATATCTATGATCCCCGGTGTAGTAGCACATGGGGTGCTGTTAGCAGCGTTTGGATTCCTGTTTATTAATCGAATTAAGTGTTTGCCGGTGGCAGCGGAGTAGGAAATGCTCCACCGTGTTTTTTGTCATTGAGCAGGCCACGCGCCCCGGAAAAGACAACGTAGCCTGCAGAACGACTAAACAGCATCACCACCCAGCACCGCAGGTGTTTCGCAGTATGTGGTCAGGATGTACCGTTGATGGGCTTCAATCCTGTCGGTCAGCACCTCAGCAATACCAGGAATACCAGCATTCATCGAGAAATACTTCAACATTCCCTGGTTCTGCTTGGTCACCGGCATGATCTCAGGAGGTGGAACCAGCAAGCTCATACTCATGGTCGCCCAGTAGATGTCAGCGGCTGAAACTGAGTCGCCGACCAGGTAACGTGATCCAGCCTTTTCCTGCGCTTCCAGTCGACGGGCAATCAGGTCAACAACCGCAGCCATTTTCTTTGGTGCCGAGCTGCTGGCGTCCTCGCTGTAGCCATACTTACGCCCAAGTGGGTTATCCCCAAGGATCCTCATATTCCAGACGAAACCATCTTCTGCGAGGATAATGGCGCAGAGCCCGAACATGGTGACCCGGTTGTCAAAGTCATCAGGAATCAGGCTGGGACTGTCTGCAGACCCAATACTCTCCGCCAGCGCAAGCTGCTCCGTCCAGACGTTCCGGGGTCGCTCTTCGTTGTGGAACATGGTCGGCAGGCTGGTCTGGCTGGTGAGCTCAAAGAGCCGTGCCTGACGGTCCTGTCCGGTCGCCTTATCAACGCCCATCATGGGATGCAGCGCACGGATGAGCGGCACACCTTTCGCGTAGCAGATGTTTTTCAGGGCCTCCGAATAGAGGGCTGGAATGCCAGGGATGAACGTCACCCTGGTCCCAGTGGTCATTGCCGCTGCTTCATCAAGCGAGATGAATTCCGGCGTTGTACTCGTGTTATTTGATGCAGTCATGATGTATTCCTTCTGACATGAGTGGTATTTTTGCTCTCTTGTTAAGAGCTCTCGTTTAGACGTCGAAGTCGCTAGCACTATGACGTTCTACTACACGTGTCTCTTCAGGTCCCCAGGGTCGGTTGACCCGGCGTCCACGTTGAACAGCAGGCCGCGCCTCAATTTCTTTCGCCCAGCGAATCACATGCGTATAACTTTCGACATCAAGGAATTCGGCGGCAGCATATAGGTTGTGTAAAACGCAAGCGCCATACCAGGGATAGGTCGCAATATCTGCAATGGTATATTCGTCACCAGAGAGGAACTTGTTGTTTGATAAATTCTTATCCAGGACATCTAGCTGACGCTTAATTTCCATGGCAAATCGATCGATCGGGTACTCCAATTTTTCAGGTGCGTAAGCATAGAAATGTCCGAAGCCACCACCGAGATATGGGGCACTGCCCATTTGCCACATTAACCACGACAAGCACTCTGCACGTTGTGCAGGATCCCTGGGATAAAACGCATCAAACTTTTCTGCTAGATAGATCAGCATGGCCCCGGATTCGAAAATTCTGATAGGAGGCGTTGCACTTCTGTCTAACAACGCGGGAATTTTCGAGTTGGGATTAATGGCCACAAAATCACTGCCAAACTGTGAGCCATCACCAATATTAATCAGGTGCGCATCGTACTCGGCTTCAGTCTTTCCCAGCGCCAACAATTCTTCCAGCATGATGGTAACTTTCACGCCATTGGGTGTGCCTAGTGAGTAGAGTTGCAGTGGATGCACACCGACCGGTAGCGTTTTCTCTTCGATCGCGCCAGACACAGGTCTATTAATATTACTGAACTTATTGACTGCGTCCTGGTTCCACTTCCACACCGCAGGCGGGACATATTGGTTTTCTTCGGACATACCTTGTGCTCCTAATCGAGAATCGCTGATCTTATTGGAAAATTTCATGAGGATGGTTTTTTGATAAGAACTTCATAGGCCAAGAAAATATTAATCTTACGCAAGCATATGCTGAAGATTTTCTTGAATGCCAACAATCACCTACATCCATACTTCCAGATTGCGATCACGACCGATATCGCGGTCTAGTTTAAGATCTAGAAGCTCTCTCATATTGCAAGCATGAAGCATTATATCTACCTCAGCTTTCCCGTCTTTCGAAAAACTTCCATAAGCATCCTGCATACGTTTTAGGACATAAAAGCGGAACGGCTGCGCAATGGCTTCAACTTCAATACCATTCACATCGAAACGACACATAGCAACCCCTCTTTGCACTTCTGTACCTGATGGGAGATCTTTGTTTTCCGCCAACCATTCGTTAATCGCAACGCAAGCTGCTTGAGTCTCTGGCACAAGGTCTGTGGCGAAGTGCGCCAAGGCTTCAATCAAAGTCTGCGGCACTTCGTCATCAGGAAGATAAGACTCCTCTCTATTTTCGAATTCTCCAATATCTGGCTCGGGTCGATTCATTCGTTCAGTCCACCTGAATAGGCGAACCGCATTTTTTTGCATGAGCGACAAAGGCGCAGGATCACGTCCCAGATGTCCATAAAATGGGGCGATCATTCCGAAATCGCCTCTGCAAGGTTTCCCTCCTAAAAAATAAGGATGCCGCGTAAAATGAGCGTTAAGCTTCTGCAAAGAGACCTCATGATAGGTTTCAATCAACTCATGAACTTTGGGCGTCACACCCCACATTGGACATACATTTTCTCGAATGAAAGCCATCGCACGTATATTCTGAAAATGAATCAACAAGAATTCTTCGTTGTCCTCGTTAAAATTCCAACGATAGTGCATAGCTGGCCGCAACATACCCTCAGCACCTATAAAGTCGAGAATACAACTAACAATTAGTTGCTTTGGCGTCTTAGGTGAGAAAGCCTCGTCGTTCAGTCCTTCAAAATGATCAACAATTGCCACACCATCGCGAATCACATCTCCATTCGGGAATTCCAGCGTTGGAATGCCTCGACGCCCACCTGCTTTAGGAAGCACTTCTGCATTAAAATGAGGAGACGTGTGAGGCTCCTCCCGATAATCAATGCCAGCCTTAATAAGATAACTTCGTGCTCTGCCAGTGAATAATGAAAATGGCACGCCATACAAAGTAACAGGACCCATCTTTTCTCCTCGTTTTAAATCATTTACTTGCTTGACGTCGCTAATCCGCCAGCAACTATTACGAAGGTGTTTTCAATGCCAATATTGCATGTTATATTGGGACTGTCAATCCCAATAGGTTTGTTAAAGTGTCTAAACCTGATGTAACAATCAACGATAAACCCAGACTGGATGGCCGCAATCTGCGCGCAGAGAAAAACCGAAAGCTGGTGGCTGAGGCATTCTTGAAGTTGTTGGTAGACGGAGAAAGCAATCCCACAGCGCAAATGATCTCAAAGCGGTCCGGCGTGTCGACAAGTACTTTGTTTCGCCTTTATGAGGATTTAGAAGCCCTTCATATCGCAGTGTTAAACGATCGTGTAGAGCAGCTACGTGAGTATTTTGTGGATGTTCCCATCCAGTTGCCATTGAGTGAGCGCGTTAGGCAACTTGTGAAGTTGCGATCAAGTTATTACGAAAAAGTAGGTAACGTGAGGCGTTACGCAGTGGCTCGCAGGAGAGTTTCGAAATTAGTTGATAACCTCCTTAGCAAGAACGAGAAATGGTTTTATTCCCAGGTCCAGCGGCTGTTTGCTGCTGAAATGTCTGAATTAGAACAAGCCGCAGATGTGTTACTCGGTATTGATAGTATGACCAGTTGGGAAAGCTGGGAGCGGTTGCGAACAGTGCAGAAACTTTCTGTGAAGAGGGCAAAAGTGGTGGTTGAAGCCAATCTAATAAAGTTGTTGTCTTAATAGTCAGGGTTGACTGATCGGTCGGTCCTGAGCTTTGATTAGATTAGATTTTTAACGTTAGAGAAATATTTAGAGGAGAGAAAAGCAAGTGGCAGTAATCGATACCAACAAGGCCTATGATTTTGATGCCGACGCGTTGCGAGACAAGTACCGTGGCAAAATTTAGGACATCCATCAACTCGTTATGGCTTACATGACGTTGGTTCGATTGCTTACGCGTTTCAAAATATTAGAAACAACTTAGGAATATCGTATATCAGACGGTGTCAGTAACTCGCTGCAGGAACATCTGCAACGTCACATACAATGAAAAGTGTAAGTTATAGCTCAGAATACTGAGTAATCTAATCTGGAGTGGATAGATTTACTCGCAGGATAGTTAACGTATTGAGTAAGTCTTTACCCAGCACTGTCCAATCTCCTTTGCATAGTCCCTCAAGCTTTGCGCCCCACCACACGCCCGCTGCCATCGTCCCGGTTTGGGCATAATTGCATCTAACCAAGCCAGTCTTTTGTCTGGTTGCTTGTCTGCTTGATTATCCACCCGCGGTGTACCACTGTATCGAGTCAAACGCTGAGACAATGCCGTCGATCTGGCAAGTGCAATGTAATCCCGCAAACAATATTCAATTGGCAACACACTACCTTGAATCGCCGTCATCAGTTCCGTTTCGGTAGGATTAGCTTTCAGACGATGGGCAAGTGATGTGTGTACCGCATCCTCAACATCATCCACCATCCCTGCCCTAACAGGATTTAGATCGACATACACCATGCATGCCAGTATCGCGGTTTCATCCAAGAGACGCTGTGACTTAAAACGTCCCTCCCAGAACCGCCCTTTGCAATGGTCTTCCTGATTGACAGTCCGCGCCAGCGGTTCATTGATCATACGCATGAACCAAGAAAGCGAAGCCAGCCGATCACGTATCACCAACAACCTTGCTGCATCTTGTAGTAGTAATGTGCGATGAAGATCATGTTTCGCTGCCGCGTCATCGCCAACAAATTGTTTTGAGCAAAGTGAAAGCCACTTATCCGTAACGGCCCCATTTTAATAGTTTCTCCTGGTATAACATTGAGATAAATACTGGAGAAAGACTTTGCAGGGCCATCAGGCCAGCACCTTTACAGTCATTGACCTTAAAAGGATCACCACGCCAAAGTGTCTTAAATTTGAATGATCATCAGCAATCACCATACTTGGCGCTTCTTTGAAAAATGGCGT
>Ga0208521_1001152_pt1 | contig 14073 bp, 9 predicted proteins | sample ETNtaG_24_FD_185754 | JGI IMG/M metagenome (GOLD analysis project Ga0208521, IMG submission 185754) | Marine microbial and viral communities from oxygen minimum zone, Eastern Pacific Ocean - ETNP201306SV47 (SPAdes) (version 2) | ecosystem: Environmental > Aquatic > Marine > Oceanic ... | reverse complement strand
GGTTGGCGGGTACTGATAACGGAACAGATTTTTATCCAATCACCGGATTTGAAACATTTGCTGGGAGTGTACCTGACATCATTTTTCATGACGGTGCAGTTTTTATGATGTTTACCGCTAATCAGTCAGTTAACTGGAAAAAGTTCAATGCTTGTTTCGAGGTGAATGATGAAGGATATGCTTATTTATATGAATAATTAATTGTGGCGCTGAGGGTTTTCACTCTCCAATCTTTTCGTCAAGGAATTCTAATACATCACTCCAGTAAGGCTCCCGGACTTCCCAGAATAATTCGTGGCCGTCGTCATCTTCATCAAAATTCTCACCTTCATCTTTTTCACCGTTTCCCTCACCAGCATCATCTGTTCCATCCTCGCCGTCGAGACCAAAATCATAGAATGTAATCCCATCTCCATCTGCATCATAAGCAGAGTATAAAATGAGGGAATTAACTTTTTCAGCTGCCTCGAGTGAATCTTGAACGTCATATGCAAGCTGTACATGATTTGCCTGATAGAGGTCATTTTCCGGGACCAGAATCAATACAGGCGCATTGATTTCTGATGCTTCTTCTAATGTCGTGTGAAGAGTTGTCAATGAATCTGCATCGTAAGCTCCTCCAGGGGCAGGAGATAATAGGAGGATAGCGTGAACTTGGTTATTTCTTGCAATTCCAGCTTGAAGTGTCAATAATCCCCCGCGGGAGAATCCCATTATTCCGATTTTGTCTGTATTGGCATCCTCGTGTGACAGCAGTGAATCGAGAGAAGTAAGCACCTCGTTAAGGTGTCCAGCTAGTGATATTGTCGTGTCTCGCTTTTCTGCACGAGCCAGATAACCTGCTTCCGCAAGAGCCATGCACGTACCTTCCAGGTTGCCTCCAATGGCAGTCCCCAATCCACCATGACTGTACAGCACAGTCGGGAAAGGTCCTTCTCCAGCAGGACGGCAAACATACGAGTACCCATCAGTATCAGAAATCATATTGACAGTGACCTCTTCAGGGTATTCTTCCTCAGTCGAATCTATCTCAGTAGGTTCTTTCTCACTGCAAGAGACGATGAGAATGAGTGTAGATATAAAGACAATATCAAGTTTTCTCATTTACTTCAGATTTCCTCTATGTGAAATTATTTCAATAAAACCATCTTCTTTGTCTATAAGATACTACACTCAGACAGTTTACAAGTCAAGAATTGATTGCATGTTTCAATGACATCTTTTGGCTGATGACATTAAAGGTAGCTATATTTCACTGCTATGAAATCACTAAGTATATGCATTGTAGGTCCTACTGCCGTTGGTAAAACCGGCGTCGCAGTTGAAATAGCAAAACGTCTTGGCGGAGAAGTGATTGGTCTCGATTCTCGCCAGATTTACCGTCATATGGCCATCGGTACTGCCCAGCCGACAGAAAAGGAGCAGCATGGAATTTCACATCATCTTTACGGCGTTCGTGAGCCGGGTGAACGTATCTCTGCGGGAGAGTATAGCCATCTCGTAGAAAAGAAAGTCAACGAAATTACATCACGAGGAAATCTCTCTATCATTTGCGGCGGAAGCGGACTCTACTTTCGTGCGATCACTAAGGGAATATTTGAAGATAGCACGACTGATTTAATCGTTCGAGAGAAACTGACGAAACGGTTGGATGATATCTTTTTAGCTCCGGATAAGGAAGTTGGCTTCAATCGACTCCAGGCATTTATTAACGATTTATCGGAAAAATACCCTGCAGCAGCGGGGTTTTTTGTTTCCCCCACATTGTTGGATAATTTTTTGTAGATTTATGCATGAGAAATTATATACTATATCTAACTATTGTATTTTCTACATCTATAATTAATGGTCAAGATTCAGATTTTAGTGTTAAAAAATTAAAAGTGGGCGATATCGCACCAAATTGGTCACTTAAATCTGAATCAGGTAGGTTTGAATTCCTAAAGAACTGGACAGTAAAGAAAAATAGACAATTACGTAAGCCTTCAATTCAACCTAATAGATATGTTGTTCTTTTTACTTTTTTTGCAACATGGTGTCCTCCATGTGTAGAGCAATTACAACCACTTGAAGAGGTTTTTCAAAAGTACAAAGATGAAAAGATTAAATTTTTTATTATTGATGAAACTGACCCTACGTCAGATGCGCCTGATACAAAAACATTACTTTCTGATAAAAATATTAATATTCCGCACATAAAAGACAATTGGAAGGTTGCAAGGAAATATGGAATAAAAGGAATCCCAACAATATTTATAATTGATAAATTTGGAACTATTCAAAACATTCGTGTTGGTTTTACTAAAGAAGAAGAAAATTTAGTGGGTGAACTCTCTGAAATCATTGACCAGAGGTTATTAGATAAATAACACCCCGTCCCTTCAAATATAGCAGGATAATTATTTTTTAGAATTGATCAGGTGGTGAGCATGGATATGACCCAATAAATAAAACGATGCATGGAATTTTTATCGCAAGTGGCCCCGGGTTAAAAGATGGTCTTACGGTGGGGTCTTTTAGAAAAATTCACACGTACAAGATTATTGCGTATATTTTAGACCTCGATACACTAGAAAATGATGCAAGCTTTGACAGTATATCTGTCATGTTCAAATAATCAGTCTGATTTAAAAATATAAGATATTGATTTTGTAAATTTGCTAGTGTCTTATTTATTATTCATCAAATAGAGATCAGAAATCAATTTTGTAACACTTGTGTAACTTATAGTGTACCTCCGAATTTGATCTATCGTATAAATGCTGATATTATTTGACTTAAGCAGTATAGCAAATGTACTTAAAATCCATTGGCTGTAAAGCCGTGCCGGTTCGAGTCCGGCCCCGGGTACTTTAGGTGGCTTAGAATAAGGATTAGGATTAGGAATTTGGATGTTCTTTATTCCTAATCCTTATAAATTAAGGGCGACTGCATTATCCGCCTTTCGTGGGAAGGTATGGGACTCCGCGAGGTCGCCCTCGACGTTATACTAGCATATTCAGTATATTCATCCCCGTGAGTCAGCGCACAAACATACTATTTATGTTATCTTTTATTGTTGGCTGTAATGATGGTAATAAAAAAAACACCCCAATAAATGTATATGAGCTCGATTGGACGATAACTGAACCAGCAGCGGATGTGGATATTTTTGAGGGTTATTTTTCCAAATATGTAAATATTTATGGCATCCACATTTTTGCTACAACTACTACTGCTAATATCAAGATAAACCACGCTGCAAATGTGCTGGCCCAATATATTGATAATGATGAAGATGGCACCCCGGATAACCAAGCTGTTTTGGATTCACTTATAAAATACCATCCATCCCTGGTGATGTTCGCCACAGAGAACCAGGCTGAACAGTTTTTTGACGATCCCTCTGAAACAGCCATGGAGATGTTTGACAACGGCCAGCTCATAGCCCAGGACTTGTATGGGGAAGAAACAATCCTCCCCGGTACAAGCAATCGCTTTGACGCCAGCCTCGAGGAGATCTGGCATTTAGTCACCAATGGTTATATGATGGTTTATCCTGATGTTTTTGGTGATTGGGCTGGAACAGACATTGCAAATAATATGGACCTGGCTCGGGGCGGGCATTTTACATCCATCCCCAATAATTACCCAGAAGCAGCGTGGTACCATTATGATGACTGGACCTGTGATTACGGATGCATGGTAGTGGAATATTTTTATTGGGCATTGACAACATTGCTTGGCGCTCAATCAGACCCTGACCGCTGTGCAGATATAAGTGTTGAATGGGAGTTATGCACTGCTGATCAACTGGAGTCTGGTGACCCGGGAATGTTTTCATTGTTGACCGATCCTCAATACAATTTGCCTACAGTCCTCCCGGACGGCTCTTACGGAAATTGAATTGAATAATCCTGCCTTTACCATTGCCATTGCCCTGGCCATGGGTATGATTGCCCAATCTGCTGCCCGGCATATCAAAATCCCCGGTATTGTATTATTATTGCTGTGCGGTGTGGTATTAGGCCCTGATGGTATCAATATCATCCGTCCTGATCTACTGGGGGATGCGCTGCCAATACTTGTAGGCTTTGCTGTGGCAGTTATTCTATTTGAAGGTGGAATGAACCTGCGCCTTGCCCGGCTGCGCCAGGAAGGAAGGACCATTCGCCAACTCATTTCCATAGGTGCTTTGGTAACCGCAATTGGTGGAACATTAACGACAAAAATATTTCTGGATTGGGACTGGAACACTGCGATCCTATTCGGAATTTTAGTAATTGTAACAGGTCCAACGGTTATAACACCACTGCTGCGACGCATCAAACTCCGCCAATCCGTAGCCACCGTTTTGGAAGCGGAAGGCATATTACTGGACGCCATCGGTGCTATCGTTGCTGTCGTGGCCCTGGAAGTGGTGGTGAGCCCTTCGGGATTTACATTTTTAGCAAGTCCCTTTATTATTTTAGGCCGTCTTTTTGTTGGCGGCTTGATTGGCATCATCGGCGGATTTATTATGGCCTGGCTGTTGAGTATTCGCAAGCTGGTCCCGGAAGGTTTGGAAAATGTATTTACTCTTTCCCTGGTTTTTGCACTGTTCCAGATTTCCAATGTATTAAGCCATGAAAGCGGTATCGTAGCCGTGACCATTGCCGGTATGGTTGTAGGCAACCGCAAAACAATCGTGCGCCGGGAATTGATGGAATTCAAGGAGCAGATGACGGTGATGCTCATCGGCATGCTGTTCATACTTCTGGCTGCCGATGTCCGCATGAGCGCTGTATTGTCTTTGGGCTGGGGAGGGATCTATACTGTTTTAATCCTGATGTTTGTCATTCGCCCATTGAACATATTTACCGGTACGGTCAATTCTAAGCTTACAATTAAGCAGAAAATATTACTGGCCTGGATCGCACCCCGGGGAATTGTAGCGGCAGCTGTGGCGTCTTATTTTGCAATTGAACTGGAAAAACACGGTATAGACGGATCTCAATTAAGGGCTATGGTCTTTCTATTGATCGCAATTACCGTTTTATCAGCAGGGTTAACCGGCGGATTCGTGGCCAAACTCTTGGGCTTAAAACGTCAAAGCGAGTATGGTTGGGTGATTTTGGGTGCCAACGCTGTAGGGCGGAGATTGGCTGCAACCCTGCAGAGTGGGGGAGAAGATGTGGTCATTATTGATACCAATCCCAGCTTATGCCGGCTGGCAGAAAAAGATGATCTTAAAGTCATATACGGAAATGGTTTAGAAGAACATATATTATTGCGGGCTGAAATTGATATTCGTAAAGGTGCTATTGGACTTTCCGAAAATGAAGAAGTAAATATGCTTTTTGCTCAACGGGTCAAAGAAGAAGGAAAGGTACCTGAAACGTTTATCAGCATTAAACGGGATGATGAAGGTGTAACAGCAGATATGGTAGCTGAAGTAGGCGGCAATATTCCTTTCAGCCGTGCCCGGGATTTGGAAAAATGGTCTGTCTGGATTCGCCGTGATCAAGTGGAAACAATTTCATTAATTTGCCAATCAGAAGATGAAGTATCTGCCGGTGATGCCTTTGGCAAGGAAACTGAAGGTGTTTTGATTCCATTAACGTCTACCCGCAGTACCAAAACCATACCCTTGGGTCATTTAACAGAATTAAAAAAAGATGATCAAATCACATGCCTGGTTCATGCTGAAAAAATGGAATTATTCAATACTTGGCTGGCTAGCAGTGTTCTTTCCAAGTAGTTAGGATGATCAAAAAATTATTACCACTATGCATTGTTGTCACCTGTGCACCTTATTATATATCGGATAATGATATACCGGATGAAGTCAAAATTGTATCAGTGGATTATCCCTTATACGATGGTAAACGTATACGTTTTACCGGAAACGATACCAATTACAGGCCGTCATCCATCAGCGACAGACAGCATTATATGTGGGAAGAATTAGCAGAACAGAATGGAATAGTCATTGGTGAATTTGAACTTCCATACGGTCGTTACTATATAATTGAAATGGATGACTTGAAATTAATTAAAATACCCAGTGTCATTTTTTTAAATGTGATTATTTTTACTGAAGAAAATGAATATAATTTTTAATAAGCATTGGCTATAATTACTTTCTTAAGGTGAGTATGTTAAAAGCAGTTTGTCTGCAAATATCTGCCATAATATATTCCGAGCCACAATTTTCTCTATTAAATGACGGATCAATCTAAAATTATTTGCAAAATAATCCTGTTTTGTTTTGCAGCACAAATATCTCTAGCTGGTACTACAGGTAAACTGGTTGGCCGGGTCACAAGCAAAGTATCCGGCGAACCCCTCATTGGCGCCAACGTTATAGTTGAGGGAACTGGTATTGGTACGGCAACAGATACCGAAGGCAGATATGTAATCCTGCAAATACCTCCGAGGGAATATGATATTCGCTATACCATGATTGGTTATCAGGATGTCATTATGCGTGACGTTCGCATTCGTGTTGACTTGACTACGACGATTGATACTGAATTGAATGAAGGTGTCATCGGTATGGAAGCGGTAGACGTAACCGCCGAACGGCCCATGGTACAGGTAGATGTAACCTATTCCCAGGCAAGCATTAGCAGTGATGAATTCGAAATGCTGCCTGTCGAAGAATTCGAAGATGTAATTGCCCTGCAGGCTGGTGTGGTAGAATCGGGTGGTGATCTGCATGTCCGCGGTGGCCGCGGCGGCGAAATCGCTTATATGATTGATGGTATCACTGTTACTGATCCGTTCAACGCTGGAATGGCTGTTGAGATCGAAAATAATGCCATTCAGGAACTACAATTCATCAGCGGTACGTTTAATGCTGAATATGGTAAAGCCATGTCCGGTATTATCAACATTATTACCAAGGATGGTGATTTTAACAGATATAATGGGAATGTTTCTGTAAATGGAGGCAGTTATTTTACTGATGGTACAAAGATGACAGTGGATCTTTTAAATGATAATGGTAACCTTGTCGAAGATTCAACTATGAATTTATTTCCTCATTTGGACTCATTCAAACCAACGACAATAAAAGATATACAAGGAAGTATCAGCGGTCCAATTTTACCAGGAAAACTTTCTATTTTTGCTTCAGGAAGAATTAAAGAAAATAGCGGATATTTATTTGGCCAACGATTGTTTGTTCCCACCTCACATGTTTGGAATCCCTTAACCAATGATTATGATCTCATGACACTTGCCGATGATACAACAGGTGGCTATTGGGATCAGGTTGGAGATGCTCCTCCAGATTCTGCTCTAGTAAGGTTGAACTGGTCTAAACAGGAAACAGGCCAGGTCAAATTTTCCTGGCGCGTATCACCACTGATAAAACTGGCATACAATTTTATGGGCAGCAGGACTGCCTCTCAAGGCTATTCAAAAGCTTATTTATGGAACCCGGATGGTCGTTCGCACAGCTTTACTGAACAAATGAATCATAGTTTAAGGCTGGATTATAGTATAAATGCCACAACCTTCTTCAATGCAATGGTTTCACAATCGAAAAAAAATTATAAAAGCCATTTAAGTGATGATCCCGATTTTCAACTGGATCAAGAAGTAGCAGTAATAGATACATTCACTTGGGGTGATTATACAATTTATGATACTTCCTGGGTTTTAGATGCGGATCTATATAATGTGAACCCCAATGTTGGAAATTTGTCACCTGGTAACAATTATTTACTTGGTGGCGAGAGCATGGGCTTTTATGATCGAACATCCACGATCACAACGCTCAAGTTTGAAGGTACGAGTCAGCTCAACCGGTTTCATCTTGTGAAAGCTGGTTTAGAAAGCCAACTTACGAATATGAAACTTCAAGATGTTACGATCATCTACAATGACTTTAGAAACCAACCGAATGTTCCCAACGTCAATGGTGTAAATCATAATACTTATGGACCAGCACCGTGGGATCAAAATTCTGAAGGACGGAATCCTGTAGAATATGCTGCTTATCTGCAGGATAAGATTGAGTTTGATGACCTGGTAATGAATGTTGGCTTGCGTTGGGATTATTTTGATCCCGACTGGAAAACATTAAATGATGGTTCTGACCCTAATATTAATGATCCAGTAAAACCAATAAATATTTTCTTTGACCTTGATGGTGACTATGAAATATCTGAAGAAGAAATGTATTATGGGTATATCAACAATTCATTTAAAACAGTTGCTGATAGGTTAGAGAGCAATGCTTTTGGTGAGCCATGGTTTAAAAAAGTTAAAGCTAAACAGCAATTGAGTCCGCGTTTCGCATTGGCATTCCCAATCACCGACACCGGATTCTTACACGTTTCTTACGGACATTTTTTCCAGATGCCTACATACAGTTATATATATACAAATCCGGAGTTCGAGGTGACACCAGGCAGCGGAACATCTGCAACCATGGGTAATGCGGATATTAAGCCCGAACGGACGACTCAATATGAAATAGGTTTCTCTCAACAGATCGGTAACGATATCGGCATCGAAGTGACAGGCTTCTATAAAGATATTCGAAATCTGAATTCCACAAAAATAGTCAATTCATTCGTGGGTGGTGATTTGTATGGACTTTACATTAATAGAGATCATGCAAATTCTAAAGGAATAACATTAGCCCTTTCAAAAAGATCTACAGGTAAAATTTCAGGAAATATTGATTATACATTCTCTATAGCAGAAGGGGTTGCCTCGGATCCTGCAGCGGCATTCTTGGATGAGCAGTCAAATCTTGAGCCGGAAAAAATGCTTGTACCACTGGATTGGGATCAACGTCATACTCTGAATACCACATTAACATACCATCCAGTAAAGAATTCGGGTATCAGTCTGATCTACAATTATGGAAGTGGACTCCCATACACATCTCAATTTGCGGGTGTGCGCACATCATTTGAGAATAATGCCCGCAAGCCCAGTACGATGAACGTAGACATGCGCAGTTATTATAATTTTAATATAAGCGGTATACGATTTGCTTTGCATTTAAATATTTATAATCTGTTTGATATTCGTAATGAGCTATATGTGTTTAGCGATACAGGCCGTTCAACGTATACTTTAGTTCCAACATATACTCCACAGCTCAGCGGTCGTCAACTTAATACGCTAGATCAATACCTCATGAGCCCAGCAGACTTTTCCAGCCCACGTCAGATCAAATTTGGAATGAGTGTAAGTTTATAGTATGAAAAAATTCTTGATCCTTGTTTTTATAACGAGCCTCGTTCTCGGACAGATTCCATCCAAGTACGGCAATAGTGTGATGGAACACAGAGCAAAAATGGATGCGCTCATGGACGTTACTGACCGCAAATATGCTGATCATAACGGCAACCGCGTTTTATGCAGAATTTATAATTATGGCATGATCGGTGACTTAAGCAACAATGTGTCTGGTGTATATCCCTATGGAACAAGCCACTCTTATTTTTATGAGTTCACACCGGTTATTGCTGCCAGCGTTGTTGATGAAAATGGCTATCGCGTGCATATTATTTCTGATGGGCCAAAAGGATTGACGGATAACTCACCCGAAGGTTACCAGTGGGGGTTTGAGCCATTGACAGGCTATGCGAACCCGAACCAGGAAATATTAGCCCTGACTAGCAATGAAGATTCCTGGCCGGAATCATGGCCGGATAAAGATGATGATTGGAATGGCTTTTGGAACGGTCAATATGGAAAATATGTGAGAGCTGATCAAGAAACATTCTATGTCATGGATGACTACTACAACGACGAATTTGATTACTACCCAGACTCTACAGACGCAGGTCAATCTGAACGAAGAGGGGGACTTGGGGTTGAGCTGCAGGTACGCGGATATCAATGGAATCATCCGGCCGCTGAAGATATAATCATTTTTACTTACTGGATCAAAAATGTAGGCACCTCAACCCTGGATAGTGTGATTTTTGGCATGTACGGCGATGCCGACGTAGGCGGTCCCAGCAGTTTCAGTGATGATGATGCCTGGTTTGATATAGATAATGATATTGTTTACCAGTGGGACCATGATGGCTGGAGTACTTCCTATGGCGGTTTTGATCCAGTTTACTTTGGCTGGAGCTTCTTAGAATCTCCGGGAAATCCAAATGACGGCATTGATAATGATGGTGATGGCATGGTGGATGAAAGCCAGTTTGACGGCATTGATAATGATGGTGACTGGCTGGCAGAAAGAGATGATATCGGTGCCGATGGATTAGGCGAATATCATTATGAATATCCCGGTCCTGACGCGGATGGTAGTGAAGGTAATGGAATTCCAGATTTAGGTGAACCTAATTTTGAGTACACAGATAATGATGAATCAGACCAGATAGGTTTGACCAGCTTTTATTCTGCTCCATATCCTAGTATTCAACCACATAACGATGAGGTCATGTGGAGCCAGATGCAGCCCGGACAATTTGATGTTCCTTCACAAAATATTGATCAAACATATCTTTATGGATCTGCTTTTATCTCATTGGATCCGGGTGAGCAAAAGAAATTTGCCGTGGCCATGGTCTTCGGTAATGATTTTGATGACATTTTACGCAACACTGTCACCATGCAGAATATCTATGATAATGATTATAACTTTGCCAAGCCGCCGATCAAGCCGACAGTGAATGTAACCTCCGGCAACAAAAAGGTAATTCTCTCATGGGATAGTAAAGCTGAAAATTCTCTGGATCCCATCTATGGTAGAGACTTTGAGGGCTACCGCATTTATCGCAGTACAGACCCTGGGTTCATTGATGCGTACGTTGTTACTGATACATACGGAAACATCACATTTAAAAAACCGCTGGCAGTATTTGACATAGTAGATAGTCTTAAAGGTCCACATCCAATAGGATTTAACGGCGTGCAGTTCGACATGGGCACGGATTCAGGTTTAGAATATCTTTATGTGGATTCGAACCTCATCAATGGTCAAAAATATTATTATGCTGTAACTGCATTTGATAAAGGTTACGATCTGGACTTCTATGATCTAGGTTTTAGTGAAGCTGAACATCTATTACCCATCGCTCCCTCAGAATGTTCTATCATTGTTGATCTGGATCGCAAAGGGCATGTGGTCAACTTGAGTGAGAATGCCGGCATTGCTTTGCCAACAGCACCAGCCGCAGGATATATACCACCAAATACAAATGAGGATGGCAGCAGTATTGTGGTGCATGATGTAGGATCATCTACCGGCATCATCGAGTTGGAAACAATCATCTTTGAAGATATTCCAGATAGCAAAACATATACTATAGAATTCGAAGAGATCGAAGCACAGCCCAAGATACAATATAATATTAGAGATGAAGAAGAGAAGCTAGAGAACGTTGTGTTTCTAGGTGGTATAGCCAGTCTGGAATACAGCAATATTGATTCGTCCTCTTTTGTACTGACAAATGTGGACGGCTCGGTTGAATATTCTGATACGGTTGATTTTAGTGCTGACTATGAGAGCGGAATTCTTGCCATAGATTCATTGAGTATCATTGCCGAAGGGGTTCAATATGCTGCTTCCTATAAATACTATCCAATTTATCAGAGTAAATATTTAGATGGCGAAAATGATAATAAAATTTTTGATGGCATGCAGGTAAAACTATATAATGCTCCTCTAGGTGTGAACAATGATCAATCTGGCTTTACCATTGGCAACAGTAACTATACCTGGGAGATCATTGATTCTCGTGTTTTTCCTGCTGACTTCGAGATTACTTTTGAGGGAGATATTGGAGATTCTGTTAATGCAGATAATTACAATGTAGCCGCTCCGTTTTTTATAGAAAACGTTACTCATGGTGATACCATGGGCTTCCGCGTTTTTGATCAGGACGGTGATAATGAATGGGATAGAGAAGAACCTATATTGATCATGCCCTATGAAGGTATGATAACTCCATATATGTTTGTTGTGTTTGATCCTTATGCAAATGTTACAACTCTTATTGATCTAGGAGATACGACTGTTATTGATACAGCGTTCGATGAGATTGAGGATGTTGAAAAAGGCGATGTTTTTAGGATCACTATCAATATTCCTTTTGCTGAAGATGATATATATCATTTCACCACTATTTCTTCGAGAATCAGCAATGCATTAGCCAAAGATGAGTTGCAGGATATTGCCGTAGTCCCTAATCCATATGTAGTCGCAGCTGCTTGGGAGCCAAGGCTTACTGTTGAATCTGGTCGCGGAGAAAGAAAACTTGATTTTATTAATCTGCCTGCAGAGTGCACTATCAAGATATTCACCTTGAATGGGTATCTTGTCAATACAATAAAACATCAAAGTATTAATGAGAACGGTACCTATTCCTGGAACATGCTCTCCAAGGATGGCCTGGAACTTGCGCATGGATTGTACATCTACCATGTTGAGGCAGAAGATATCGGTGAGTTCACAGGAAAATTTGCGTTGATCAAATGAAAAAATTCCGTACAAACATGATGACACTGCTGCTGTCCACATTATTGGTGGGGCAGAGCAATGTGGGCACGACAGCCGCGTCTTTTCTGGAAATTGGTATAGGTGCGCGCTCTTTGGCTATGGGCGGCGCATTCACTGCTGTAGCCGATGATGCCACAGCGTTATACTGGAATCCGGCCGGAATAACTAATATTTTGCGACCTGCCGCTCATTTTTATTATGCCCCGTGGTTTGTGGATATAGATTTTACTCATGGCGCCGCAGTGGTTCCCTTGGGCCGCATGGGGACCATGGGATTGTCCATTACCTCTGTTACGATGGGAGAAATGAAAGTACGTACCCTGCAGGTTCCAGAAGGAACCGGTGAATTGTTTGAGGTTAGTAATCTGGCGCTGGCCACAACCTATGCCAGGAAGCTCACTGACAGGTTCTCTTTTGGATTGAACATCAAATTAGTCCAGGAAAAGATATGGCATATGAATGCCAATGTTATCGCAGCTGATGTTGGTTGTTTATTTGTGACAAAGAATAAAGGTATCCGTATTGGTATGAGTATATCCAATTTTGGCGGCAAAATGAAGTTAGAGGGGTATGATACTGAAAGAGATTTCGATATTGATGAAACCATCTTTGGTAATAATGATAAAATTGACTCACATTTAGACACACAGGGCTGGCCGTTACCATTGGTATTCAGGGCAGGAATCAGTAAAGATGTATTAGATGATAAGATGCATAAGCTGACGCTCGCCGGTGATGCAATCCATCCCAATAATAATTATGAATATTTAAACCTGGGTTTGGAATATACCTTCATGGGTATTGGTTCTGTACGCGCCGGTCAATCTTATGTCTTTTTAGAAGAGCACGAAGAGGATGATAAGCGGGAAGAAATGACAAATCAATTTACCATTGGTGCAGGGTTGAACTATAAGATTCCACGTGGTCCGGGCATCCAACTGGATTATGTTGTCCGTGACTTTGGTGTGCTTAAGAGCGTAGGTAGTTACTCTCTAAATATTTCTTTTTAATCTTCTTATACTATGCCTGAACTGCCGGAAGTTGAAACAGTTGTTAGGCACCTTAAACCTGACCTGGTCGGTCAAAAAATACTATCATTTCAATCCATTTGGCCCAAAGTCCTTGGGAACGTACATAATAAATACTTCAATGATGTAATAGTAGGCAGGAATATCCTTGATGTAAATCGACGAGCTAAATTTATTGTTCTGCACCTTGATAATGGGTTTATCCCTATTCACCTGCGCATGACAGGGCGATTGTACACCAATGACAATATTCCCACTGCAAAACATATATCTGCTGTATTCCGCTTATCTGACAAGATGTTGATTTTCCAGGATACACGCAAGTTTGGGCGCGTCTATTGGTATGATCAATGGGCAGAGTTTGATCAAAAACACGGTGTTGAACCATTGGGAGAATTGTTTACTAAAAATTGGCTGCAGCAGTCATTACAAGGCAGGAAAAGACAGGTTAAGGCGTTGCTCCTGGATCAACACATTATTGCGGGACTGGGTAATATTTACGTGGATGAAGCGCTGTGGTCAGCCCGTATACATCCCTTAATCTCTTCGAACAATATTTCTTCCGTTAAATCAAATAGATTACATGAATCAATTAAAGTT
>Ga0208521_1001142_pt1 | contig 14143 bp, 11 predicted proteins | sample ETNtaG_24_FD_185754 | JGI IMG/M metagenome (GOLD analysis project Ga0208521, IMG submission 185754) | Marine microbial and viral communities from oxygen minimum zone, Eastern Pacific Ocean - ETNP201306SV47 (SPAdes) (version 2) | ecosystem: Environmental > Aquatic > Marine > Oceanic ... | reverse complement strand
CGATATAATAATTGTCATCATATTTAGTAAGATAATTTAAATTAAACAGGTAATTACTGTACGCTCTATTATTTTTTTGATTAACTGTTACTGCCTTCTGAAAATTTTCAACACATTCCTCTATTTTGCCAAGTTTTTTTAGTAGGATTCCCAAATTATAATAAGCTTCTGAATAGCTTGATTTTAATTTTATAGCTTTTTTATAAAATTTATATGCCTCATCATAGTTACCCAAATCTTGTAATATTGCGCCAATATTATTATGTGCGTCTGCAAATTTAGGGTCCAGTTCAATTGCTTTTTTTGAAGTTAGCAAGGCTTCATCTAGCTTATTAAGAGATTTTAAAACTACACCTAAATTATTATAAGCTAGTGAAAAATCAGGTTTTAACTTCAATGTTTTTTTATAATTTTTTACTGCTTCTTCAAATAAGCCAAGTTTTTGAAAAGCGATTCCTAAGTTATTATAACCTTCGGCATAGTCGGGATTTATTTCAACAGATTTTTTATGATGATTAATAGCAACTTCTAGTTCATCTTGACCTGCACAAACTGCTCCCAAAATATTAAATAAAACAAAAGATTTTGGGAACTTTTTTATATAATTTTCTATTTTTGTTTTTGCTTTATTAAGCTTACCTGATTTAAATAAATTTAAAACCTCATCTATTGTTTGTTGATCGGGTTGAGTTTCATTTTTTTGTTCCATACACAAAATTAATTTAAAGGAGGTAATTTAAATTGGTTTTCGTTAATATTTATATTTTTTTCTAAATTCTTAATTTGAAAGACAACCTCGTTTTGATAAATATCTATAGTTTTCCATCCTGATAAATTGTAAGTTTTACTATCGAAAAAAACACTTACCAAATTTGATTCATTGGTTATTGAAAATTCTATCATTTTGTCGATATTTATTTTTGGCTCTAAATTTTTGACTTTATTTAATATAAATTCTTTATCGAGAATATATTCAAGCGGTGTGGATTTTAATGGATAAATATAAGTTTTGTTATATCTATTATTTTTTATTACCAAGGATTTGCCGTTCGAAACCATCTCCTTTTTATTCTTGTTATCATAAAGACAGTAGATTAATTTTGGGTACTTAATATAGCATTTTCCTACTTCAATTTTGTCAGCAATTTTTTGTTGAAATTCGAAAGAAATATTATTTATTTTGTTAAAATTGTTTATAATTTTTTCTTTAGGTAGTGAAAAAGATTGTTGACTAAAAAGAGTGAAGAGTATTAAAAAAAATAATATTTTTTTAATCAACGTTAACCTACAGAATTTCCCTTTTTCCCACATGATTTGCTTTGCTGACTATTCCATCATCTTCCATCATATCAATTATTCTTGCAGCTCTATTATAGCCAATCTGTAATTTTCTCTGTAAAAAAGAAGTAGAAGCTTTTCCTTCAGATTTTACTAATTCAATTGCATTCTTATATAATTGATCTTTTTTTTCACTTTCATTAGAAGTTTGATCATAATTTTTCTCGTCAACAAAACCCATTATTTCATCAACATAATCAGGTTCTTCTTGTGATCTTAGAAAACTATTAATTTTTTCAATTTCATTTTCAGAAACATATGGCGCATGGATTCTTATAATTCTGTTAGCAGATGACATAAATAACATGTCACCCTTTCCTAATAATTGCTCTGCTCCTTGTTCGCCAAGAATTGTTCTGCTGTCTATTTTTGAGCTGACTTGGAAAGAAATTCGTGTTGGAAAATTTGCTTTAATTGTTCCAGTAATTACATCAACGCTAGGTCTTTGCGTTGCCATTATAAGATGGATTCCTGCAGCTCTAGCCATTTGAGAAAGTTTTTGAACATAATTTTCAATTTCTTTTCCGGCCACCAACATTAAGTCTGACATTTCATCAACAATCACAACTATATAAGGCATAACTATTTTATTATTATTATTGTAACCTTCGATATTTTTGACTCCTTCCTTGGTCATTAACCTGTATCTGCTTTCCATTTCTTTAACGACCCATCCAAGGGCTGATGTTGCTTTTTTTGCCTCTGTAATTACAGGACATAGTAGGTTGGGTATTCCTTCATAGGTTGATAATTCCAACATTTTAGGATCAATTAATATAAGTTTACATTTTTCTGGTGTTAGTTTGTATAAAAGTGACAATATAATAGTATTAATACAAACCGATTTACCCGATCCTGTAGTGCCGGCGATTAATAAGTGTAGCATATCAGTTAAATCACTTACAATTGGCAGTCCCGAGATGCTTTTTCCTAGTGCAATAGGTAAAATAATTTCTCTTTTTTTAAATTTTTCGTCACAAATAATTTCATTTAAAAAAACTTCTTGTCTGATTTGATTGGGAATTTCAATTCCTACCGTGTTTTTTCCAGGTATTGTAGCAACTCTTGTAGAAAGTGAGCTTGTGTTTCTGGCAATGTCGTCAGATAGATTAATTATTTTAGAAACTCTTATTCCCGGAGCAGGCTCAAACTCATATAAAGTTACAACAGGACCATGGCTGATTTTTTTAATCTTTCCCTTAACATCAAAATCCGAAAAGATTTTTTCTAAAAGCTCAGGATTAGTATGTTCGTTATTTGAGTTTTCAAATTTTGAATCATTTTTTGAAGGTTTTTTCAAATATTCAATAGGAGGTAACCTGAATTTTTTTATATTAATATTTGTTTCAGCTTTTTTAAATGGTAGGTTAGGCTGAGTGGTTTCGATTTTAATATCTTCATCAATTTTTTTTTCCAAATTTACTTTGATTTCGGAATCAAAATTTTTTTGTTTAAATTTTGAAGAAAAAAATTTCCTCACAAAAAATAAAATTGATTTCATTAATCTAAAAAAAACTTTAATCCTAAATTGGATACTTAATAAGAAGAAAATTATTGTTAAACTTAATAGAAGAAAAAAAATTATATTTTGATCAACCGATCCATTAAGGCTATAAATAAATCCTTTTATATTACGGCCAACAAATCCCCCACTTCCATTTATGATTAACCAGAAAGAATCATCTTTATAAATACTTGTGACCGTTGAACCAAAAATGATATAAATTATTGAATAAAATAAATTTGATAAAATATTTTCTAGCTTTTTATATTTAATTATTAATATGCCTGTAAAAAAAATAGTGACACAAAATAAAAATGAAATCACTCCAAATGATTGTAAAAATAGATCTGATGTAACGCTTCCATAAAATCCAAATAAATTTTGTATTTTTGTTTTTTCTGGAAATATAAAATTTGGATCTTCGGGCGTGTAAGTAGATAAGGATAGTAAAAGAAAAATAGATAATAAAACTGTTAATGAACCAATAATTTCAATAATTCTTTTGTTAAAAAAACTAAGTATTTTTAAATAATTTGCTGACTGCATATTATCAGTTCGAATTTATAACTTTGTATCACTTATTCAATATTGTTGAAATTCTTAATAAATTGCTTAACTTTCAAAGAAAGCTTGACCTTAAATAAACGTTAATTGTGAAACTTGATAATATAAAGCGGGAGTAGCTCAGTGGTAGAGCGAAACGTTGCCAACGTTTAGGTCGAGGGTTCAATTCCCTTCTCCCGCTCCAATTAAATGAATATTTCAAAAAATTTGCTAATAGAAGGTTGGCGAGGAATTAATCATTCCTATGCAATGATAAATCAATATCAAATTAGAGAACTATTAAAAAATAATAAATTTAAAATTTATTTTAAAGATGTTCCTTATTTTGACTCGGGATGGAATAAAAAAGATAATTCTAGTGGCTTAGGAGATTTTGAAAAAAAAATTTCCAAATTAACCCAACCATCAAACAAATTAAAAATTGATATATTATATAGAATTTCATTTCCGTATAGAATGCATGGAGGAAATGCAAATAAAATATTTGTATTTGGAACTTCAGAATATCAAAAAATTGATAACATGATTTATCGAGGCGAAAAATTAAATGAGAAATACATAAATAAATCAATTAAAGTTATTACCTCTTCTAACTGGTCAAAAGTAGGTTTTGTTAAAGAGGGATTTAAAGAAAATGATGTTATAGTTATACCTTGTGGTGTTGATTTAAAAATTTTTAAACCAATAAACAAAGAAAAGAAAATTAAAATTAGAAAAAAATTAAATATAAACAATGATCATTTTGTTTTTTTAAATGTTAGTGCAATGACTTGGAACAAAGGTATAAATAAATTGCTAGTAGCTTTTTCTGAAATTAAAAGAAAATACTCTTTTGCTAAATTAATTTTAAAAGATCAATCAAATTTATATAAAATAAATGCAAAAGATTATATTTCTATTACTAAAAAAAAATTTCCTAATTTATTAACCGATGAAGTGTTATCCAATATAATAGTTATTTCCAAAAACTTAACATTGAAAGAATTAAGCGAATTATATGGATCCTGCGATGCTTATGTTTCATCTTATAGAGCTGAGGGGTTTAATATGCCACCTTTGGAAGCTGCAGCTTGTGGTATACCTACAATATTAACTTCCGGAGGTTCCACTGATGATTACTACGATTCTTCATTTGTTACAAAGATTGAGGGTACGAAAAAGACCTTAAATGATGGTAAAAATTATATTGAACCTGATTTAGAAAGTTTAATATCAAATATGTCAAATTTAATTGAAAAACGTAATTCCTTATTAAAAAAAAATAAAGCAATTTTATTTATTGAAAAAAACTTTACATGGAAGATTGTTAGTAAAAAATTATCTGATTTATTCATAAATGATTAAACAAAGATGGCAAAAAAATATTATAATTACTTTATTATTTTCTACTATTATTTTTTATTTCTGGAAATCAGGAATTATTTATAGCTATAGTCTTTATCCTATCGTCAAAGAGGGAAGATTGCATATTTTTGCTGATTGGGCTTATGTAATTAAGAATACTATATGTAATAATTTAGGTTTTGATATTTTTAAGTCGCATGATGCATGCCCACTTTTTGGAAAAGATAATGTTATATTCAATAAAGGAAATATATTATTATATATTCCATATTTTAAATCTTTAGAAAAATTTTATTTTTTTTATTTTCCAATTACTACTGGAATTTTTTTTATTTTCTCCGTGGTAAGTTTGATCAAACCAAAAAAATTTGTTGAATATTTTCTTCTGATACTAATAATTTTTTCACCACCTACTTTACTGGTCATTGAGAGATCCAATGAAGATATTCTTATTTTCTTATTTATTTATATAATTGCTTATGTAAATTTGTCCTCACTAAATTTTATCATTATAACAATTTTGTCTTTGGCTAAATGGTATCCTCTTACATTAATGATAAATTTTGTTATTGAAAAAGAAAGAACTATAAAACATATAATTATAATTATATTATTTTTTATATTTTCATTTGCATTTATTGCTTATTTGACTTCAGAAAATATACAATCAATTAATTATAAATTAAAATCTTACATACCATCCTGGGGCAATCAATTTTCTGTAAGATCTTTTGCACTTATTACAAATAAAATAACTGACCATGGATCTAATCTTATTTTATATACAAGTTATGTATTCTTTGTATTTTTTACCACTATTTTTGTTAAGATTTTTAAAAAAACTAATTTTGTTAATGATTTGAATATTATTAACTTTGAAGAAAGGCTGTTTATATTAGGTTCAAATCTAATTGTTCTATTGTATTTAATTACAGATAACATCCATTACAGAGAAGTTTTTATAATTTTTCTTTTACCTCTTATAGTAAAAATAAGATATTTGTTTGAAAATAAAATATTTAAATATCTTCTTTATTTTATAATATATCGATATATTTTCTTCATAATTGCAAATTATTTAGTTTTTTTTAAAAAAACTTATTTATTATTATATATTAAAGCTTTTTCAGATATAATTTTAATTAGTTCATTTGCCGCCATGTGTCTTATTATGAATATAGAAATTTTAAAAAAATTAATAAAATATGAAAAAACTTTTTGAAAAAAAATGTATTTCATGTGAAGGAAATATTTCAGCTTTTGATTATTCCGAAATTCATAAATATTTAAAAAAAGTTAATGATTGGGAAGTAAAAGAAGATAATAAAAAAAATTATTTATTAGAAAAGAAATTCAAATTTAAAAACTTTTTATCCAGCCAAAAATTTATTAATTTAATAGGAGATATTTCGGAAAAAGAAGGTCACCATCCTGATATTAGTTTTGGTTGGGGTTATGCTAAAATTAAAATTTGTACTCATGCAATTAATGGTTTGTCCGAAAATGATTTTATTCTAGCAGCAAAAATTGACAATATTTCTAATGTTTAAAATGCCTAGTTTTTGAAAAAATCAAGACAGTTCCTGTTTTATCAGCTAATTTTATTATCTCCTCGTCTCTAATTGATCCTTGAGGTTGAATAACTGCACTAACTCCTGACTGAATTAATTTTTCAAAGCCATCTGTAAATGGAAAAAAAGCATCAGACGCAGCGACCGAATTTGAAAGATTTCTAAACTGAAACCTTTTGGCTTTATTTATCGCAAGGTCACAACTATCCAACCTACTTGGTTGTCCCGAACCTATTCCTATTGTCGATTTATTTTTTGCTAATACTATTGCATTTGATTTTACATATTTACAAATATTAAATGCAAAAATCAGACTTTCCATTTCATGTTTAGATGGTTTTTTTTTAGAAACTACTTTTAAATTTTTTTTATTAATAATTAAATCATCCGAATCTTGATATAAAAAGTTTTTTTTATAAAAAAGAATATTTAAATTACCCTTATTTTGAAAGTTATGTGCGTTTATTAATCTTACATTCTTCTTTTTTTTTAAGATTTTCAAAGCGTCTCTTTCAAATTCATTTGCAATGATAATTTCAAAATAAAATTGGCTAAGTTTTTTTGCTAATTCTTTATTAATTTTAAAATTACACGACACTATTCCTCCATATGCACTTACAGGATCACAATTAAAAGCTAAATTGAATGATTTTAAATTATTTTTTTCTATTGAAACTCCACAGGGATTTGCATGTTTAATAATTACCGTTCCATTATTTTTTTCAAAAGATTTGGAAATTGATAGAGCAGAAAAAATATCGTTATAATTATTAAAGCTTAATTTTTTTCCATGTAACTGTTTTATATTTAAATTATTTTCATTTGAATAAATTGCAGCTTTTTGATGTGGATTTTCACCATATCTTAAGTTTTCGACTAATTTTCCAGTAAAGGTTTTTTTATTTGGAAATTTAACATCAAACTTGTCGTTAAAATAATTTGCAATTATAGAATCGTAATTTGCAATTTCATTAAATGCATTTATAGCCATTTGTTTTCTGAAATTTAAGGATGTTGAACCCTTGTATTTATTTATTTCGTCAATTATATTTATATAATTTTTTGGACTTGTGACCACCAAGACATCACCAAAGTTCTTGGCTGCCGCTCTAACTAAAGTAGGACCACCGATATCAATATTTTCAATTATACTTTTAAAACTATTATTTTTTTTTATAACATTTTCGAAAGGATAAAAATTTACAATAATCAAGTCTATTTCCTTAAAATTATTTTTGATAAGATCAAGTCTGTGATTCTTATTGCTTCTGATATTTAATATTCCAGCATGTATTTTGGGATGAAGTGTTTTTACTCGACCTCCAAGCATTTCATTAGATCCTGTAAAATTTGAAATTTCAATACTTTTAAAACCAAGTTTTTTTATTTTTTTATATGTTTTCCCCGAACTAATAATTTCAATTTTGTATTTGTAAAGAAAAGGTAGCAAATTTTCTAAAAGTGATTTATCAGAAACGGAAATCAAAACTCTTTTAATTTTAACTATATTTTTCATCAAGATATTTTTTCAAAACTCCATTCGATTATTTGATTTTCTCCATTTGTTATGCCTGGAATATATATGTTTTCATTTTCGGTAACTTTATTCTTATTTCCTAAATAAATGCCCTTTTCAATTAATACTTCTTTATTGTTACAACTAAACTTCCAACCCTCACCATTTTTTAAACTCAATAAAATAGATTGAAAATTTTGAGTTTTTGCTACTTTTATTCCAGGATAAATATGAAATCTAATTCCGTAGCTTATATTATTGGCTTTTTCATTTTTAATTAAACTATCCATTCCAAGGAAAATTTTCTCTTTTTTTATGAATTTTATGGATCGTTCATGAATATAACCATATCTGTTTTGATATCCATTATGACTAACAGTAATATTTTCAAAATCTTTTTCACTAACAATTTTTTTTTTTATAATTTTCAATCCTTTATATAGTTTATTTTCATGATTGATTTTAAAAGAATGACTAGTTCTGAAAATACAAGAGGAATGATTATTTAAATATAAAGTTGAATGAGCAGCGGTAGATCTGCTTAATAATTTTATTTTATTATTTTTATTTATATCAAAACCCAAATTACAAATTATTTTTTCTTTGTTCGAAGTTATTTCAAATGAAAGACATCCAGATTGGTATTTTTTTGAATATTTGAAATCTGGAGAGTTTCCAATATCCATTATAAAAACTATTTTTTTATCTTTAAATATAACATATCCACTTTTTTCTTTTGAAGAATCATTAAAATTGTAATTGAGATAATTTAGATATTTTTCAAATTCTTCGTTTTGTATTTCTTGAGCTCCATTAAAGAGTGGTAATTTATCCAAATTTTTTGATAAAAAACTATAAGACTTTCCACAATTAAAAATTATTTCTTCCAAAAAATCAGGTATTTGGTTTTGTGATTCTTTTATCCATTCTTTTATTAAGATCAAATATTTTATGCAAATCATTAATTCTTCAGGATTTCTAGATTTCGGAAATCCTGAATTATCAAAATTATTTTTAATAAATTTTTGAAGTATCGATAAACTTGATTTATAATGTTTATTTTGATTTTTAAAGGTTAGGCCAATCAAAATTAACGATGAGCAACAAATTAATTTGTTTTCATCATCTTCTGAGCTACCAATATTTATTGATAAGTGATTGGCTTGCTTTATTATACTCAAAATAAATTTTTCTTTATATTTTGGACTAGACCCATCTATAGTTAAATTAGAATTTGAAATCCAAGCAATTAGTCTTTTGCTAAGTATATCTAATTTCCATGTTTCTTTATCAAAATTATTATTGTTATCAATCCAATTTTCAACAATAGTTTGTGCCGAAGTTTTGTTTGTTTTTATATCTAGAAGAGAGAGCCACAAAAAATTATGTAAATTTTGAAATTCTAATTTATTTTTGGAACTTAATTTCCAAAGAGAATTCAGAGTGTAACTTTCAATTTTAATTTTTTTTTTATTAAATGATATTAATGAATTAATTATATGTAGGCTTGGTTTGTAATCAAATTTAGAAGGTAAATTATTTGAGATTTTTTTGTTATAAAAATTTGATTTAAAATATAATATTTTTAATTTAAACAAAAAAAATTTAAAAGTTAAAAAAAAGTATTCACTTATACTTTTTATTTTTTGCATTAAATCAATGATTTCTTAGAATCTCAATGTTTTTCTTAATATTACCTTCGTTGTTTTTAAATATTGTAGTTCCTGAAACTAAAATATCAACACCTGCTTTTTTAACTATCTTAGCATTGTCAAAGTTAATTCCCCCATCTATTTCAATCTCTACAGCGAATTTTTTTTGATCAATTTCTTTTCTTAACAATTTAACTTTTTCTATTGTTTCTTTAATAAATTTTTGACCTCCAAAGCCTGGATTTACACTCATTATTAAGACTAGATCAATTAAACCAAGAACAGGCAAAACTTTTTCTATAGTTGTTTTTGGATTGAGAGATACTCCGGCCTTTTTACCAAATTTTTTAATTTCATTAATTGTTTTAACTAAATTATTAGTGGATTCTGGATGTATTGTGATTATATCCGCACCAGCCTCTGCAAAGTTTTTTATATATTTATCAACAGAAGAAATCATCAAGTGCACATCAAAAGGTAAAGAAGTGTGTTTTCTAAGACTTTTTATTATTTCTGGACCAATAGTTATATTTGGAACAAAATGTCCATCCATCACATCTATATGTATTAAATCTGCGCCAGCTTTTTCTAATTCATAAATTTCGTCACCCAATTTACCAAAATCAGCGGATAAAACCGAAGGAGATATTTTAACTTTTGAAATCATAGGAAAATTTATATTTTTTATTTTAATAAAATCAAAAAGAGGTTTTAAAAAAAACATTCATTAAATTTTTTAGATCTATTTGTTTCGTCTATTTTTAACTAAACTATCAACTACGGATGGATCAGCTAAAGTAGTGGTATCTCCAAGTTGATCGTGTTCATTAGCTGCAATTTTTCTTAAAATTCTTCTCATTATTTTTCCTGATCTAGTTTTAGGTAAACCAGGAGAAAATTGTATAAAATCTGGAGTTGCAATAGGCCCAATTTGTTTTCTCACCCAAAGTTTTAAATCTCTCCCAATTTCACCCGATGGTTTTTCTCCAGAGTTTAAGGTAACATAACAATATAAGCCGTTCCCTTTAATATCGTGAGGATAACCAACAACCGCTGCTTCAGCAACTTTTGGATGTGCAACAAATGCACTTTCTACTTCGGCAGTACCAAGATTATGTCCCGACACAATTATTACATCATCTACACGTCCGGTAATCCAATAATATCCATCTTTATCTCTTTTACATCCATCACCGGTAAAATATTTTCCATCATATTGTGAAAAATATGTATCAATAAATCTTTGATGATCTCCAAAAACTGTTCTCATCTGTCCAGGCCATGATAAAGCCATACAAAGCCTTCCTTTGCATGGTCCTTTTAATGTGGTTCCCTTTTCATCAACGATAACTGGTTTAATGCCATAAAATGGTTTTGTTGCAGATCCAGGCTTTAAATCCATAGCTCCTGTTTGAGGTGAAATTAATATTCCACCCGTTTCAGTTTGCCACCATGTGTCCACTATTGGGCATTTAGAATCACCTACGGTTTTAAAATACCACATCCAAGCCTCTGGATTAATTGGTTCTCCTACGGTTCCCAAAAGTTTTAAAGATTTTCTGCTAGTTTTTTTAACTGGATCTGCTCCCTCTTTCATTAGAGCTCTAAGTGCCGTTGGAGCTGTATAAAAAATATTTATCTTATACTCATCAACTATTTGCCACCATCTAGAACTGTCGGGATAATTTGGTATTCCTTCGAACATTACTGTAGTGGCTCCATTAGCCAAGGGTCCATAAATAATGTAGCTATGTCCTGTAACCCAACCAATATCAGCAGTGCACCAGTAAACATCTTTATTTTTGTAATTGAAAATGTATTGATGTGTCATTGATGTATAAACCATGTAGCCGCCAGTGGTATGTAAAACGCCCTTGGGTTTCCCAGTTGATCCTGAAGTATAAAGAATAAATAACGGATCTTCTGCGCCCATTTCTTCTGGAATACATTCATCAGAAGCATTTAGAGTAATGTTGTCATACCAGATATCTCTATCATTAACCCAGTTGATTGTATTGCCTGTCCTTTTCACAACCACACATTTTTTTATACTTCGACACTTACTTAGAGCTTCGTCAGTAATTTTTTTTAACGGAATAGTTTTACCTCCCCTTACACCTTCGTCAGCTGTAATTATGTAATCAGATTCACAATCATCTATTCTTCCAGCTATTGAATCTGGAGAAAAACCACCAAAAATAATGGAATGTATTGCTCCGATTCTTGCACAAGCTAGCATCACAAAAGCAAGTTCAGGGATCATAGTTAAATAAATTGTTACTCTATCCCCCTTTTTAACTCCTATGTTTTTTAATCCATTTGCAGCTCTACAAACATTTTTATGAAGTTCTTGATAACTAATATTTCTAGAGTCCTTTGGATTATCTCCAATCCAAATTATTGCTGTTTTATTTTTCTTTTTACCAAGATGTCGATCTATACAATTTGCAGAAGCATTCAAGGTTCCATCGTAAAACCATTTTATCTTAACATCAGTCTTGCTATATTTTACACTCTTAACTTTTGTATAGGGTTTTATCCATGTAATTCTTTTTCCTTCTTTTTTCCAAAAGCCTTCATTATTTTTAATAGATAAATCATATTTCTTTTCATAAGCTTTTTTATTTACATAAGATTTTTTTATCCAATCTTTAGTTGTCTTAATAACCAATTCTTTTTCAGCATCATTGATAATTTTTTTTCTGGTTTTATAAATTTGCGATCTCTTCTTTTTTGATTTTATTCTCTTAATTTTATTTAATTTTGCCTTTCTAAATTTTTTTTTATTTCTTCTTATTCTTTTCCTTTTTTTAGCCATAAATTTCTCTCAAATATTAACCCATATTACTCATCTTACATATTTTTTTCCAGTACTTTGTATTAATCTCTATAACTGATAGTCGACTTTGTTTTACAAGCGCTAATTCTTTAAAAAATTTATCATTTTTTATTTTTTTCAAAGTTACTGGTTTTGATAATTCATTTTCTCCACGAACCATAACCGATACAAATTTATTAGCTTTGTCTGTCTTGTCTCTGAAATGTTCCTTAATTATCTTTACAATTCCTATGATTCTTTTTTCTTTACCACTATGATAAAAAAAACATAGATCATTTTTTTTCATAGCTTTTAAATTTTTAGATGCTTGATAATTTCTTACTCCATTCCATTCCGCAATTTGGTTTTTTGATTTTAGCTGATCTCTCCATGACCAATTTTGAGGTTCGGTTTTCAGCAACCAATATTTCATTTAAAGTTTTATTCCAGCTCCTTTCAAGAAAGGAGCTTTTTCGTCCAGCGGCCATCTAGCTTTAGCAGGGAAATCTAACTTATTTAAAAGACCTAACTTGAATCTTTCTATTCCAGCCCATGCAATCATCGCAGCATTATCACTGCATAAATTTGCTGGTGGAAAAACTGGTTCAAAATCCTTTTGGATTGAAAGATTGATTAATTTTTTTCTTATTTTATTATTAGAAGCCACCCCTCCAGCAATTACAAAAGTATTTTTTTTGTTATTATAATTTTCTTCAAATAAACTCATTGCAAATTTGCTTTTTTCACAAAGTATATCTTCAATTGTTTTTTGAAATGAAGCTGCAAGATGATATTTTTCTTCTTCATTTTTTATTTTTTTTGAAATTTTTAAAACTGCGGTTTTTAATCCAGCAAAAGATAAATTACACCCACCTTTATGAATTATTGGCCTGGGTAGTTTAAAGTAATTTTCATTACCTTTTTTTGCAAATTCTTCAATTTTTGGTCCCCCGGGAAACTCTATTCCTAAAAGTTTAGCAGTTTTGTCAAAAGCTTCACCTACAGCATCATCAATTGTAGTTCCTAATCTTACGTAATTATTAACACCCTTGACTTCTAAAAATTGCGTGTGTCCTCCAGAAATTAACAAAACTAAGTAAGGAAAATTGACTTTTTTTATAAGTTTTGGACTTAAGGCATGACCTTCTAGATGATTTACAGCAATTAAAGGTTTATTAAGAGAAGCTGCTATGGCTTTAGCAGCACTTAGTCCAACTGTTAAACACACAATTAATCCTGGTCCAGCAGTTGCGGCAATTCCATCAATATCATTTATATTTGTTTTGCTTTCTTCCAAAGCTTTATTGATAATAAAATCAATTTTTTCAATATGTGCCCTTGCTGCTATTTCGGGAACCACTCCACCGAATTCCTTATGTTCCTCTATCTGACTTGAAACAATATTAGAGAGTATTTCAACATTACCATTGCAATCTTCTCTAACTATTGAAGCTGCTGTTTCATCACAACTTGTTTCTATACCTAAAAAAATTAATTGTTTTTTCATTGATTTATATTTTACCAATTCATAAAAAAATCAATATAAATAAACTCTTAAATTTAAATTAATGATTAAAAACAAAATTATTATAGGATCGAGAGGAAGTAAACTTGCAATTCTTTATGCAGAAAAGGCCAAAGAAACTATTTTAGACAACAATGTTGATTTAAATAAAGATTCTGTCGATATAAAAATTATTAAAACAACAGCGGACATTCATTATTCCAAAAGTCTATCTGAAATAGGAGGAAAGAGACTTTTTTCAAAACAAATTGAAGAAGAATTACTAGATCAAAAAATTGATATTGCTGTCCATGCTTTAAAGGATTTACCTT
>Ga0208521_1001135_pt1 | contig 14208 bp, 7 predicted proteins | sample ETNtaG_24_FD_185754 | JGI IMG/M metagenome (GOLD analysis project Ga0208521, IMG submission 185754) | Marine microbial and viral communities from oxygen minimum zone, Eastern Pacific Ocean - ETNP201306SV47 (SPAdes) (version 2) | ecosystem: Environmental > Aquatic > Marine > Oceanic ... | reverse complement strand
AAGATGATATTGCACTGACTAAACAGCTAAAGCAAGCAACTGAAGCAATCGATATTTACATTCACGATCACCTTATCATTGCAAATAATGATGTGTATTCATTTGCAGACCATGGGTTGATTTAATAGCCACGAAGTCCTCTTGTACAAGCCAGCCACCCAATCCAAACCCGCACAGTAAAACAGGATTCCCATCTCCATCAGCTATTGTTCTGCCATCGGTACGCAGAAAACCTGAGCTATGTATATAACCTGATAAGAATATCAGAGGTAGAATTAATCGCAGTCTGTACAGGAACTGAAACATACTGGTGGTAATATTGTGTCTCTTTCAGCAGTAATAAATTGTCGATTATTAAACTCAACCACACCACACTCATCCGGTACAATCTCACAGCCGGAGTTCCATGAATCAGGAAAATACCCGTTGCGGTATTTATAGGTATGAACAGATCCCATCGCCATCTATATCTACCATATCGATAAGTATCTATTGTTCTAAGTTTTTGGCCTAAACCTATCTCGATAAATAAAAATAGATATAAAAAATATCTACGCACCATGGTCTCATGATTTTTTAAATACACGTACATAATCAATTAAATATTTACATGGAAAAATAGAATTATCAATACCCTGTTGACCTCCCCAATCACCGCCAATCGCAAGATTAATGATTAAAAAGAAAGGATGGTCATATGGCCACTCTTCATAACCCATAGATTCAGATTTAGTAAACAGAAAAAATTGTTGGTTGTTAAAGAAGCCTTTAATTTGTGTTGAATCCCAATCAACCGCGTAGGTATTATACTGGTTTTCAATTTCTTGAGAGTAAAAAACACCTTGTTGATCTGTACCTGACAAGTTACCCCAAAGTGTGTTATTATGAAGGCTGAAATATACATAATTAGGATCGTGCCCAACATGTTCCATAATATCAATTTCTCCACATTTTGGCCAACCAACTGAGTCAATATTGCTACTTAACATCCAAATTGCGGGCCAGGATCCTACGCCAGATGGTAATTTTGCCCGAACTTCAATGTACCCATACTGAATTTCTAATTTATCCCTTGTAATGACTCTACCCGAAGTATACTTAGGATTATTGGGATTGAAAGGATCTTCCTTCTTTGCTCGAATATTCAGGTTGCCATTACTTACATACACATTCTCCGGACTTTCAGTATATGTTTGAGCTTCATTATTTACCGCACCTTCATACATTGTTTCAATGGTCCAATTAGAAAGATTTAAAGAGTCGCCATTAAATTCATCGTTCCAGTACCACGTGTAACCACTGGGAACGTCATTAAAGTCAATACAACTCCCGTTATCAATTGTAGCTAATGAGTCATAGTTTGCGGCTAACGAATCAGTACATCCAAAATAATTACAACTCCCGTTATCAATTGTAGCTAATGAGTCATAGTTTGCGGCTAACAAATCGGTACATCCCGCTTCGGGCAATTCATCAACGAATGTCTCATCGCTGCATGAGCCTAAAAAAACAATAAATATTACAGCTCTAATGCAATTAATCATTGGTTACTATTTTAGAACCGTAGTCAAGTAAATGGTCATCTGTTAAAATAGGGAAGGGAGGCTCAAGATTATTATAGGCTTGATTTGAATACATCCCAAATAAATTAATAGATAACAATTCAATTTCTTCGAACTTATCTGTATTTATTTTTATTTTATTTGAATATGCCTTTTGAAGTGAATCGATTTTACTAGTTATAAGTTTATATTGATTATTACTATTTGAATTCTTTTGAAATGATTTGGTGTATTTAGTTTTTATCAATTCTGACTTGATATAGTCCTGCCATTTATTAGTTTCACTTTTTACATTTATATTTTGGTCAAGCCCTAAATTATAACCCTGTTTAGTAATATGCATATCTCTAAATAAATCTGCTAGTGCAAATTTTAATTCATTTGTGAAATTATTAGGATTAATATTTTTCTTTCTAAAAACAAGTGGATGTTTTTTTATTAATGACATTACATCGTTAATAGTCCAATTCTTGCCATCATGATGTATAATAATTTTATCTTTCATATTTTTTTTAACCTCATTCAAAGTTTCAATTTGAACTGCATTATTTGATTCCCAAATTGAACTTTGAATCATCTTTTCTTTTTTAGATCTTTCGATTTGATAAACTTTGGATACTTTTTCTGCGAAAATTTCAAAATTTCTTTTGTCATATTTTATTTTTTTACCACGCATGAGATTGGATATATAGTTAGAATACTTTTTTAAAGCCTGATTTTCAGTCATTTCATTTTTTACAGACTCCCAAGTATCTATCTTTTGTTGGTCGCTAATATTGACTCTTGTAACCCATCCTAATACTTTCATATAGAATACTGTAGAATTCGTCGCAATGTATGGACCATAAACCTGGTTTAATTCTGGACCACTACTAAATAATATTTCTCTGACATTATCAACCATTTGGTCGTTGTACGATAAATTTTTATTAGAAATATTATTAACTGAAAGAGCTGATGCCTTTTCTTTTGATGTTACTATATTTTCTTTAGTATTTAATTCTTTTAAAACATTTTCATTCTTGATTATATATTCAATTTCATACGTTCTATTTCTTAGTTGATATTGTTTCAATAGGGCGATGGAATCTAGCTGTAAATCTTCATAGCCAAACTTTTTTAGCATGAGATGCCTCATTAATTGCTCTTTTCGACCTTCTATGAAATATTTTTGGTTCTCATTAATCTCCTGCTTATTTTTATCAAATTCGATAGCTAATATCTTTTCAGCAATAAGAGAATTGAGTGCTATTTTTTTATGAATATAGTTATCTCCATAGCAATATACCGGTCTCGGAGAATACTCACACCTTTTTAAAAAATCATTGACTGTGATAACTCTATTTTCAATTGTTGCTATAATTACTTCTTGATCAAGATTTATTGTAGGGTTTTTTTCGCATGAGAAGTGGACAAAAAATAATAGACTGATGAATGTAAAGAATCTTCTAATCATCAATAAAAAATATTGAAATAACTAAAATAACTTACAACGAATCGTTATCAAGGAAACGTCGCCTAAAAGACCTATGGACTGGTAGGAGTAATCGATTCCGATATTTTGGTTATTAACGAATTCTCTATCAAAACCAACGCCATACGTTATGGTTGAAAAAGGTAATTCATAACCTGATATGGATTTATTTTCATTTGCCTGCGTAATCCCCAAACCTTTTACACCAGTTCTAATGTGGAAAGTATTTCCTCCTCCTATTTTATAGCTATATTGTAGTCCTATATTAATTGATTCACTGTTGTTGTTTGGATGTAAAACGTCAGATGAGACTATAAGAGATTGGTTGTGTTTAGCAATTGGCTTAATTGATGCACCCAATCTAAAAATGAGCGGCAGTTCCCAAAATTCTGTTCTATATTGACCTATGACATTATCGTAATTGCCATTCTCATTTTCAAGTATATCTATGGGATTTATCAAATCGATACCATCATATTTCATCTTTGTTCCGTAGTTCGATATGCTCATACCGATTCTCATTCCATCATTTCTATTTTTTGTTCTAGAAAAATAATTTGTTTTAACAATGACTCCTATATCCATCGCGGTAGCTTTTGCTGATGAATGCCAGATATTAGAGTTAATCATCTTTATCGATACTCCAAAAGAGAACCAATTAACTAAACTTTTGGCATAAGCGATTGCCGCAGCGAGTTCATTGGCAGTGTAATACTCCCCAGTACCATTTTGATATTGAACGTTTGTTACTTCTATAGAACCATAATCAAAGTCAGTGAACCAAATACTTAAGGTGCCATAATTACCTAAACTCAAAGCCCCGGCTGCAGAAAAATGTTTTATATCTGCAACCCAATTTTGGGATGAAATGCCTATTTCTAAACCATTCACACTCGCCAAACCCGCAGGATTCCAATAAGCGGATATTGCATCATCTGCCAAACTCACGTAGGCCTCTCCCATCGCTACGGCGTTACTACTGGTTCCAATTTCTAGAAAGTTGGCAGATGTCGTCCCATATCTATATTGTGAATAGCATATACTTGCAACAAGATTGATAAAAATAATGATATTTTTCATTTTATTATTGCAAACTTTCCAATTACTTCTTTACTGTTCAAAGTTTTGTCGGAAAAATTCGGCTGCAGATGGAACAAATACATTCCTGCTGCCACCTCCAAACCTTCTTCATTCAGTAGGTCCCAATGTACCATTCCAACATCAGATCCTGCATCGTTGTTCGTTGTAATGGTTTTTACTTTGACTCCGCTTGTTGTAAAAATTGTGATTTTGCACTGAGACGGTATGTTTGTAAACATAATTTTTCTAGGTTGATTCAGGAAAGGATTAATGACTGCTTCTTCCATAGCATTCGTTCCAACATAAGGATTGGGAACGACCCTCACTTTATTTAAATCATTTTTTAAATTATCTAAACTAATCTGTTTAGTTGAATCAATGGCAAATTCAAATGTATCAGTCTCCCAAAAGTTCCTCTCCCAGCTTATTGCATATCTTGAATTTGTTTTAGGATAATCGATACTATCAATATTAAAGAAATCCATAATAAATAATGTCCCCTGCCAATTGTTCAACGTATCAATTTGACCTACGAGTATTCGATCATTTTCTAAATTAAATTCTTGGTCAAGACTCCAAGTCGACCCTTGATAATCTTGCACAACCAAGTCCATTAACGTATAGTTACCATTCTCATCTAGAATGGATTTATTTATCACGTAAAAAGGAAATGACTGATCCAGAATGATCCTATTTGGAAACCACAACCTATTGTCAAATTCATCATAGATCCCAAATGGGCTTTCTACTTGAGAAGTATAGCTAGTTTCACTGGTAAAAACAATTTCACAATCCCATGGTATAAGTTTTGACTCTCTTGATGATATGGTAATGTTAATATCACCTGAATTAGTTGTTATCCAACCAGTTTTAGGAGTATCTAATGTAGGGATGGTAGAATTTTGACTAATTTTGAGTTGAAGACCTTCGAATACATCAGAGAGAACATTGTTATTCAGTGACCACGTATCTGTTGATTCATTATATACCAGGTTTGTCCCTGAAAAATTTGTACGATTTGGGTTTAATTCATCTATTGGATTTTCTTTATAGACTATTTGTCCTGTAGTTTTATTAAATACAGAATATCCTGGATTAGTAAAATAAATTGGTAGGTTTTGCGCATTATATGCTGTATCAAAATCAAAGGTGACTATGTACTCATTTCCAGGTTTTAATTCACTTCGCGATGCAAGATTTGGTTCAATTATACCTGTGCCAAGTATATTGTTATTTAATGAATCTATACTTATTGTCGGATCAACGTACCCAGCAGCATTAGCACTGGGCGTCACAATCGCAATGTTTTTCCCAATCCCTCGAATGTTATCAAATTCATCTATATCAATAACTGTATTGTTTTCTGATGGTGCAATACCTGGGCCAATATCAGGAGCCCCGTAATCATAAGCAACTATAGCATAATAATAAGTTCTACCATTTTGGACATTTTCATCTTTAAAATAATGCTGGATCCCAGTATTATCACCAAGATTGTAAGATGCTCCGTTGACAAGGCCATATTCAGTAAATCCACTGTATTCATCAATTATATCACATTGGAATATCGGTTTTAAGAACATAGGTGTACCGTATCCATCAGTAATTACTTCAGAATCAGAGAAATATTTATCTGTCGATCTAAACAATTTATAACCTTCAAAGTCATTAATATTGCCCAGAAAAGGATCTCGAGTAAGTTTATCTGCATCATCATCCCACGTAAGCATTACATATCCGTCTCCAGATGTGGTAGTGAGTGTTGGTGTCCTCGGTGGTTGTGCGAATCGATAATCTTTTTCATATATGGTTTGTACTATTGCTTTTAATTTGAATAATGCAGGTGCAATATGGCTTGAGGAATTGAGTCCTTCCAATGGGTCATAAGAATGAATCTCAGCCATTGAGATTCTTTCAGTTTTTCCCCGGTATAAAGGAAACGGGCCTGACGCAAATAGTTCAACTAAATTTGCAACTGTTCCATAAAATTCTGTTAATGAATCAGCAGACACTAAGTCCCACATAACATCATCATTTCGAAACCACGGGCTTCCTGGAGGAGCAGGGTGCTGGTCAAATATAGGAAAGAGCTGAAATGATGTTAAGCCAACCATATCAGATTCAGAGACATCTGTTGCCGCGAAGTTTGGTTCGCAACCAACGGATTCAACGTAATCAGGTCGGTGATTGCCTTCGCCTTCATCGGGGCCCGTATAATTAATTTCCAGAGGGCCTACGCCATCCAATCCCACGTCATTCCCGGGTGTTTCACCATCCTCCAAATACCACTTCCCATCAACCAGTTCTGCATAACTGTTATTGCCATTTAAATCTTCTCCGTCTTCCCAGTCTTGATCTTCATCTGCATCCCAGTGTGATTTCAACTCTGCTTCACTAATCTTATAGAATTCTAGAAATTTGAATATATTTTCAATACCATCATAAGGACCAACGAATAAATTGGCAACATTGTCTCTTTTTTCATCAATGATACCATCATCATCATTATCTACACCATCGTATGCCAGGCCAGGACTTTCGAGATAGGCAAATCCCATAATACCAGGTAATAACCCGGATATGCCGACACCATTCTCATCCCAAGAATAAGAAATGTCCAGTAAATTGTTAAAATACCCAATTTCATCATCGGCACCATCTCCGCCAATTGCATTATCAACCCAATATCCAAAACAAACTTCAGGAAGATCATATTCAGAAGTATTGGATATGTTGTATTCCCAGAATATTGCATCTCTTGCCTGAGGATTATTCCACTGGAACCCTCTCGTTTCAACTCTTATACCTAATCCACCCCATGGGCTTCCACCCTGTATAGATGTATTTTCATCAATTACCTTATTACTATATCTAGGAAAATATTTAACCATATCATCATCACCCAAGTATTCCAAATCATGTGCATCATTGACAACAAAATAGGTTTCAAGGTCAGCATAAGTGATGCCGCGGCCAAAACGGCCATTCCATTCATTCGGCCAAATGAGACCTTCAGCAGATGGCCACCCTCCATTCGGCCAAGATTCTGGAAGTATACTTAATGCAGGGTACTCGCTATTTTCATTAAAATATCCAAACACAGGATAGAATCCCCATTCAACCTGCCCAGAAGGGTCTGTGTCCATTTCTTCTCGATAGCTGGTTTGCAGGTAATATAGAGTATGATAGTTATAATTCTGTAAACTGGACAAATTTGTGATCGGCAATGTGTCTACTGTAGATTCGTTAAGATCATCCTCAATATAAACTTTCGCACCAACAAGGAGACCAACGCCGTCGAGCATTTTTGTGCCATCCGGGTTGTTGGGCCATTTGGACACATTGGGTTTGGGCCAGTCAGATAGTTCAGTTGTGTTTCTATAATACAAATAAACCCTGTTCCCGTTCATATACCCTTCTCTCTCGGCTTCAATATCCCCTGCAGGATCATCGGGACCAGCATAATCAGTCCCCTGTCCAAACTGTATTGAATTCAAAAAGATGCCCAGTATTATAAGTTTTAAATAGTTCATAACGATACCGTTAGGCCCAGTTTAATTTGACGAGGGCCAGAAAACATTGCAGGATCTTTATATCTGTCGTCATACGTATTGAAATTACTGCGATGACTCAGTAACTCTGTCTCACTCACCACTGCTGTGTAGGCTCGACCCGTTTCCGAACTGACACCGTACTCATTATAGCGATCAGTTAAGTTATAGATCAAAAACTCAAGTTTGGGAGTTAAACCCAATACTTTTGGAAGAATTATATAACCGGAAATATCTGCATGATAATTTGATGGCCTATAGTCATTATTCGGGTAGAGATTCAATAAAGCCAGATTACTCTCACCTTGCGGGCTAAACGTATAGGGCGTACCGGAGTTATAGTAGCCTGTGGCAGAAATTCCAAATTTTTCGGAGCTATAAGCAATGGAAACATTGAACGTATGCCGCTGATCCCAACTCATTGGAATAAACCGAATAACCTTATCAATATTGGCTCCCTGCCTATTAAACGTTTGGGCGGGATTATCCGCATTCCCACGGGTGAACTGATAGGAGTAGTTCGTCTGTAAAAATAAGTTATTATCACTGTAATCCAATTTTAACTCAAGCCCTCTTACGTTACCGTAGTCCTTATTTGTATAAATGCCATATTCGATTTGATTGTAGGTGCTTACAGTTGCCAAGCTCAGAAGTTCATAAATGTCTCTGTAGTAGAGATTGACTTCCAGCCCCAAATTGTTACCTAATTCCTGCCAGAGTCCGATTTCATAGCTCACCGTTTTCTGGGCATTTAGGCCAAGGCTGTCTGAACCTAGATTGGCATTGCCAACTGTTGTAGAGTAATCACTGGGTCCAATTATGGAAGAATGGTTTGAGTAGATAGAATACATTGGAGGCATCTGTAAAAAATGGCCGTAACTGAAATGGAGTACTGCTATACTTCCAAGCTGATAAGCAAAACCGAACCTTGGACTCAATTGGAGTGCTATTTTTGATTTTATTGGCATGGACATTTTTGTCGGATCAATGATTAAGTTACCATCCTGGTCCAAAGAATCTGTACCGGATGAATTCTCCAAATAGTATGTAGATGCATTTACCGGGTTTCTGCGCTGACTTGGAAAGGTTGTATTTGCGTCAAAGGAGTCGTAACGCAACCCAATATTGATTACAATTTCATCCCGTTCAAATTTGTCCTGAATATATACAGCACTTTCTTTTGGATACACTTTATAGACGTCCGCATAGACGGTACTGTCCGGAAAAATAATCGGTTTGTAATAATCAGACTCCATTGCTGTCCCCGCATATGCATTGCGGATGGTGTGATACTCATTAACCAAATCATAATCCGTGAAAGAAAACCCTGTTTTTATACTGTGGGCGCTATTTATTTGCCATGTGAAATCCGACCGCAGGTTTCTCGTTATTGTTTTTCGTCGTGTGTGGCCCTTATCCTGTCCACCAGTGAAAAAACCTACGCCATAGTTGGTAAAATATTTATCATGGACATAATTATAAACCGTGTCCCCTGCTGAATAATATAAACCATGATAAATACCATCTTCGAGCGCAATGTCATAAGAATTATAATCATCAAAAACATAGGATCCATATTCATTTACCGTATGTGAATACTTTACCTCATAAAACATGTTTTGATTTAAAAAATGGTTTAATTGAAACATAGAAAGAACGGTCTTCACTTCATCATGCAATCTGCCATCGGGATTATACTTGTAGGCATGGCTATAACCCTGAGACACTGCATTGTTACGGTTTTGCATTAGAGAAAATTTAATATTTCTGTAATTGAAGGATATTTTACCCATCAAAGATTCATAATCTCCGGTGTTCATGGCAACATAGACGCTATCTCCAGTATTCTCACTGGTCCAGTTAGAAGAATTCTGATCGTAAAAATTGCTTAAATCCCAAGTATTAAATCTTCTTATGCCATTTAAATGTCCATTAATATTTTGATCCCTATAGTTTAAAAAATAATGAACTTTATCTTTAATGATGGGACCGCTCAAGTTCAGTTTTAAATCGGTGTTCGAATTGATGCCGAAAGGATCAAGACCAATATAAACTTCTTCGCCATTTCTTTCATTTTTTGTTAAATAGGTTGAGAAACCAGTATTGATGTTTGCTTCAAATTGATTGCTCCCATCCTTGGTAACCGCATTTACGACCCCACTCATTGCATTTCCATATTCTGCATTAAAGGTCCCGGTTATGATTTCCAGATCCTTGACCGCTTCAACTTCAAGGTTTGAGACTGCAGCCACACCGCCAAATGCATCATTAACGGGAACACCATCAATTAAATAGCTGACTTCATCACTTCTTCCGCCGCGGAAATGTCCAGCTACAACTCCAGCCTGCATGTTTACAACTGCAGCCAAATTTTCTACAGGCAATATTTCAATCTCATCGGAAGAAATATTTTTAACTGTTCCCGTCTGATCCTTTTTTCTGCTGAGTTTTGTGGCATAAACCATAACCTCTTTGCCTTCAATCATAGTCTGATTCATTTTGACGTCCAATGAAGTGGTTCGGTTTACTGAAACAACCACATTTTCGAATATTACAGTTTCAAATCCAATCACCATCACTTTTACAGTATACTTGCCAGGGCTGACGTTGATCAAATTAAAGTACCCATCTTCATCTGCACTGGTACCGGTATAATCAGGTAGCAGGATTATATTTGCTCCCGGCAATGGAGCGTCATTCTCATTATCCAGGATTCTTCCTGATATTTTTCCCGTTGTCTGCGCATTGATGATATGAGCACACAAAAAAATTCCAATAGCTATTTTAGAAATTATTCTCAGTATCATTTAATGAATTCTTTCATATCATATAATTTACTATATCATAAATAGATCAAAAAAGGGCAGGTTTTAACCTGCCCTTTATGATTTTCACAGTCTATTTCAGGAAAGTTATCTTGGAAATATCACGACCGGACTTACGGTTGATTACCGCAAAGTAAATGCCCGAATGGAGCGTTTGTCCAAAACTATTTTTCCCGTCCCACTTGTAAGTATATCGTCCCGGTTCCTGAACTTCATTAACTATCGAATAAACCTGTTGACCGAGAAGGTTCATAATAGTGATGGTAATGAGCTCACTTTCAGGTAACTCGTAATAGATATTGATGTATGGATTGAATGGGTTCGGATAGGTTTTGTAAGAAAATTCAGTTGGCATAAATTTTTCTGAATCCTCGTCATTTCCTAACTCATTACACGGGACACAAGCACCCCAGCAAACTTCATCCAATTCCAACAGACCTTCCACTGCAGTAAACCCATAGTTGTTATACTCATCAGTAGGAATAAAGTCACAATCAGAACCTAAAGGCGCTCCACCTTGTATCCCAGAATCCCAACCATTGATGACGAATTTGTATTCATAACTCGTATCGGCAACAAGATCAGATACTGTTCCTGTGTAAACCATATCACTATCATTGTCTGTAAGCACAGCACCCCAACCGCTCCAGCCATCAAAACTGCCTGTTACGCACACCTGATAGCCTTCTGGAAACGTTGAGACAACGGTTGAGACGTCAACAGCAAACAGGACCCTAGGTGTGCTGTCAACCAAGCATTCTCCATAAGGAACTACATCCAAAATCAATAAAGAATCTGGACCAGCGAGATCAATTGGTAATGGCCTTACGTTCATTCCAAGATCAGGATCAAGTATTCCACATTCATCTGGAACCGTTTCAAAATTTGTGCCATAGCCAAATAGGAAGGTATGTTCTTGATCAGACATTAGGCTATTCACTGTTACAGTATAGACATTGTCGCCATCTATATCTTCGAGCACGGTCGTCGGATCATCCTGGTTCCAATTGTTAAAGGAACCAAAGACATATGGTGCTTCTGTGCCGTCAAACCCATCTTCTAGACTCATATCTACGTTAAAAGTAACATCGACGGGGACTGGAGGTGAGCAATCCGTACATCCACTAAAACAAATGGGGCCTATAGTAGTATCAGCATCTGCAGGAAGAGTATACATTCTGTTGATTCCGCCACCCCAGTTATTGATGTACTCACAGTCTTCGGGAACGTCTTCAACTACAGCACCATTCATAAACTTAAATTCAATAGTAGATCCTGATGTCATATCTGGAATGGTTATTTCATATACTCCATTAGCGTCATCATCTAACATTGCCATGGTACCCCATCCAAACCAGCTACCATGCAAAAATACACCTGTTTCATCGACCTGTTCATTTTGCATATTTACAGCGAATGTTACGTCAATCAGATCAAATGCTGGACAAAATTCATTATCCGTACAGTTGCCAAAACATGCGTTTATCGTTGTGTCATTGGTCGACGTAGTCATTTCCCTATCAGACCAGGTTCCTACGGCACAATCCTGGCCAGCAATATTTTCTTTTCCTGACCAGTCTGCATTTCCATCTTTGGTGTAAGTGTAGCCAAAAGTTGTATTTTCTTGCATCTGAACCGTTTTACTAAACACCACGTGGCCATCAACACTTAGATCAGAATTGTAAGAAAGAGCATAGTCTTCATTACCTGGCGCACCAAAGAAAGTGCCACCGGCCAGATAAGGTGTATCCGATTCGGTGTATGAAGATATACTACTCATATCTAGATTGAAAGTAACATCAACACATTCGTAACAACTCCCATCATCAACGGTTGCATCAGGATCATAATTACAAGAATTTGGATCCATACAGCCAGGTACGTCTGCCGAGTATATGGCCTGTATATCTTCCAGCAAAAACTCGCCATAATTAGTTCCAGTTCCACCCTGTACTATTTCAATCGACAAGCCTCCAATTTGATCTAAATCAAGAACCCCATTACCTGGGATCCCGACTGTCCAACTTGCATACATTAATACAAAACCATTAGTGTAAGGACCCATAGCGGTTCCGCCAAGGAGTGGGATTTTATATTCAACCCAACCATCATCCGCTACATTGTAAAACGGACTGTTTGCTTCTCCCTCGAAGAATGAAAACCAAACTTCAGTATCATCTCTGGTCTGCCAAGTGGTTGCATCACTGACGTCAAACAGATTAACCCTAAAGGACATAGCATCAAGATTAGCTGGTTGTGTTAAATCACGAAACTTAAACGAAAGATAGTTGAAGTCAGATATATCAACTGCTGCATCATAAACATGGTAAACACTAGTATATCCACCCCAGCCTAGATCACCATCTGTGCCCCAAGACCAAGACATAACAGGAGAATCCGAATCCGGAGCCTGGTCAACTGGAATTTGAACAAGTGTGCTATAATTCTGTGCACTCTCAGTTTCATCCGCTTCTACCCAAAATGCACCATCTCCTTCATCAGTAGCACTTTCAAGGGTGTTAAAATCATTAAATATAAACGATGTAACAGCATTTTCTGTAACAGTCACGTTAGTTAATGTAACTGCAGCATCTAGAGTTGTTACATATAATAAAAATGAACTATATGTATTCGCTGCATCTTGTGCAGGAATTGCTACTGAATAAGATGTTTCTGCTGTTCCACTAACCGTTACAGTCGCAGTTTCAAATTCTGGAACATTGTTTGGATGTGGCTGATACTGAAACATATACTTCACAACTACGTCTGTTCCAGCAGTTGCACCTGTAAAGGTAATTTCACCACCGTTCGGGAAGCTGAATGGATAGATACTTACATCTTCGTTGGCAAAGCCTGCCCATGCTTCAGATCCTGTTGGGACTGTATATGTATTGCCATCAACAACTGCGCCACCAAATGGACCTGAGAATACAATTCCCGTATCGTCACCAGGATCACTTGTAACAGTCACGTTAGTTAATGTAACTGCAGCATCTAGAGTTGTTACATATAATAAAAATGAACTATATGTATTCGCTGCATCTTGTGCAGGAATTGCTACTGAATAAGATGTTTCTGCTGTTCCACTAACCGTTACAGTCGCAGTTTCAAATTCTGGAACATTGTTTGGATGTGGCTGATACTGAAACATATACTTCACAACTACGTCTGTTCCAGCAGTTGCACCTGTAAAGGTAATTTCACCACCGTTCGGGAAGCTGAATGGATAGATACTTACATCTTCGTTGGCAAAGCCTGCCCATGCTTCAGATCCTGTTGGGACTGTATATGTATTGCCATCAACAACTGCGCCACCAAATGGACCTGAGAATACAATTCCCGTATCTTGCCCAAAAAGGAATAGGGGAACCATTAAAAGAATTGAACTTGTTATCTTGTGTTTCATTGTGTTTACTCCTTGTTTTGTTAACCTAAATTCTTCTTGTTTTTGTTGTAATGTTTTGTTGCACATTACACAATATGAATTAGCTGCAAGCATCCATAACTATATTAAAAAAGAAAGGATTTTTTAAACATATTCATTTACTTTTCATACAGAAGATAACAAATAAATGCAAATACATGCAATAATTTTTCTTATATTTTTCATTATAATGTAAATTATATGAAATTTATTTGCAAATGATTACGATTATTCTTTATATTGTATGGAATTTATAAGCAGTAAAATATTAATATGCGTGTAACCTTAAAAC
>Ga0208521_1001126_pt1 | contig 14312 bp, 20 predicted proteins | sample ETNtaG_24_FD_185754 | JGI IMG/M metagenome (GOLD analysis project Ga0208521, IMG submission 185754) | Marine microbial and viral communities from oxygen minimum zone, Eastern Pacific Ocean - ETNP201306SV47 (SPAdes) (version 2) | ecosystem: Environmental > Aquatic > Marine > Oceanic ... | reverse complement strand
CTGGAATAATCAAAACAGGTAAGAATTCAATGATAAACCAGTTAACAGTATAAAGTTCAAGCTTTTTTATAATAAACAGTATTACTAAAGTAATTATTACCAACGTAAACGCCAAACCGCGAAGTATACCAGCTCCACGCGTTCCCTGCATTATTCTCAGAATTGTATACAAAAGTATAAATATTATAAATGTTTCCCCACATGACTTAATTAACATCCAGCCATTACACCAGTAGGGATGAACAATACTATGTAGATTCCCAAAAAATCCAAGAAACTCATCCATCAGGTTTTCTCCTCACATTTTGCAGATTCAATGGCTCTATACATCTTGATAGCCTGAACAGCCTCCCTGACGTCATGCACCCTGACTATATTTGCACCATTAATTACGGCAATTATCAGCGTTACTAATGTTCCGGCAAGTCTAGCATCAGACGTTGGAAGGTTCTGTTCGTCTGAAAGTTCCAGCACATTACTGATAAATGATTTACGGGAAGTACCTACCATAATTGGGAGATTTAGACATTTAAAATCATTCAATTGTCTAAGGATTGCAAGGTTATGCTCAGGCTTCTTACCAAAGCCTATACCCGGATCAATTATTATATTGTTATGTGCTATACCTGAGTTAACGGCATCCTCAATTCTTCTTTCAAAGAATGAGATAATTTCTGGAATCAGATTATCATAAACAGGATCTTTTGGAAAATCATGTGGGTGGCCCTTAATATGCATGATAATTATAGGCGTGTTATTCTCAGCCGCAACTCTTGCCATCTCATCATCCGCCTGTAATCCACTAATATCGTTGATGATTTGGGCCCCAGCCTTAATAGCTTCTTCAGCAACCTCAGCTTTATAAGTATCTATGGATATTGGTATATGTGTTTCTTTGCTTAATTCCTTAATGACTGGTATAACTCTCAACTTTTCTTCATCGGCTGAAACATAACTTGAATCAGGCCTAGTAGATTCACCGCCAATATCAATTATGTCAGCACCATCTTCGATCATTCTTCGGGCATGGCTTAACGCACTGCCCAGATCACTGTTTTTCCCGCCATCATAAAAAGAATCAGGTGTCACATTCAACACACCCGCTACAATTATTTCTTTACCAAACTCCAGACAGCCTTTATCTTGTTTTATTACCAAGAAACATTACCACTCTTCTTCTAAATTATCAACTAGAACCCTGGCCAGGTTGGCTATCGCCTCTTCAGTAGCAGACTGCACGTTTTCACCACGATCTACAATAAACGATGCGCCCCCACCTGCACCGCCACCCATGCTTCTCCCTGTTCTCGTGTCCAAAAGCGTTACACTAGCAGATATAGACACCGAGCTTTCTACAATATTATCTCTACTCTGCGAAAGCGCAGCTTGTGCAGAACCACCAATCTCACCTGTCATTATTACATCTGCACTATCTTTCTGGACAATTCTCAGGCTTGTCCTAGACATAATCTCGTCCTTCACTGCCTTCGCAATATCAAATTCTATACCTCTCACGAACGTATTATTTTCAAAGATAGAAATATAAATGGTGTTTATTTTACGGTCAATCAGCGATTTTTGCGAATACCCGCATCCTGATACTAATACAAACACAAACGCAACACAAATTAGCTGTCTAAATAAACAATAGTTAATACAAGACATCAGGCTAGTTTTTTGTTTTAAATTTGTTATTTTCATGGTTATATCCCGTTACCTTATTGCCCCTACCTTTCTAAGCATTTCAATCTTTTCTGCAGCCCTGGCTGCCCATTCAGTATTCGGATAATCTTTGATCACGGATTCAAAATATATGAGACCGGCATCTGGTCTTTTTTTGCGCAAATAGAATTCACCTACCTTATAATCCCTCTCTGCCATTGCAATATCTATTTCCCCGATTATTTCCTTTGTGGTATCAACCAAGGAACCATGTGGATTATTGGCAAGGTATATTTCAAAGCCATCACGAGATCCGGAAAGCAAGTCATAATTTCTCTCTTGAATACGAATATTACTCAATTTGCAATACGGAATCCTAAACTGAGCGTACGGCACCCATTCACTATTTGGATAATTTTCCATAACGCTAAGATAGCTGGCCTCTGCCTCTTCAAATTGACGTAATTGATAATAGCACTCTGCAATCTTTACTTGTGAATCGGCAGCGATAAAACCAAGTGGATTCCGTTCTATTATCCGCTCAAATACCTTGATAGCTCCATCTTCGTCTCGTTCCATCTGGGCAACGCCAATCTGGAACTCCTTCTTCAATATCTCATGTAACCTGCGGGAGCCGGGATCCTGTTCTATCATATACTCATATGCTTTGAAGGCACTCTTGTAATCACCGAACAGATAATATGCCTTGCCAATGTTCAGCTGAGACTCATCTGCAAGTTCTGATCCGGGATTATTCTTGATAATCTCCTTAAAAATACCGACAGCACTTATATACTCTCTGTTAACTAATAGTGTAACAGCATACCTGAATTTTTGGTCTGTAGTATCTCTTGTTAGTTTATCAGGATCAATCCAGCTTGTCTCGCCGCTCCACACCCATTTTGCATATGACTCCTTTGCAACAATAAAAACGGATGCAGCAAGAATAAAAAACACCAGTATTTGTCTTTTCATATATATCTCCACATCTTAAGTTTTTTATTTAAGATAAACGACAAATAATAAATTAATAATTTCCTGATTTCGACTTGAAGTGACGACTGTATAGATAAACGGCCTGTATCCTGAACCCTCTTTCCAGCCAAATAGTTAATGGTTGCTATAGAACCTCCAGATATCTTTACTTTTTCTCTAATCCTCCTGCTACAATCAGTACAAAGCACACCCCCTTCTGATGCACTGAAAGAAGAAAGACGTTTTGCATCCACCTTTGCCTTACAGCTAGCACAACAACTCATTTCAGGGAGGTATCCAAGTAAAGCAAGCAGTTGAACCTCGAACGCAATGGTATTTACAGTAGGATCACCTTTATCAGCTATCTCGCAGAGCGTATTTTTAAACAGATCAAAGAGAGGCTCATTCTTATCATTTTCTTCAGTAAACTCTCTCACTAATTCAAGAATATAAAGAGCTGAATAGTATTTCCTTGAATTATTCCTCAGTAAATGAAAATTATCACGCAGCGCCCATTCGGTTAAAATATTTAAAGAAGAACTCGCTCTTTGAATAAACACTATTTGGTTATATGTCAACAAATCCATACCCCCGCTTATGCCCTTTACAGAACGTTTTAATCCCTTAGCTAATGCCTGAATCTTGCCAAAATCACGTGTATAGAATGTTATTATCTGACTGGAATCTTTATAATCCGTCCTTCTTAAAGTAATAGCAGGTGTTTTACAAAAATCCATCTTCTACTCTTGGTACGTTATAACCCAGGGCCTTAAGTGTTTTTGATTCCTCTTCATGCATAACCCTGGCATCTCCTTCGTTGCCATCATCATATCCCAATAAGTGCAATATACCATGTATAATATATAAGACAATTTCACCTTCAATACTTATGTTTCTTTTGCCTGCTGTATCTACCGCAGTCTCTACTGAAACAATAATTTCTCCACATAATATGTTTTTATTATTGCTTAATGGAAAAGATATCACATCTGTAACTTCATCAGAGTTAAAATACTGTTTATTAAGCTCTTTAATCTTGCTATTGTCAACAAGGGCAATACTCAGCCTGGCATCCTTTCCCTCTTTGCCTAACACTTCCTTAACCGCATGCTTAATCTTACTACTCTTAATCTCATAATGCTTTTGTAAGTTAGCTATCTCTACCATCACTTATTAATTATCGTATGCATCGACAATATCCCTGACAAGCCGGTGCCGTACAATGTCACTGCGTGTAAGGTATACAAAATCAACCCCGGATACACCCTTTAACCTTTCCTGTACGTCTATGAGTCCTGATTTCTCTCCAGTTGGCAAATCAACCTGGGTTATATCACCCGTAACCACAACTTTAGTCCTTAACCCAAAACGTGTCAAGAAAGTCTTCATTTGCTTTACAGTACAATTCTGTGCCTCATCCAGTATTATAAAAGAATCATTAAGTGTTCTGCCCCTCATAAAAGCCAGGGGCAGTATTTCTATTAAATCGTTCTCAATATATTTCTTTACCTGCTCAATCTCAATCATGTCAGCCAGGGCATCATACAACGGCCGCAAGTACGGATTTACCTTTGCCTGAATATCACCCGGCAAGAAGCCCAATCTCTCGCCCGCCTCTACAGCAGGGCGGGCAAGAACAATTTTTTTCAGATAACCACTTTTCATTGTGGAAAGAGCCAGGGAAACAGCTAAGTATGTCTTTCCTGTCCCGGCAGGGCCAATACAAAAGACAAGATCATTATTACTTATGGCATTAACATATCTGGCCTGCCCCTCAGTCCTGGGTGTTACCGGTTGTCCATTTATAAATACATCAATTGACCGCTCAGGCATTGAATGATCTGTCCCCCTGTCTATATCCGCAATAACAATATCAATGTCATCTTCATCCAGCTTGCCAGTCCTTCTAATTGTTTCTAACAGGCTGTTAATAACGTCAGTCAGCTTTTTAACTCTACCAAACTCACCTTCATATTTTAACACCCCATTTCTGGCAACAATTTTTACGCCAAAGACCTCCCTCATAATCCTGAGGTTCTTATCATGATTGCCAAACAAAACAGAAGCTTCCCGGTCGTTTGCCAAGTGTATTTGATTTTCAACAATTGTACTGTTTTCTGATACTGCACTCATATTATGACGTGGGTCAATACCCAATGATTACTAAGAAATAATAAGCTACAGGTATGCTTATGAGTAATGAATCTAATATATCAAGTAAGCCTCCAAAAGCTGGGATTGCACTGCTTGAATCCTTGACCTCCATATCTCTTTTTATAATAGATTCTATTAAATCTCCACATATTCCTGATGCTCCAACTATTAGCCCAAACGGTATTATTATGTAAAAGGGCAAAATCTTCATTCCCGGCAGGGTATTCAGCCCAATGGCTATCATCAGGCTGCTGAATAAACCGAACAATGCACCTTCAATAGTCTTATTCGGACTAAAGGATGAAAGCTTGTGCCTGCCGAATTTCCTGCCAAAAAGATATCCTCCTATGTCACCGCCTTTGGTAATCAGTAACACAGTAAGTATAACACTTAACCCATTAGACATATGGCGAATCGGCAATATAAACGAGAGGAAAAAACATATATAGATTATCCCGAAAATTGTGACAGAGATATTCTTAATCGTATCATCAATACCTCGCTTAAGAGCCTGGGCACAAAATAACCAGAAGAATATAGGGAAAAATATGCCTGCATATATCGGCTTCAAACCCTCTTCATAAGCCGATAACCAGAGCCCCAGAAAAACAATCACTCCTCCAATAATACCCGACACTTTGAAAGGCGCAAAGCCTTTCTTTTCTACTATATTGTAAAATTCAAACAAACATAACCCGCCGGCAAGAAGGCCCACAAAACCAAGGCCTTTATCGGAATCAAAGGAATAATCAAAGAAAACTATGCCGCAAAATCCAAGCAGCATAGCGGTGCCAAGTATGATTCTTGTTTTGAGCACACTCATTCGATTAACCCGCCGTACCTTCTCTCCCTTTTAGCATAATCACCTAAGGCCTCTTCCAGGTGCTTCTTTCTGAATTCAGGCCAATAGACAGACGTAAACCACAACTCAGCATAGGATACTTCCCAGAGCAGAAAATTACTCACGCGCATTTCACCGCCTGTCCTGATAAGTAAATCAGGATCTGTCATATCAGAGGTATACATGTAACTCTTAAAAACATCGTCATCAATGTCTTTAAGCTTAACTACACCTTTCTTCACATCCCTTGCCAGTCCATTTGCAGCATCTACTATTTCAGTCCTTCCTCCATAGTTAAGCGCAAGGCACAATATCATCCCTGTATTATTCTTACTTTCCTCCATGCTGATAAATAATTCTTTTTGAACATCTTCAGGCAGGGCCTCTGTCCGTCCAATTGTCTTGAGAATAATGTTATTATCTCTTATGGTCGGTCTCTCTGCGATTAAAAACTTTTTCAACATTCTCATCAAAAAGTTTACTTCAGTCTTTGAACGTTTCCAATTCTCATTTGAGAATGCATATAGCGTTAATTGTCCTATGTGTTTCTTGGCACATTCAGTTGTTATTTCCCTTACAGAATTAACGCCCTCTTCGTGTCCTTTGACTCTGAGAAAACCCTTTCGTCTCGCCCAGCGCCCGTTTCCATCCATTATAATTGCTATATGATTTGGTAATCTCTTTTTTTTTACCATTATTCAAATACTGATAATCTGTAAACGTTCGGGACCAACAGAGACCACCTTTACTTTGAGTCCGATAATTTCCTCAATTGTTCTAATGTAATCCATTGCCTTTCCGGGCAGGTCTTTTACATCCCTGACATTAGAAGTATCTTCCATCCAGCCGGAAACCTCCTCATAAATCGGCTCACAATTTTCCAATACATCTAAATCAGCGGGGAAATTATGATAAACTTTTTTGTCATTCTTATATCCAGTACAGATTCTAATAGTTTCCTGGTCATCAAGCACATCCAGCTTAGTCACAATAAGTGAGTCTACACCGCTAATCCTTACAGAATGACGTATAGCCACAGCATCAAACCAACCGCATCTCCTTGGCCTGCCGGTAGTAGACCCGAATTCACCGCCTTTCTTCCGAATATGCTCTCCCTGTTCACCATCAATCTCTGTTGGAAAAGGACCGCTACCAACCCTGGTTGCGTATGCTTTCGTTATCCCGATTATATCGTGAATCTGCTTGGGAGAAACCCCTATCCCTGGCGACACTCCACCCGCTGAGGCATTAGAAGAAGTGGTATAAGGATAAGTCCCAAAATCGACGTCTAGTAGTGCACCCTGGGCACCTTCGAAGAGAATCTTCTTATTGTCATCTATAGCCTTTGCCATCAAGTCTACAGTATCGCATACAAAGGGAGATATCTTTTCTGCATACACACAATACTCTTCATAAATTTCTTCCCATGAAACAGGTTCGTCTTTATACAAATCAACAAATAACCGGTTTTTCTCTTCTACTGTCTTCTTCAGCTTCTCCTTAAAATGCTCTTTATGTAATAATTCGGCGACCCGAATACCGTCTCGTGCCACCTTGTCAGTATAACACGGCCCAATACCACGACCGGTCGTACCAATCATAGAATTGCCCTTCTGCTTTTCTATCAGCAAGTCCAATTTCTTATGATACGGAAAGACAACATGTGCACGATCGCTGACAAATAAATTGCCGTTTACGCTAATGTTCCTCTTTGATAACCCCGCAACTTCATCCAAGAACAAACGCGGATCAAAAACGATCCCGTTTCCTATTACACATTTCTTGTCTGGGTGTAATATCCCTGACGGTATTAAATGAAATATAAATTTTTCGTCACCAATGATAAGTGTGTGACCTGCATTACCACCACCCTGATATCTGACAATAATGTCATAATCCTTCGCCAGTATATCTATGATCTTCCCTTTGCCTTCGTCTCCCCACTGCAATCCGATAACACAAGTATTTGCCATAAAAATCACTTCTCAATCGAAATATACGTACATTTTGACTAAAGTAATTAACTGTCTAAAAATACAGAAGCTATTGAAAAATATGCACTTGCAATTATAAGACATTAAAATTAAATGTCAACAACAATAAGGCCCTGACCATTCCTCACACTTTGTATTTCAATAGGTGATTTTTGTGTATGAGAAAAGATAGGAATAAGTAACAATGAGCTTGGAAGGGTTTGTTCTTTTAGCAAAAGATGTGATTAAAATGTTTAAACTACCGTTGATAGTGAGAAACGGAGATAAAAGCAAGAAAGAAGATTTGTCCCCCTCTCTTTAGTGCATAATACAAACACACAAAGCCGACATAAAAGAAATAGCCATGTTATTTATCCCACCCCCATGCCTCTACCTCTTTAAGAAAGGCATTATCTGTCAGATCATATCTTAGCGGGGTTATGGAGACATAACCGTCTTTAAGCGCATGCATATCAGTGCCAACTACATCTATTTTCGGCCAACCGGTTCCTGCCAACCAGTAATATGCCACTCCACGCGGATCAGTTCTTCTGTCATAGTGTTCATCAAAATCACCGGAGAATTGCTTAGTAATCTTAATCCCCTTAATTTTATCCTTCGATATATGAGGAATATTGACATTGAGTAGAGTCCCTCTTGGTAATTCTTTATTGATTATGTGGCTTACTATATCTTTTGCTATATCTGCAGCCCCATGAATATCAGGCGAAGACTCTGAAATCTCCAGCGAAATTGCCACAGAAGGAATACCTAAAAGAGCTCCTTCGATAGCCGCGGCAACTGTCCCTGAATATAATACATTAATGCCAACATTAGCGCCTATATTAATACCGGATACAAGCAGGTCAGCCTTCTCCTTCATTATCTCTCTCACCGCAAGTTTGACACAATCTGCCGGTGAACCATCGATTCCATAACCGACAAAATCACCATTTACAGATACCTCCCTCACTCTCAAAGGATGACTGAAGGTTATCGTATGCCCCACACCACTCTTCTGCACATCCGGTGCAACAACCGTAACAGAACCAAATGACATCAGCTCCTTCTTTAGAGTCAAAATACCCGGTGAGTATATGCCATCATCATTTGTTAAAATTATCTTCACAAATCCCTCAATCCTTTCCTGCCTGTCGGCAGACAGGAATCCCTGAATTCACAAATCTTTCAGCCCGCTTTCACTGATTACTTCAGCTTTTTTAGCTTCAAACTCTTCCTGACTGATTAATCCTTCATTTTTTAGTTTCTGCAATACTTTAAGTTTTTCGTCTAGTACAATCCTGTCGATTATCACTTTTTCTTCTTTCTTAACCTTCTTTCTTGCCTCTCTAATCTTGTCCTTCCCTTCTTCTGTCAAGACCAGAATCTTTTGCTCTTCTTCAATTACGTCGCCTGCCTGCCCATCTTTTTCTTTGCCAGGCTCTACTTTTTCTTTATCCTTACCCCATAAGCCAAACAATTTCTTATCCCCTCCATCCTCCTTCTTCATTTCTCTCCTGGACTTCTTCATAGCCTTATCGTATACATTTTTCTTTTTCTTTCTAATTCCGACTGATTCTCTAAGCTCTATTATATCATTACCCTTAAAAGGAGGAGAAAATATAGAAGCAACAATGCATGTCTCTTCTCCTGTATTAAGAAATTTATGCCCATTCATTCTTGGAATTACCACCATCATACCTTCTTTTACACTATGGCGCGAACCTTCAAGTACCAATATACCACTGCCTTTATTAATGTACATTATCACATCATGGGACTTATGATAATGTGAATCAATCTCAGCGTTTTCTCTGATTTGAAAAAGGTATATACTTGAACTTTTGTCTTTGTCTACTGGAATAATCATAATGTTCTCATCTTCCGCAAGAGTATTTTCATTTACAATTTCATCAATATTCTTTATTTCAGGTAAGTTTCTCTCCGGAAAAGAGGTGGGATTCCTTAATGACTCAACAAACTCGCCGGGTTTCTGAATTCCCTTACAACCGGAAGCAACAAGGAATACAATAGGCATGAAAAATATTAGTATATTCTTAAAAAGCAATATTTTAGGCATAATTATTCTGTAAAGCCCCTTTCTGGCAATATTTAATAAATTAAGTTTCCAATCTTAACAGCAATCTCAGAGGTGGTCAATATAAATTAACCATTCGACGTCTACCATGAAATGAAAACCTTATTATAATTTTTCATTGAAATAATTCCTCCTAAAATATAATCTTAGAGTTGATATTGATCATGTAATATTGCAAATTTGTTTTATTAAGAATGTTCAAAAGAATATTATTAATATCAATAATATTGTTATTAACTTCGTGTCATAGTTATTTGGCTAATTCCCCTGTCAACCTCAATGACATAATGGATGGTAGGTGTACGATAATTGACATGACATATCCCCTAAACCAGAACAATGCCTATTGGCCCGGCCCATCTTACTCCCCCTTTAAACATAAGACGGTAGCAACTCTGGAAGATGACGGTGTTTTCTCGGCCGTGTACTCTACACCAGAGCACCTTGGCACACACATAGATTCGCCCAATCACTTTGAAGACAATCAGCCATCAGTTGATAAGCTCAAACTTGAAACCCTTATCGGCCCAGCATCCGTTATTGATATTTCAGCAAAAGTAGAGCTTGACGCAGATTATGAACTTACTAATGAAGACATTACCTTTTGGGAAGAATCAAATGGCAGAATACAAGATGGGTCGATTGTTCTTCTCAACACAGGTTGGTGGAAAAGGTGGAATGATTACGACAAATACAAAAATGCTGATGATGCCAACAAACTCCATTTCCCGGGATATTCTGAACAAGCTGCAAGGTTTTTAGTTGAAAAGAGAAACATAAAGGGGATAGGCACAGATACTCTAAGCGCTGATTATGGGATGTCATCTGAATTTGCAGTTCATCACATTATAAATGGTGCCGGCAAATATATATTGGAAAATGTAGCTAATCTTGATAAGCTTCCACCCAGAGGAGCAATACTTATAATAGCACCGATAAAGATTGAAGGAGGTTCAGGCGGACAAGCCAGGATATGGGCAATCTTACCACCACCATAACCCTAAGGATTCTGATTGTAATCTGGCATTTAAGAATTAAGTTTTTGAAATTACTTAAAAACATAAACGACAAGGAGTATTTGTTATGAGAGTTGTAGATAGAAGAAGAGTCTTACCGGAAGTAACAATCGGCCTTAACAAAGAAGAAACAACAACACTTGCATCTATCCTGACCAAGAGTGAATTAGAAAAAGAATTCTGCCAGGATTTGTTAACCAAGATTGACGTAATCCTGAAAGATGATGATTTCAAAAAATGAAATGTTTGATCAATTAATCATCTATGATTCTGACTGCAAAACAAAAATATAGGCTTTTTCTAATAGTATTATTAATATGTTTTTCAGGATGTACAACATATCAGAAAACTGCATCACCACATACAACAAAGAAAGATGAATGGTTTGCAAAAGACAAAGCACAACATTTTTCAGCTTCCCTCCTGATTGGAGCACTGACATATTCAATAGCGAGAGCAGGAGAAGCGGACAAGGATGACGCAAGCATAATAGGCTTCTCGTTCTCAAGTACATGCGGCATCGCTAAAGAAATCAATGATGAGGTCAAACGTAATGATTGGAGTTATAAGGACCTGATATGGGACATTATTGGCAGTGTTGCCGGAGTGTCAATATCTAATGCATTAGACTAATACCCTATGACTTTAAAACAGAGAATTATAAGGATCACTACAATTACCTTGACTATTGGCATTATAAGTTTCCTGGCATTTTATAGTGTGATCATGATCCATAACACTGAAGATCCTCACTTTGCAAAAAAGGTAGCCTTAACATCAATGGCCATTATCTTACTATCAATTATATCGGGAGGATACGTGCTATATAAATTAAAAGGAGAATGATAATGGAAATTTACCTGGTTAGGCACGGAGCTGCCCACACAAAAGAGGATGATCCGGAAAGGCATCTCAACAATGATGGCCTTGCTCAGTGTCACCTGTCTGGAAGGGCTTTAAAACGATTAGAGATAAAGTTTGACCTCGTAATCAGCAGCCCCAAGGTACGTGCCCGTCAAACGGCAGAAATCATAGCCGATGAAGTAGGATATCCAAAGGGTGAAATCAAAGTCACTGAAACGCTGGAACCTATGGCATCTCCGAAAGATACAATTTCATACCTGAATAACTTCACAGAGATGAATAATATTATGCTTGCCGGCCACCTGCCTTTACTTGGGAATCTTGCTTCAGAGTTACTAAGCAAGAGCACACAAATCTCATTGTATTTTGAATCCGGTGCAGTCTGTCAAATTGACGTCGACCATCCAATTTCTCATACCGGTATTTTTCGATGGTTCTTAACACCAAAACAGCTCAGACTCATAGCACAAGCTTGAACAGTAGAATCAAATTTGCCTGCTTCAACAATATTTTATACTTATCTTGCAAACTCTTTCCTTCCCTTCATTAGCCTGAATATATATACAAAAAAAGAATGAATCCACACCCTATACCAGTTGCCGCGTAAATGAGAACAGAACCTAATGCAGTGTAAATGTTGGTCTTAAAATTAATCATTGCTGTGATTCCAATGGCAAAAAATGATGTTGCAAGTATTATATATACTCGTTTTTTCATTCTCGCCTTAAGCCTGTGTTTCGCCTTTTTTCTTTTCTTTATTTTTATTTCATCTACCATTATTACCTGAAAAATTTCTTTATTTATACTCAGGTTGAATTTGGAACGGTTATTTGAGATGCAATTAACTCTTAACTGTTGCTTCCAAATCCACGGTATCTTTCTTATTAGTTAATTGATATTCATACCTGGCGATAAGAGCTTTTGCATATTCTACGTGAGACCACATAAGTGGTATGGCAAATTGGATAACATTTTTTTTCTCCTCATAAATATCGCTTCTAATCTTATCGTAACTTTTCTTCATGAAGAAAAGTTCTTCCACAATAAAATCATAGGAGAGATTAGGGATCAGGATGTCAGGATGAAATTCTTTTTTTGCATCAAGCCCTACTTCCCATTCAAGGCGGATAAATTCTTCAAACCTTCTTTTTGTACTCAAATGTTCAGGGATATATCCTTCACCGGTTCGATACTTGCCAATTTGATCTAATATAGTATCACCTCTCTCGACTGCTCCCGTTTTATAGTAATACTGGGCCAGCATCGCTGTATATTGGATCCATGGCCCGTTTCCGGCATGTATATGTGTTTCAATGTCCTCTGTAAAAGGGAGATACCTTTGCAGCATGCCAAGTTCCGGATCCCAGAGATTCTCTACCATAAAGTTGACAGAATTAGTAATAATATCAGGATTCTCATCCAGGACACAGGAATCACAATGTCCCTCCTTACACTGGAAATAAACCGGACTCATAAGTGTCACGTCAGGCCTTAAATCAAAAGTGCCATCTTTTGTTATCCGTCTGACAAATCGGTCACTGAGAATGAAACGCCGGTGAACTGCCTGGCAAAATCTGCACTTGAATGAAAGTTCTTCATCAAAAAGGCCCTTCAGATCAAATTTATCAGTCAACTGCAGAATGAGATTGAAGAAGAGAATGTAAACATGATTTACCCAGATGCTGTATCCCTTCTCAATAGCTGATTCATGTATACCCGTTGTCGAGAAAAACAGGAATATTTCCTCCCGATAAAAATGTTTAAGGGCATACTGGATTGCTTTTTTTATCCTTGTAATGTAGACCTCCAGTTCTTCAGGTTCCTCATTCCGGGAGTAACAGGTCAATAAATAGTTAGCAAGGATAATTGCGCCATAAGCGGTGTTATCTTCCTGAATATAAATAGCCTTGTTCTGTCCGTTCAATCCGTAACGCTGTCCCCACTTCCCACTGTCCTCCTGAACAAAAGCAGTGAATTTGGCCATTCCTTTCAAGATGCTAAAGGCATCCCCATTGGGATCCAGGTCTTTCTCCACCATTTGCCTGAACAACGTGGAAGCACATGAAGAATCTCTTGGATATACGTACGGATAGCGGGATTCCATGACAGTCGCTAATAAAACTGTTCCTTGCTCGGTCTGGATCGAACATTTCTTAATTACTTCTAAATGTTCAGTAAGTTTTTCACAAAGTTTATCTTTGTCCATAATATAAATTACTTCAAAATCAGGAGAAAGTCAGTACTATCACTTATTCTTTTGAGCTACAAGGGCCTGATAACACCAGGTACATAGAATACGAGGAAGAGGCAATGGTAAAGTAACTTTTTCTTCTCCCAAACCCCATTTGTACGTTTCAGTAACAGGTATCTGCTCGCGAACCTGATGGTCCCTGCAAACGGCAATCCCACAGACAATGCATATCGCAATTGCATCTGTCTCTTTTCCTTCCTTATGACATATATAACACTTCACAGCTTTCCTCCTTTTTAAAACATTTTACGTTATTATATAGACGGAACAGAACTTATAGATTATGTCAAATTAATCTGGGAAAATCAAGATTGGTATTATGTCTGTGTCAGAAATGTTAAGAAAATGGATATGACTCATCTATGGCCTTACAGAAAAAAAATATCTTAAATATATCAATGCTCCTAAATCGTATATAAAATGCAATTGAATGGGTATAAGCAGACTATCGTAATACTGGAACAATATACCCAGGTAA
>Ga0208521_1001123_pt1 | contig 14340 bp, 10 predicted proteins | sample ETNtaG_24_FD_185754 | JGI IMG/M metagenome (GOLD analysis project Ga0208521, IMG submission 185754) | Marine microbial and viral communities from oxygen minimum zone, Eastern Pacific Ocean - ETNP201306SV47 (SPAdes) (version 2) | ecosystem: Environmental > Aquatic > Marine > Oceanic ... | reverse complement strand
TTGCGTTCATGTTCATTTTAATTAAAACATATCCAGGAAAGAACATCTTTTCCTTGATTCTTTTTTTATTGTTTCGCATTTCAACAACTTTCTCATAGGGTACAAATACTTCTTCTATCTCATTGGTAATTTCATTATCACCAGCAGCCCTGAGAATTTGTTCCTCAGCACTCTTTTCCTTTCCCGAAATTACCCTTAGGGAATACCAAAACATTACAGTCTATTTACCACCTAAAATTCTCGAAACGAATTCTGACAAACCAAAATCTACAAAAAATAAGAATATAGCAATCATAACGGAAAATATACCCACAATAACCGTAGAACCTAACATCTCTTCTTTTGAAAGCCAAGTCACTTTTTTCATTTCAACCTGAACACCATTAAAATATTGCGAAATTTTTTGAATCATTTTATTTTTCTGATTTTAATTAAATACTTTAACCAACACTACAATAAATCCATTTTAAACCGGGCTTGCAGGTGAGGAAGGACTCGAACCCTCAACTCCCGGCTTTGGAGGCCGGTGCTCTACCAATTGAACTACTCACCTAAACCTATCTCTTTACTTTATAAAATTGTTATTTTGTTTCTTTAAAAATAACATGCTTCTTCACAACAGGATCATATTTTTTAAATTCAACACGATCAGGATGAAGACGCTTATTTTTTGTAACAGAATACCGATAGCCCGTTCCGGCTGTGCTTTCAATCTGAATAATGTCCCGTTTACTGTTGCCTGCCATTTCTTTACCTATTCAACAATTTCAGTTACAACACCCGCGCCAACCGTATGACCACCCTCACGGATTGCAAACCGAAGCTCTTTCTCCATTGCAATAGGAGTAATAAGCTCAACATTCAAATTCACATTATCTCCAGGCATAACCATTTCTGTCCCATCTGGAAGTATAATGGAACCAGTCACATCTGTGGTTCTAAAATAAAACTGTGGACGATATCCCTTGAAAAATGGAGTATGACGACCACCTTCTTCTTTTTTAAGAACATATATCTCTGCCTTAAACTTTGTATGTGGAGTTATACTGCCTGGCTTTGCTATTACCATACCACGATCAATATCATCCTTCTCCACACCACGAAGCAATAGTCCGGCATTATCTCCAGCTTGACCTTCATCTAATATTTTCCTAAACATCTCAACGCCTGTACATACTGTCTTAACTTCAGACCCCATGCCTACAAGTTCCAAGCTCTCACCCACCTTTACAATACCGCTTTCTATCCTTCCTGTTGCAACAGTCCCTCTTCCGGTGATTGAAAATACATCTTCAACAGGCATGAGAAATGGTTTGTCAACTGCACGTTCAGGTGTCGGAATAAAACTATCTACCTGTTCCATAAGATCGAAAATAGGCTTGGCAGCATCACCAGTACCATCTGAATTTAATGCGTTTAATGCACTCCCCTGAATAATAGGGGTATCATCTCCTGGAAATCCATATTCTGCTAGAAGTTCTCTAAGCTCCATTTCAACCAGTTCCAACAACTCAGGATCATCTACCTGATCACATTTGTTCATAAAAATTACTATTGAAGGAACATTCACCTGCTTGGCTAAAAGCAAGTGCTCCCTTGTCTGCTGCATAGGACCATCTGTAGCAGCTACAACCAAAATAGCACCATCCATCTGCGCTGCACCTGTAATCATGTTTTTAATATAGTCGGCGTGACCAGGGCAATCTACGTGTGCATAATGACGTGCTTCTGTTTCATACTCAACATGAGCCGTATTAATTGTTATACCACGTTCACGTTCTTCTGGAGCGTTATCTATTTGGTCAAAATCTGTTGTTTCTGCCAACCCCTTTGATGCCATACATTTGGTAATAGCAGCTGTAAGGGTAGTCTTGCCATGATCAACATGGCCTATCGTTCCCACATTTACGTGTGGCTTCGTTCTTTCAAATTTTGCTTTCGACATAGTTTAAGTATCTCCTTTTGTAATTTTACTAAAAAATCAGGCCGTTGCTTTGCCTTGAAATTTTTCAACCATTTGCTCAACAATATATTTTGGTGCATGAGCATAGTGAGAAAACTGCATTGTAAAAACTGCCCTTCCCTGAGTCATTGATCTTAATTCTGTAGCATATCCAAACATTTCAGACAATGGAACATCAGCATTTAAAACTTGCACACCATTTCTCGGATTCATCCCCTTCACATTTCCACGGCGAGAGGTAATATCTCCCATTACTGATCCCAAATAATCTTCAGGAACAACTACCTCTAGTGCCATAAGAGGCTCAAGCAATGTTGGGGAAGCTTTCTTAGCAGCATCTCTAAGCGCCATAGAACCTGCTATTTTGAATGCAATTTCACTGGAATCAACATCATGAAATGAACCATCAATCAGAGCCACCTTAATGTCTTCCAATGGGTACCCGCACACAACACCATTACCCATGGCGTCTTTTACTCCTGCCTCAACAGCAGGTATGTACTCTTTGGGAATTGCACCGCCAACAATCTTATTTTCAAATTCAAATCCTTTTCCAGCGTCATTAGGTTCAATAATAATAACAGCATGCCCATACTGGCCCCTGCCACCTGATTGTTTGACAAATCTGCCCTCTTGCTCCACTTTTTTTGTAATACATTCTTTATAGGACACCTGAGGTGAACCAACATGAACGACTACATTAAATTCTCTTTTAAGCCTATCAACAATTATTTCTAAATGTAATTCACCCATTCCTGAAATAATAGTCTGCCCTGTATCTTCATCACTTCTAACAATAAATGTTGGGTCTTCTTCAGCTAATTTTATCAATCCATTGGTAAGTGCATCTTGACCGTCTTTAGTAGCAGGCTCAACAGCAATTGATATTACAGGCTCAGGGAAATCCATAGATTCAAGCAAGATTGGATGATCAACTGAACAGAGCGTATGACCTGTTTTAGTATTTTTCAAACCAACTATTGCAGCTATTTCACCTGTTGTTACCGTTTTTCTCTCTTCTCGCTTATTAGAATGCATCAGCATCAACCGTCCTACTCTCTCTTTTTTACCAGTATTAGGATTTAGAATATGTTCTCCAGTTGAAACTGACCCAGAATACACTCTAAAAAATGTCAGCCTACCAACATAAGGATCGGTCATAATTTTAAAAGCAAGTGCACTGAAATGGTCTTCATCATCAGGCTTTCTTTCGACTTCAAGTGTATCGTCATCAACATCAAATCCTTTTACCCCACCTACATCTAGAGGCGAAGGTAAATAATCAATAACTGCATCCAATGTTCTTTGTACACCTTTGTTCCTAAAAGCAGATCCGCAAAGAGTTGGTATCATAGTACCATCCAATGCAGCTTTCCGAATAGCAACCTTTATTTCTTCCGGAAGAAGCACTTCTCCTTCAAGATATTTTTCTAATAAATGTTCGTCATAAGAGGCGACTTCTTCCAATAAATGCAAACGCCATTTATCAGCAACCTCTGCCATATCAGCAGGAATTTCGCCATATTCAAAACTAGATCCATCCTCAGAAGTATAAAGAATGGCTTCCATCTTAATTAAATCAATTAACCCGGTAAATATATCCCCAGAACCAATAGGCAATACAATGGGAACAGGATTTGCATTTAGCCTGTCCTTAATCATTTCAATTACCTTAAAAAAATCTGCGCCTGTACGATCCATTTTATTTACAAAAGCAATTCTTGGCACACCATATTTATCAGCCTGTCTCCATACAGTTTCAGATTGCGGTTCAACACCACCAACAGCACAAAACAATGCAATTGCCCCATCCAATACACGGAGAGATCGCTCTACCTCAATTGTAAAATCTACGTGACCTGGAGTATCAATAATATTTACACGATTCCCATCCCAAAAAGCTGTAGTTGCAGCCGAAGTAATGGTTATTCCACGTTCTTTTTCCTGATCCATCCAATCCATGGTAGCAGCACCATCATGTACTTCACCTAATCTATGGGTGCGTCCCGTATAGTATAGAATACGTTCAGTGGTAGTAGTTTTGCCAGCATCAATATGGGCCATAATGCCAATATTTCGAACATGCTTTAATGGAATATTTTTCATATTATTTATCTAAAGTGGGAGAAAGCTTTATTTGCCTCTGCCATTCTATGAGTATCCTCTTTCTTCTTAACAGCAGAACCATCATTATTAGCTGCTGCCAGTAGTTCCGCAGCCAATCTATCTGCCATAGTCTGACCTTTTCTGGATTTTGAATAACCTATAATCCACCGCATTGCTAAAGCCATTCGACGACCTTCAGATATTTCTATCGGAACCTGATAAGTAGCACCACCAATTCTTTTAGATTTAACTTCAAGAACAGGTGCAACATTTTCTAATGCTTTTTTAAATAATTCAATACCATCGTCGACCTTTCCCTGTTTTTTAATTTTTTCAATACTCTGATAAAATATTTTTTCAGCAAGGCTTTTCTTCCCCTGTTTCATGAGATTATTAATAAACTTCGCGACTATCAAATCTCCATATACAGGGTCCGGCAGTATCTCTCTTTTTTCTGGTCTTCTTCTACGCATGAATTAAAAAATGAAATTAATTTTTAGGTTTTTTTGTACCATATCTCGAGCGACTTGTCCTACGCCCCTCTACTCCCGCAGGATCTAGAACACCTCTAATAACATGATAACGAACTCCAGGCAAATCTTTCACCCTTCCACCCTCAATCATCACAATAGAATGCTCTTGAAGATTATGACCCTCTCCCGGAATATAGGCTGTTACCTCAAACCCGTTTGATAATCGAACACGAGCCACCTTTCTCAAAGCAGAGTTTGGCTTCTTCGGTGTGGTTGTATATACACGAGTGCATACACCTCTTTTTTGAGGACAGGCCTCTAAAGCAGGCACATTATTTTTCTTAAGCTGCTTTTTTCTACCTTTCCTGACAAGTTGGTTTACTGTTGGCATTTGATTCCTAGCATAGCTTGGTAATTTATAAAGTATCTAAAATTTAACCCAAGCATTTATTCTGCATTTTTATTATTATATTCTATTGGGAAATTCAGCGCCTGATTATTAATGATTAAACTAATTGCCCTGCAAGTTCTTCATGCTGATTCTCCTCAACTGGCAACTCAACTTCTTGAATTTCAGATTCTCTTTCTTGCTCACCCGGGTTTGTTACTACTAATCCTCTGTTTTGCAAAGCACCTGTTCCAGCCGGAATTAATCGTCCGATAATTACATTTTCTTTCAATCCCTTGAGATAGTCAGTTTTTCCTTCAACAGCAGCATCAGTAAGCACACGCGTGGTTTCTTGGAAGGAGGCCGCTGAAATAAAACTTTCAGTATTAAGTGAGGCACGCGTAATCCCCAATAAAAGTGGACTAAAAGTCACGGGTTTGGGCTTGGAGGTTTTGATTGGTTTTTTTCCAGACTCTTTCAAGCCTTTATTAACATCCTTAATATTAGATGTATAAACCACATCACCCTCTTCATAGTCAGAATCTCCGGAATTCGTAACAACCCCTTTCTTTTTCATCTCTTCATTTGCATTTTGAATTTCGAATCGATTTATACGATCTCCATGCAGGTATAAAGTATCACCAGCATCTTCTACCGTTACCTTCTTCATCATTTGACGAACAATTACCTCAATATGCTTATCGTTTATTGCAACTCCTTGAAGTCGATATACTTCCTGAATAGCATTTACAAGAAATTCTTGTACTTTTGAAGCACCGCCAATTCTCAAAATATCTTTTGGAGAAACGGATCCTTCACATAATTTATCTCCGGCAAATACCAAATCTCCTTCGTGAACAAGGATATGTTTACCATAAGGTATTTTATAAATATTTTCTTTCTCTTTTCCAATTACATGAATTTCACGGATACCACGTTTTACTTTTCCGTATTTAATTGTTCCATCAACCTCTGTAATTACAGCAGGATTTGCAGGGTTTCGAGCTTCAAATAATTCTGCAATCCGAGGAAGACCGCCTGTAATATCTCTGGTTTTCCCCGCATCCCTTGGAATTTTAACCAAAATTTGGCCAGCCTTTACCTTATCTCCATCACGAACAATAACGGTAGCTCGAACTGGTAAAATACTAGCACCACCAGAGGCCTCATCTTTTCCGGTACCCTCAATATGAATATGTGGACTTAAATCACGGTTTTTAGATTCCGTAATTACAATCATTTTCTTTCCACTTTCTACTGCTTCTTCAATATACGTTTCACCTTCAATCATATCTCGGAAATGAATGATTCCGGCTGTTCTTGCTAGAATAACATCTGTATATGGATCCCATGCAAAAAGAGTTTGTCCAACCTTTACTTTTTCACCGCTTTCAACAAAAACTTTTGATCCGTAGGGCACTTGCCAATTTGAAATAGAATTACCCTTTTTATCCATTAATTCCATTGTTCCATTTCTCACAGATGCTACCATTACATCATTTCCACTCTCATCCTTAATACTAATTAGATTTAAGCTGTCTGATAACTTAATAGTACCCTCCTTTTTGGCACTTCTATGAGATTGCTCAACAATTCTAGAAGCTGTACCACCAATATGGAATGTTCGAAGGGTTAACTGCGTACCTGGTTCACCGATTGATTGGGCCGCCATAATTCCAACGGAATCACCAATACGAGGCTCTTTATGAGAGGCCAAATTTAATCCATAGCAACACATACATACACCATGCGGCGCTTCACAGGTAAGTACTGACCGCACTTTTACTTGATACACATTGCCTTTAGAAATTAAATCAACTGTTTTTTCATCAAGAAGCTTACCTTTCTTGGCAAATTTAGTATTATCTATTGGATCAACTATATCTTCCAGTATATACCTTCCAATAATCCGCTCTTCAAGGGGTTCAATAATTTCTTCACCTTCTTTTAAATCTTCAAGCATAGTGCCCTGGACTGTCTTGCAATCTTCCATTGTTATTGTTACATCTTGAGCAACGTCAACCAATCTACGAGTTAAATATCCCGCATCTGCAGTTTTAAGGGCTGTATCTGCCAAACCCTTTCTAGCTCCATGCGTAGAAATAAAATACTCAAAAGCTGACAATCCTTCTTTGAAGTTTGATTTGATAGGATTTTCAATAATTTCGCCAGATGCTCCAACCATGGATTTTTTTGGTTTTGCCATCAACCCACGCATACCAGCGAGCTGTTTTATTTGGTCTTGACTTCCTCTCGCACCAGAATCTGCCATCATGAATAAAGGATTAAACCCCTGATCATCATTTTCTAATTCTTTGAACATTGCATTAGCAACATCACTAGTAGCATGTGTCCAAATGTCAATAACCTTATTATATCGCTCACCCTCCGTTAAAACATGTCGATCAAATTTCATTTGAATTGCTTCAACCTGTTTTTGAGCGGCATCTAATATTTCATTTTTTTTATCGGGAATATGAATATCATTTATTGCAATTGAAATTCCACTTTTAAATGCGAACTCAAATCCCAAATCTTTTAAATCATCTAAAAATGAAATCGTCTGGTAATTACCAGCCTCTTTATAACACTGTCCAATTATATTGGTAAGTATTTTTTTATTCATCGTTTTATTTATATAAGGCATCTCCTTGGGTAATTTTTCATTAAAAATTATTCTTCCCAATGTGGTATCATTTATCCAGCCGTCTTGCAACCTAACACTCACATAAGCATGAAGTGAAACTTCATGATTTGTAAATGCCAATTCAGCCTCATGAAACGATCCAAATTTTGTGCCCTCACCTAAATCCCCAGATCTTGGACGGGTTAAAAAATAACACCCTAGTACCATATCCTGAGATGGAATTGCAATAGGGCTTCCAGTTGCAGGATGAAGAATATTGTGACTTGACAACATTAATAGCCATGCTTCCATTTTAGCTTCAGCTGACAATGGTACATGCACTGCCATTTGATCTCCATCAAAATCTGCATTAAAAGCTGCGCAAACTAACGGATGCAGTCGAATAGCCTTTCCTTCAATCAATACTGGCTGGAAAGCCTGTACACCTAATCTATGCAGTGTTGGAGCACGATTTAATAATACTGGGTGATCTCTAACGGCATTTTCAAGCACCTTATAAACTTCAGGAGCCTTTGTTTCAACCAACATTTTTGCGCTTCTAGGCGTTCGAGAATAACCTACTTTTATTAATTCATAAATTACATGTGGCTTAAATAATTCCATCGCCATTTCTTTTGGTATGCCACATTCATGTAATTTCAATTCAGGCCCAACAACAATCACAGACCTTCCGGAATAGTCAACACGTTTGCCCAATAAGTTTTGACGGAACCGGCCAGACTTACCTTTAAGTGAATCGCTCAAAGATTTTAGTGGTCTTCTGGTTCCACTTCTTACGGCAGATTTCATTCTACTATTATCAATTAATGCATCCACAGACTCTTGCAGCATACGTTTTTCATTTCTAAGAATTACATCTGGCGCTTTAATTTCCATGAGCTGCTTTAGACGATTATTTCGTATAATTACACGTCTATACAAATCGTTCAAATCTGAAGCCGCAAACCGACCACCATCTAATGGTACTAGCGGACGTAATTCAGGAGGAATTACCGGCAATACACTTAATACCATCCATTCTGGTTTATTATAAATCTTCTTTTCAATTCGTGGATCAAACTTTTTAAGAATCCTTAAACGTTTAAGTGCCACTTCTGTTTTCTGAACTGATGTTTTACTTTTTACAACCTCTAAAAGTTCATTTATTTTTCCCACTACATCCAAATCGCGTAATAAACGAAGCACTGCCTCACCACCCATTTCTGCTTCGAAATATCTATCTTCATCACGATCATCTTCAGAAACTACGTCTATTCCAAATTCCTGCTCAAGCTTTAAATAATCTTCCTCTTCTAAAAGCTCACCATATTCCCTGCCAGACGCACCTGGATTAAGAATGACAAATTTTTCAAAATATACAATCTGCTCTAACTGTTTAGTAGTATATCCCAAAAGGTAGCTGATTTTACTTGGGATTGACCTAAGATACCAGATATGAATTACCGGCACAGCCAATGTTATATGACCAATTCTATCTCGTCGAACAGATTTTCTGGTGACTTCAACACCACAACGATCACAGACTATACCACGATATCTGATTCTTTTATATTTTCCACAATGGCATTCCCAGTCTTTTGTAGGGCCAAATATTTTTTCACAAAACAGGCCATCTTTTTCCGGCTTATATGATCTGTAATTTATAGTTTCGGGCTTAAGAGTTTCGCCGAACGATCTATCTAAAATTTCCTCTGGAGACAGCAATCCAATAGTAATAGTGCTGAAAGATTGCGATAGTCTTGAGCTTGGTTTATTTGAAAATAACAATTTTATCTCCTTCGGTTAGTTCAATAATACGTTTAGCCCTAATCCTTCTAGCTCTTTTACTAAAACATTAAAAGATTCAGGAATACTTGATTCAGGCGTATTTTTTCCGCGAACCAGCGAATTATACAGCTTTGTTCGCCCATCCACATCATCTGATTTTGTAGTTAATATTTCTTGAAGCGTATGAGCGGCACCATATGCCTCTAAAGCCCATACTTCCATCTCTCCAAATCGTTGACCGCCAGCCTGAGCCTTACCGCCCAAAGGCTGCTGTGTAATAAGTGAATATGGACCTGTAGCACGTGCATGCATTTTATCATCCACCAAATGCGATAATTTTAGCATATAAATAACTCCAACTGTTACAGGTGAATCAATTTTTTCACCTGTTCTACCATCCCATAAATCAACCTTGCCAGTTTCTGATAAACCAGCAGATTGCAACTCGCTTATCACATCTGCATGATTTGCACCATTAAATACAGGCGTTTTATATTTTTTCCCTAGTTTTTCACCTGCCCAACCCAACATTGTTTCATATAGCTGACCCAAGTTCATTCGAGAAGGCACACCAAGCGGATTTAGAATAATATCAACCGGAGTTCCATCTTCAGTGAAGGGCATATCTTCTTCAGGCACAATGATAGATACAATACCCTTATTTCCATGGCGTCCTGACACTTTATCACCGATTGAGATTTTTCGTTTTTGAGCAATATAAACTTTAGCAAGCTTCATGACACCCTGCTGCAATTCATCACCCACTCTCAATTTGAAAATTTCTTTTTCTAAACGCTCTTCTAGTTGTCTCAAATTTCTACGGTAGTTCTGCCATATTTTGAGAATTTTATTCCAAATTATGGGATTTTCTACCCATGGAGATTTTAAAGAAAGCGTTTCATAATCAAGCTTCTTAATTCGGGATGGCGTGAGTAAAGTCTTCGCCTTAATAAGAGTCCGATTTGTAGTGGCATCTCTCATTCCTCCAGAAATTTGCTCTGACAATTGAGTTTTTAACAACTCATCTCTTTTCTCCATCAGCTCGACCCTGTCTTTTCGTGCATTCCTCTGCAATACTCGAATCTGCTGCTTTTCTTCATCCCTGATTGCAATACTTTTTCTCTCAAAGAGCTGCGTATCGACAACAACACCATGTACACCCGAATCACAGCGCTTTGAGGCATCTTTAACATCACCAGCCTTCTCACCAAAAATTGCACGAAGTAATTTCTCTTCAGGCGTTGGATCTGTTTCACCTTTTGGCGTTACTTTTCCAACCAAGATGTCCCCCGGATGGACTTCTGCACCAATACGAACAATTCCCCGAGCATCTAAATTTCGCGTTGCCTCTTCACTTACATTTGGAATTTCGTTGGTAAGCTCTTCCTCGCCTCTCTTTGTATCCCTAATTTCAACTTCAAATTCCTTCATGTGAGTTGAAGTGAGGGTATCATGCTTTACCAAATTTTCGTTGATAATGATAGCATCCTCGAAATTATATCCACGCCAAGGCATAAAAGCAACTTTTAGATTTTTTCCCAAAGCCAAAACACCATCCTTAGTTGAATGACCATCTGCAATAATCTGACCTTTTTTAATTTTCTGCCCCAGGCTCACAATTGGCCGCTGATTAATACAGGTATTCTGATTTGTCCGTAGAAGTTTTTTCAACTTAAATACTTTCAAATTCTCATCAGGAACCAATTCTAATTCAGCTGGCTGACCTGATGAGCGAATGGTTATTTCGTTCGCATCAACACTTTCAATTGTACCATCGCAAGAAGAAACCATGGTTGCCCTCGAATCCAACGCCACTCGATCCTCCATTCCTGTGCCAACGATTGGTGGATCTGGATTAAGTAGTGGAACCGACTGTCTCATCATGTTTGATCCCATTAATGCACGGTTTGCGTCATCATTTTCAAGGAAAGGGATTAGAGCCGCAGATACGCTCACAATTTGATTGGGAGAAATATCTCTATAATTCACAGAATCAGATGAAACAAGGGGAAAGTCCTCACCATTTCTTACACGAATAGTATCTTTTACGAATTTACCCTTTTTAACCGCCTCTGTAGCTTGCGCAATATGGGCGCGCATTTCTTCATCCGGTGATAAAAATACTATATCTTCAGAAAATGAATACTTTCCAGAACCTTTCTGAATTATTTTTTGATAAGGAGATTCAATGAAACCCAACTTATTCACTACAGCGTGAGTTGCCAATGAGTTGATAAGTCCAATATTGGGACCTTCAGGAGTTTCAATTGGACATAGACGTCCATAATGAGTATAATGCACATCTCTAACCTCAAAGCCGGCACGCTCTCTAGATAGTCCGCCAGGACCAAGTGAAGAAATTCTTCGCTTATGGGTAATTTCAGCCAATGGATTTGTTTGATCCATAAACTGAGAAAGTTGACTCGTTCCAAAAAATGTATTTAAAACAGTAGTAACAATTCGTGAATTTACTAAATCTTGAGGAGTAAGGCTTTCTGCCTCCCTTTGATTCATTTTTTCCCGAATGTTTCTATGCATTCTACTCAGTGCAATATTAAACTGATTCGCAAGCTGCTCACCAACCGTTCTCACACGACGATTACCCAAGTGATCAATATCATCTGAACCTCTTTCACCTTTTCTCATGAGAATCAAATAATTAAATACCTGAATAAAATCATCACGAGTTAATATCGGTTCATCAATAGGTGCATCAAGATCAAACTTTTTATTTATTCGATATCGCCCTACAGCACCAAGATCATATTTTTTGGTAGAGAAAAACATTTTTTCGATGAACTTCTGCGCAATTCCTACAGAGGGAGCCTCTCCCGTCCTAAGATGTTGGTATAATAATTTTAAAGCCTCATCTGATGACTTTGTAGGATCTTTTTCCATCGTGTTTTTCAGCATCTGAACTTCTAAAGATTCTTCTTTTTTTGCAACAGTCAATTCTGAGATACCAATTTTTTTCCATTCATCAAGACGCTTTTCGGTTATTACAACTCCTGTTTCCGCAACTACTTCACCTGTACTTTTATCTACAATATCCTCTAGTAACGTTTTATTTAGTAGATTTTTCTTACTACTTATTTTATATGATTTAGCTAACTCAAAAGCCTCGAGAATCTCTCTGTTTGTTGAAAACCCTATAGCGCGCAATAGCAAGGTAGCCGGGAATTTTCGACGGCGATCAATAATTGCATAAATACAATCATAAATATCAGTAGTAAAATCTACCCAAGAACCTCTGAATGGAATAATCCGAGCCTGAAATAATTTGGTTCCATTGGGGTGAAAATTTTGATCAAAAAATACGCCAGGACTACGCTGCAACTGACTCACAATTACTCTTTCTGCACCATTAATAATAAAAGTGCCGCTTTCTGTCATATATGGAATATTACCAAAGAATACATCCTGCTCAATACTCTGAACATATTTACTTCGATCATTTTCATCAGTAATATTTAAAATAAAACGAACTTTTAGAGGAACTGATAAAGATATTCTGCGCTCTAAGCACTCTTTTTCAGTATATTTCGGCAAGCCTAAATAATAGTGCTTGTATTCTAATATATAATCATTACGAGCATCCTCAACAGGAAACATGTTTTTAAATACTGCCTCAAGACCTTTATTTTCCCGCTTTTCTGGCAAGATATCTTCTTGTAGAAAACTTTCCCAAGAAGCTAATTGAATTCCTAGAAGATCGGGTATGGGTATTTTAGGTTGAAATTTTGAAAAATCATGGCGTGCACCATTTTTCATTGCAGTGTCAACACTCAAAGTAGATTACCTCCGTTTAGAATAGAAATTATTGATGAAGCTTAATTAAAGTAGTGTTTCTACTTTAAAGTAACTGTAGCGCCAGCTTCTTCTAATTGTTTTTTTATTTCTTCTGCCTCATCTTTGGATACAGCTTCCTTAACCATAGACGGCGCATTATCTGCCAATTCTTTTGCTTCTTTTAAACCAAGAGATGTGATAGTACGAACGACCTTTATTACATTGATTTTCTTTTCACCAACGCCAGTCAATTCTATATCGAATTCTGTTTTTTCTTCAGCTGCGTCTGCACTCCCTGCAGCTGGAGCTGCACCACCTGCAATTGCAACAGGGGCTGCCGCTGTTACTCCAAACTTATCTTCGATTTCCTTAATAAGTTCGGATATTTCTAACATATTTGCATTTTCCAAATATACCAACACATCTTCTCTTTTAATGTCTGCCATTTTCTTTTATCTCCTGATTACGATATTAAGATTTATTTTCTTTTAAACTTGTTAACACTCCTGAAAGTTTTGACATAGCACCACTCAAGACACCAACTAATTTGCCCATTGGCTGATTTATTGTTCCAACAAACATTGACAGCAATACATCACGGGAAGGGAGGTCTGCCAACTCTTTGTATTTTTCTGCGCTGAATATTTCACCTTCAAATACCATTCCAACAACTTCCAACGTTGAATTCTTATTTTCTTTTTCAAAATTGCGAATCACACGAGCTGGAGCTGTAGGATCGCCAGCTACATAAGCTATCCCTATTTGACCTGAAAGCAATCCATCTAATTTGTTTTCAAATCCCGCATTATTTGCAGCAATTTTTGTAAGAGTATTCTTTGAAACAAAATAGGATACTTCATTTTCCCTAAACTGTTTACGCAACTCAGTTGCCTGAGCAACATTCATTCCAGAATACTTGGTGAAATAAATGCCAGAGGAATTCTGAAACTTTTGCGTTAAATCATTTATGATTTCGGTTTTTTGTGGAGTTGACATTCGTAATTTCCTATCCTGAAATACTCGATCTATCTAATTTAATACCTGGGCCCATAGTAGAAGTCATGGTTATTTTTTTCATATAGAGACCCTTTGCCGCCTGAGGCCTAGCTTTCAATATTGCACCAAGAAATACCTTAGCGTTTTCTACAATTTTTTCCTTAGAAAAGGATACCTTTCCAATACTGTTATGGATTATTCCATTTTTTTC
>Ga0208521_1001119_pt1 | contig 14366 bp, 14 predicted proteins | sample ETNtaG_24_FD_185754 | JGI IMG/M metagenome (GOLD analysis project Ga0208521, IMG submission 185754) | Marine microbial and viral communities from oxygen minimum zone, Eastern Pacific Ocean - ETNP201306SV47 (SPAdes) (version 2) | ecosystem: Environmental > Aquatic > Marine > Oceanic ... | reverse complement strand
GCAAGGGACTGAAAATCCCTGTGTCCCTAGTTCAATTCTAGGTGTGGCCACCATCTTATTTAAGGCCGAGTTAAATATCCGTTTAACTCGGCTTTTTTTTAGCTATCTTGCTAGTCGGCAGTGCGACACTTCCAGAAGAACAAAGCTATAAAAATTAAGGTTGGAAACATCCCTAGCGCATCTAAATTGGCGGCACCGGTTGATACATGAAATGCCTGCACCACAACAAACAGAGCATTAATGTAAACACCTAATACCATGCCGACTTTCTTGAGATTATCACCAACCCAGGTTGGCGCCATCCATGAAACAATACCAAGAGCAAGCATAGGTACAGATAATATCTGGCCAAGAGATTGTAAATTGGGGGTTAACTCCCAACCAGTGCCTTGCGTTGCCATCTCTGGTGCAAACCATAACAGCACAGCCCACATCCAGGCAAATATAGCTTGTGCTTTAAATAAATGTGTTAATGTCATCTTCTTCCTCCTTTAATTAAGAAAAATTTCAAGACAACTCTCCACGTTATTTTGTTGCGAAGAGTTGAATTATTATAAACAAAAAAAAACGGATTGATTTGGACTATTATTTATTAAATCACAGATAAATTTTTGTGATTTAGTGGAGCTGGTCTGGGCTAATGAAATCCTGTTTCGAGGGCTGCAAGGTTTCTTGGATAAACAATACCCCAATACGAACAAACTCAATGATTTCGTTAAGGTCCTGGGCATTGTCTTCGTCATCCAGCAGGTCAACTTCAAGTTGAGCAATTTCACCGATATCTTTGATCATTTCCATTACCTCATCGTCTGAGCCTTGCACTTCACTCAATCCAAGTCCAACTAGAAAGCCTTGGCACCACTGTACTAGAGAGCTTGCCTGATCACTTAACGAGCAAGAGTCATCTGCCAATAGCGGGCAAAAATTGAGTGTAGGATCGGCAAGTTGCCCAGTGGTGCTGTTAAATATTTCAGCCATAACTTGGTGGGATTCCTTTTCGTTGATATTATTGAGATCTATACTTACCAAGACCTCATTAAGCCAATCATCCAGAGAGATGTCATTTTTGACACAAGAAAAACCACACAGTATGCCGTGGGCTGAGGAAATCGAATCATCCGTATTTAGATGATCAAGTGCTTCTTTTGCTAGATCAAAGTTAATAGTTTGGCTCATGGATTCTATAGGGATTGCGCTAATACTTTCATAGCTGCCATTCTGATTGCTATGCCATTGGTGACCTGTTTAAGTATGACTGATTGGGGGCCATCTGCGACGTTTGAATCTAGCTCAATACCACGATTGACTGGCCCAGGATGCATCACAATTGCATCTGGTTTGGCTAATTCTAATGTTTTGTTAGTAATGCCGTAATTTTCAAAATAATTCTTCTCGTTGGGTATTTCTGCTGCTATCATGCGCTCTTTTTGTAGCCTCAACGACATAATAATGTCGACACCTTTTATACCCTTGTTAAGATTGTCAAAGCGTTCCAATTCTGGCGAGGTGGTTTCTTTGTAATGTAGATAAGCAGGAGCAATGAGACGAATATCTTTTACACCTAATGTCTTGAGTGCAGTGATGCCAGAACGCGCTACCCGAGAGTGACGGATGTCCCCAACAATTGCAACCGAAAGATTCTCAAAGGAGCCTTTATGCTGACGTATTGTAAGCATATCAAGTAGTGCCTGGGTAGGATGGGCATTAATACCGTCGCCAGCATTTATAATAGCTACGCCCTCAATATTTTCAGCGACATAGTGTGGCAGCCCATTATTCTTATGACGGATAACAAACATATTAATCTGCATTGCTTTTAAGGTCTGCATCGTATCCATTAAGGTTTCATTCTTTTTGGTTGCCGAGTTTGCCAAGTCAACATTGATAGTTTTGGAACTTGAACGTTTGGCTGCAATTTCAAAGGTATTACGAGTACGAGTTGATGGCTCAAAGAAGAGATTGGCAACCGACATATTCTTCAAGGATTTTGATGTCTTAAGATTGTTATTTTTATCTAAAAGGCCTTCGGCTATATCTAATATATTCTCAAGTTGTTTTCTTGAGAGACCTTTTAAGCCTAAAAGATGAATTAGATTTCCAGAGGAGTTGAGTTGACAGTCGTTACTAATCAGTTCTGGTTTCATTGAGCCATGTTTGCAAAATTAGTTGTGCAGAGCGCATATCGACCTCACTTCTATCGGCATTCTTGTGAGCGTAGTGCCATTTTAATTGGTTTTTTGCTTCAGAAGAGGATAAATATTCGTCAACAAAAACAACCTTGACGTCGAATCTGTCTTTTATTTTGCGACCAAATGAGCGAGCAATATAGATCATCTCTTGTTCTTTGTTGTTTTTATCATAAGGAACACCTACAACAATAATATCGGTCGGATGTTTGTTGATGATTTGATCAATTTGTTGCCAATTTGTCGAGCCATCTTTGTGGTGCCTAATAGTCTCGATACCGCTCGCTTTATTGGTTAAACTATTCGCTATTGCAACACCGGTACGTTTTGTGCCAACATCGAACCCGAGGTATGTTTTAACACTCACTGAAATTTTTGAAGGAGTTCATAGCCTACATAACCGTCCGCAACCATGCCTATATCGCTTTGAAATTGTCTCGTAGCTGCTCGCGTCTTTGGGCCTAAAACTCCGTCTGCTACACCGGCATCATAGCCCAGAATATTAAGTGTCTCTTGGATACTCAGGATATCTTCCTTGCTGAGCAAAGGCTCGTCTAGAGGTTTCGCTCTTAGCCTGCCTTGACCGTTGATGCGATCAGCAAGATAACCTACTGAGAGTGCATAGAGTTGAGATCGGTTCCAGCCCAATATGACACGAAAGTTTTGATACACTAAAAAGGCTGGACCTTGATGACCCATCGGCACAATTAAGGATCCCTCCATGCTAGAGTTAGGGAGCGCAGAGCCGTTAGCTTTTTGAACCCCTAGTGACCCCCATTCTGTAACTTTTTTCTTGTTTTGTAGTCCAGTTAATCGATAATCAAAGTTTTTCGGAATAGTTACCTCTCGACCCCACTTCTCCCCCTTCTTCCATCCCAAATATTTGAGGAAGTTTGCCGCACTTGCGTAGATATCGTCCTGACTGCTCCAAAGGTCAATGTCACCATCTTTGTCGGCGTCAACTCCATAAGCCAGAACATTTGAAGGCATAAACTGAACAGCTCCCATCGCGCCAGCCCAAGAACCCTTTGCATCAATCGGTATTTTGCCTTTGTCTATGAGTTTAAGAAGAGTAACGAGCTCTCTGGTAAAGAAATCTGAACGGCGAGGGTCAAAAGCTAAGGTTGCCAAGGATTGAATTAGGCTTAGCTTGCCTGTGTAGGTGCCATAATTACTCTCAAGCCCTAAAAAGGCAACCAAAATATAATCTGGCACTCCATATTTTTGTGAAACTTTGTTGAGTAATAAGGTGTTTTGTTTTAATGTATCATAGCCATTATTTAGGCGAGTCTGATTAACTCTTTTGTTGATATAGTGCCAGAAATTTTGACTAAATTCAGCTTGTTTAGCGTCAGCCTCAAGTATGTCGAGGTTCGGCGAGAGTCCAAAAAAGGCCTTATCAATAGTCGATTTGGAGACGCCTTGTTCGGTGGCAATTTGACGAATATTACTTAAAAAATCCTCAAAACTGTGTGAATTAGCAAAAATACTCGTCGAGAGCAAGAAAAGACAAATAAGGCGAAAAAACATGGGCAAATTATAATGCGTAAATACAGTCTTATTTTAATACTTTTTATACTCAGCGGTTGTCTCGAAAAAGAAAACTCTGACGTTATCAATGGTGAAAGTATGGGGACGCGTTATAGTGTTAATGTTTTAGGTGATAAGCGTGTCAGCCAGGAATTAATCAACAAGAAACTTGTTGAGATAAATGATATCTTTTCTACATGGCAAGAGGATTCAGAACTTTCAAAACTCAACCGTGCCAGTGTTGGAAGTTGGATTAGTGTTTCAGATGAACTCCATAAGATCTTAAAAATCTCGAAAGAGCTTTACCACCAGACTGAGGGCTATTTTGATCCTGGCATTGGGAGATTAATAGATTTGTGGGGTTTTGGTGCGAAAGGCGGCAGGACAGAGGCGCCCCAAAGAAAGGAGATCACTAATGCCTTTGAGCGGTCATCAATTCAGTATTTGATGATTGAGTCAGGACGCGTTAAAAAAACTAAAGATATACATATCAACCTTTCAGCAATAGCGAAAGGTTACGCTGTAGATGAAATCGCAAAACTCATTAAAGAATCGGGGGTTACAAATTTTTTAGTTGAGATTGGCGGAGAGGTTATTGCTTCAGGCACGAATAAGGGAGATTACTGGGTTGTTGGAATTGAGCGTCCCGATAACAAAACTCCTATCGGTCTCGAACTGGTTGATGTTTCAATTGCAACCTCAGGCAATTATCGTAACTTCTTTATCTGGGAGGGCGCTAAGTATATGCATATATTTGACCCAACAACTGGACTCCCGGCAAATAATGATCTGACATCAGTAAGCGTTATTCATCCCCAAAGCGCGATGAGCGACGCTTATGCCACTGCAATGATGGCGATGGGCAGCTCGAGAGCAATTAAATTAGCAAAAAAAATGAAATTATCTGTTTTATTGATGGCTGATAAGGAAGATAATGTTGAAATTATAAAACTAAATTTGCCATAAAAATGTCCAACTATGAGCCATTAGCAGAGACTTTAAGGCCAAATACATTGAGCGGCTTTGTGGGGCAGCGACACTTATTGGATCCTGATCGTCCAATCGGAAAAACACTAATAAGTGCGCAACTACATTCAATGATATTGTGGGGCCCCTCTGGTACCGGGAAAACCACATTGGCGCGTATTATGTGTAATCAGGTAGGAGCTCACTTCGAACAAATGTCTGCGGTACTGGGTGGAGTTAAAGAGCTCAGAGTGGTTCTTGAGCACGCAAAACGTTATCAGCGACAAAATAAAAGCACAATACTTTTTGTCGATGAAATTCATCGTTTCAACAAATCTCAGCAAGATGCATTCCTACCACATATTGAGTCTGGTTTAGTTACCCTGATTGGAGCAACCACTGAGAATCCTTCGTTCGAGATTAACAGCTCATTGCTCTCCAGACTAAGCGTATATATCCTAAAGCCACTAAATGACGAAGAACTTAGCGCGATTGCCAGCAAAGCCCTTGAATATCAGTCCGCCAAACTTGAAGACGAGGAATTATTGACGCGAATCATTGATGCTAGTAGTGGCGATGCGAGACGCCTAATCAATATCATTGAACAGCTAACTCAAAATTCAAAAAAAACCCTCAAAAAGCATGACATAACAAAGACTCTACAACAAAAGATGGCCGCCTTTGACAAGGGTGGTGATATCTATTTTCAGCAGCTATCAGCCTTTCACAAGTCAGTAAGAGGGTCTTCTCCAGATGGAGCGCTATATTGGATGGCGAGAATGTTAGTTTCTGGCTGTGATCCTAAAGTAATTGCAAGGCGATTGTTGGCTATAGCTTCTGAAGATATAGGCAATGCTGATCCAAGGGCATTGCAAATAACTTTAAATGCTTGGGATGTGTATGAACGTTTAGGAGACAAAGAAGGTAATCGTGCGATAGCTCAAGCTGCTATTTTTTGCGCTTGCGCACCGAAATCAAATGCAGTATATAAGGCCTTCAATAGAGCAATAAAGGCGGCCAAAAGTAGTGCAGACCTGGAAGTGCCAAGACATCTTTGTAATGCAAGTACCAAGTTGATGGAGGATCTGAATTATGGAAAAGGTTATCGCTATGCGCATGACGAGCCAGGCGCATTTAGCCCGGGACAGACCTATTTCCCAGATGATATGGGCGAACAAGTCTATTATGAGCCCACTGATCGTGGGCTAGAGATTAAAATTGCAGAAAAGCTAAAACAACTTAGATCTGCCTTATGAACACATTAACTTCTATTGCCAGTATTGGTATTGGTGCTACAATCGGCGCTAGCTGTCGTTATTATATCGGCATCTTGTCAATGCAACACCTAGGAAAGGTGCTACCCTACGGCACTCTAATTTCAAATGTGATAGGTTCCTTTATAGCTGGAATTCTGGTAGTTATTATTTTAGAAAAGATGTTGCTTAGCGAAACTTATCGTCTGATGTTGTTGATAGGCTTGACCGGTTCACTAACCACTATGTCGACACTTTCATTTGAGTCCATTGATATGCTCAGTGGTGGTCACTATGGCCAGGCATTTCTAAACATTCTATTAAATATCGGACTGTCACTCCTGGCTGCCTCTTTGGGGATTATGTTGACTAAATACGCTTTTAATTTAGCGCAAGGCTAGTTTTTCTTCTACTGTGTCTAAAAGTTGTGCAGAAATATTGATTCCAAATTGTTTGTCTAATTGCCGAATGCCTGTAGGGCTAGTGACATTTATTTCGGTAATATAATCCCCAATCACATCAAGTCCGACAAAAAGTAGCTCTTTATCGATAAGCGTGGGCGCAATCTTTTCACATAGATATCTGTCTCTATCGCTCAGTGCCTGACCAATACCGGTGGCGCCGGCAGCTAAGTTTCCTTTGAAGTCACCTTTGGCAGGAATTCTTGCTAACACATATTCAACAGGTTTGCCATTAATCAGTAGGATTCGTTTATCTCCATGCTTGATTGCAGGCAGAAATTTCTGTGCCATAATGTAGCGCTTTCCTTGATTAGTCAGATTTGATAATACCTTGTCAATATTGCTATCGCCCGTTTTGAGCTTGTGGATGTTTAGCCCACCCATACCGTCTAATGGTTTAACAACGACATCTTTATACTCATTAATAAAACCAGTCAACTCGCTTTTGTTGCAGCTGACAATACTACTAGGGATACAGTCAGGAAAATTAAGTGCAAATAGCTTTTCATTGGCGTCACGAAGTGAGCTAGGCTTGTTAATAACCATAACGCCGCTATTTTCAGCCTGCTCAAGAAGATATGTGGCATAAATATAGTCCATATCAAATGGCGGATCTTTACGCATAAATACCACTTCAACGTCCGCAAGTGGCAGTATTTGCTCGCTTTCTATTCTATACCAGTCAATTTCTGAGTCTGAAACAAAAGTTTTACGGGCATTAGCCAGCACTTTGCCTTCCTGGTAGAACATGTCAATACTGTCAAAAGTGTAAACCTCCCATCCGCGACACTGTGCTTCAAGCAGCATAGCAAATGTGGAATCCTTTTTTTGGTTGATGGTGGCGATATCATCCATCAACACAGCAAGTACGATTTTTTTCATAAATACATTATAAAGTAATAGATTAAAGTGTGAATATTCATGGGTGTTAATATCCCTTGAAGCTACAAGCATTTGAGCGTATAATTCGTCCACTTTAGTGCGGGGTGGAGCAGTATGGTAGCTCGTCGGGCTCATAACCCGAAGGTCATAGGTTCAAATCCTGTCCCCGCTACCAATTTAGACCCCCTCTTTTGGGGGTTTTTATTAGGAATTATTATGGCAAAAATAGCTGACAAAGTGTTTGCATTAATTAATCCAGTCGTTCGCGATATGGGTTATGAACTATTGGGTCTTGAGTACGCTCCAAGTGGCAAGCACTCTGTTTTGAGAGTTTATATTGACTCAGATAACGGGGTCGGGGTTAACGATTGCGAATCTGTTTCTCGCCAAGTAAGCGCTATAATGGATGTTGAAGATCCAATAAGTGGACAGTATAATCTGGAGATATCTTCACCAGGCATTGAGCGACCGCTGTTTACAATCGCCCATTATCAACGTTTTCTGGGGAATGAGGTCAATCTTAGACTCTACAGACCAATCGATGGCAGGAGAAAATTTACGGGCAGTATTGGGAGTATAAGTGAGGCCAACAATACAATAGAGTTGGTTACAGAGTTGGGCCCAGTAACAATGAATTTAAGTTTAATTGAAAAGGCAAATTTAATTGCACATTTTTAGGAGAAATTGATGGACGGCAAAGAATTATTTTTAATGATTGAGGCAATCTCGAATGAGAAGAATATCAGTCAAGAGGATGTCATTGAATCACTAGAGGAAGCTCTAGCAGTTGCCACAAAAAAACGAAACAATCTAGATGTGCGCGTTGAAGTCAACCGACATAGCGGTGAATTTGATACCTACAGGCGTTGGCTAGTAATCGAGGATGATGCCCAATTTGTTGACGATGAAGGCACAGAATTTAGTTCAGATTTGCATGTCTATGAGAAGGATGCAAACGGCGTTCCGGTTGGCGAGTATATTGAAGAAGACATGGAATCAGTTGAGTTTGGCAGGATTGCAGCTCAGATTGCCAAGCAGGTTATTATTCAGAAGGTTCGAGAGGCAGAAAGAACAGTGATTGTTGATAACTTTTCTGAGCGATTGGGCGAGGTGGTAATGGTGACTGTAAAGAGAGTAGACAGAGGCAACGCCTATGTTGACATGGGTGGTATAGACGGCATGATCTCTAAATTCGACTTAATACCGAACGAGTCGGTTCGCAAGAACGACCGTCTTAGGGCATATATTAAGGAAGTTAAGTCAACCCCTCGTGGAGCACAAATTTTCCTTAGCCGAACTACTAATGAGATGATGATTGAGTTATTCGAGATGGAAGTTCCAGAGATTAGCGAAGGAATGATTGAAATTAAGGGTGGAGCAAGGGATCCTGGGTTGCGTGCCAAACTAGCTGTAAAAGCAAAAGATAGACGACTAGATCCGATTGGTACATGTATTGGTATGCGTGGCTCTCGGGTGCAGGCTGTTTCAAATGAACTAAACGGGGAACGTGTTGACATAATACTTTGGGATGAAGACCCTGCTCAATTTGTCATTAACGCAATGGCTCCGGCAGAGGTCAGCTCAATTGTTGTTGATGGAGATAAAGGTTCAATGGATATTGCTGTTGCTGAAGATCAGCTAGCCCTAGCAATTGGGCGTGGCGGTCAAAATATTAAATTAGCAAGCAGACTTACAGGCTGGAAGTTAAACGTTATGTCGCTTTCTGATGCGGATGACCTTCAGGCACAAGAAATCCAACAAACAAGTGAAAAGCTTGCCGAAAATCTTGGCGTTGACGCCGAAGTGGCTGGAGTTTTGATTGATGAGGGTTATTCTAGTCTAGATGAGATTGCTGAAGCAGATGCCGAAGTTTTAACCGAGATTGAAGAGTTCGACTCCGAGATGGTGGATGAACTACAAGAAAGAGCGCAAGATGCGCAGCTTGTTAAAGCCTTAAATGATGCAGAAGCGATGGAAATTTTATTAAGTATTGATGGTATTGACGAAATACTTGCAACGGCACTTGTCGATGCTGGTATTAATACAATAGAAGATTTAGCTGAACTATCGATTGTTGAATTACAAGAAATTCAAAGTATCAGCAATGAAGACGCTTCAGCTGTCATTATGACGGCCAGAGAAGATGCTGGATGGTTTAAATGATTTTTTTGACAATAATCAATAAAATGCAAAATAGGGATAATTGATATGGCACATAATGTAGAAGCACTTTCTAGGCTGCTGAAAAAGACACCCGACCAGGTTGTGGCAATTTTGACTGCTGCAGGAATCAAGGGCAAAACGCACGAGTCTAATATTTCTGCAGAAGAAAGAAAGATTTTAATGTCAAGTCTTAGTAAGCGTTCAGGAACTAAGTCTAGTATATCTGTTTCACGTAAAACACCCAAGACAACTTCAACTTCTACTTCAACTAGCGGGGTCAAGATAAAGGTTAAGAGTAAACGCGAGGCTCCCAAGCCTGACCTTACTGACGAGACTTCAGATGAGACGGTACAAAAAGCTAAACAAGCCCTTGAAGAAGGTAGATTAGCAGAAGAGAAAGTGCAGGCGCAGGATGCTAAGCGTCATGATATGGTTCGCCAAAAAAAGGAGCAGGATGAAAAGCTTCAGGCACAAAAAACCCAAAAAGATATTGAAGCTAAGGAGCAAAAACAGAAAAGCGATGACAAAAAACCAGAAGCTGAAAAGACCAAAAGCTCAAAAAAGAACCCAAAAAGATTAAGAAAGACCGTTTCTCCAGTTACAAAAAGAAAAGAGCTTCACGTCGCTAGACATAATCCGAACCGAAAATTAAAGAAAAAAGAGAGAACAAAGTTATCTCAAAAAGTGCGTGAAGATCAAGCTCAACACGCCTTCCATAAGCCTGTTGATCCAATCGTGCACGAAGTCAAAATCCCCGAAACAATCAAAATTTCTGATTTAGCACTAAGTATGGCTACAAAGGCTGGTGAAGTTCTCAAAGTGATGATGGGGATGGGTGTGATGGCGACCTTAAATGATGTAATTGACCAAGACACCGCGATATTGGTAGTCGAAGAGATGGGGCATAAACCAATAGCAAGTAACGAAGAGACTGTCGAAGACACACTTATTCAAGACGAAGAAGTTGTTGCAGAGGCGATACCTCGCCCCCCTGTTGTAACTATTATGGGCCATGTTGACCATGGAAAAACATCTCTCTTAGACTATATTCGAAACTCTAAAGTTGCTGGCGGAGAAGTCGGTGGCATTACCCAACATATTGGCGCTTACCAGGTTAGCCAGAAGGACAGCATAATTACATTTATCGATACTCCAGGGCACGCTGCATTTTCCAAAATGAGGTCTCGTGGAGCTAATGCAACTGATATCATTATTCTTGTAGTTGCTGCAGATGACGGCGTTATGCCGCAAACTATTGAATCTATTCAGCACGCAAAATCTGCAGGTGTCCCAATTTTAGTAGCGATAAATAAAATGGACAAAGAGGGGGCTGATCTCGATAAAGTTAAACAGGTGCTTTCAACACACGACGTTATTGCAGAGGACTGGGGTGGTGACGTAATGATGGTGCCGGTTTCAGCGCATACCGGAGAAGGGATTGACGGACTTCTCGAAAGCATTACATTAACAGCGGAAATAGCTGAAATTAAGGCGGTCAAAGATAAACCAGCAAGCGGGGTCGTTTTGGAGGCTAAACTTGATAAAGGTAGAGGCAAGGTGACAACAATACTTGTGCAATCCGGAACCTTGAAAAAAGGTGATATTGTGATTGCAGGCCAAGAGTCTGGCAAAGTTAAGCAGATAGTTGACGATAAAGGAAACTCAATTAAGGAGGCCGGACCATCTACACCAGTTGAAATTCTGGGGCTATCTGGGGTTCCAGATTCTGGCGCTGAGGTTTTGGTTGTAGAGAGTGAAAGAAAAGCCAGAGAGGTTGCTGAGTTTAGAAAAACTAAAGATCGGGAATTAAAATTACAGAAACAGCAAGCCGAGAAAATGGACAACTTCTTTTCACAAATGGAGGAAGGAGAAATATCAACACTTAACATCTTGCTTAAGTCAGATGTCCGTGGTTCTGCGCAAGCATTAGTGGAGGCTATGGAAGAGCTCTCAACAGACGAAGTTAAGATTAAGGTAGTTTCATCTGGGGTAGGCGCAATTAACAATACAGATATTTCTTTGGCTGGAGCATCCGAGGCTATAGTGCTTGGTTTCAATGTTCGAGCAGATGCTGTTGCTCGTAAATCTGCCGAAGAGGAAGGAGTTAGAATTGAGTACTACAGCATCATCTATAACCTTATTGATGATATTAAGGGCATTATGAGTGGCATGTTGAGTCCAGAACTGAGCGAGAACATTATAGGTATGGCGAGTGTGAAGGATGTCTTTAGGTCCCCTAAATTTGGCGATATTGCCGGCTGTATGGTTGAAGAAGGTGTAGTAAGAAAAGATAGTCCAATTAGGGTATTGCGAGACAGTGTGGTTATTTATGAGGGTGAGCTGGAGTCACTTAGACGCTTCAAGGACGACGTTAAAGAGGTCAAATCCGGCACTGAATGTGGTATCGGTGTTTTGAACTATACCGATGTTCAATCTGGAGATGAGATTGAGGTCTACGAGCGCATCGAGAAAGCACGTACACTCTGATAGAGGTCTTCTGCGTGATTCAACAAATCAGCCACCGTAAAGAGAGAGTTAATGAGCTCATGAAGCGTGAATTGGTTATGCTTTTAAAGCAGGACACTAAAGATCCGCGTCTGCAAGATGTAGTTATCACTGATGTTATCGTTAGTCGAGACCTCAGTTCTGCCAAAGTATTTTTTTCGGTGGCAGAGGAATCGCAAAAAATATCCTCATCATTACTTAACAAAGCCAGTGGTTTTTTTAGATCGCGATTATCTAAAGAGCTGGATTTACGCCACACACCATCACTCAGTTTTATCTATGATACAGCGCCAAACACTGGCGCTAGAATGGACAAACTTCTAAAAAAACTCTAAACACTAGCAAGAATAATAATGTCTGGAAGCAACAAAAAAGGTAGAGATATCAATGGTGTGGTTTTGTTGGATAAATCTGTTGGTAATACATCTAATCATTCTTTGCAGCAAGTCAAGCGACTATTCGAGGCAAAGAAAGCGGGTCATACTGGTAGCCTTGATCCGCTAGCAAGCGGCTTATTGCCTATATGTTTTGGGCAGGCAACCAAGGTTGCGCAATACCTTCTAGACAATGATAAGCGCTATTTTGTTGTTGCCAAACTAGGCCAGATAAGCAGTACTGGTGATATTGAAGGGGATATAGAGAATTTTGGGTCTACTAATAATATTGATAAGTCCTCCATAGGAGCTACGTTAAGACAATTTGTTGGAGATATCGAGCAAGTCCCTCCAATGTTTTCAGCTCTAAAACGTAACGGTATTCCGTTGTATAAACTGGCACGAAAAGGCATTGAAGTAGAGAGAGAAGCTAGAACAGTTACGATTCGCAAAATCAACATGCTCAGCTATAAAGAAGAGTTATTAAGTTTGGATGTAAGTTGCTCAAAAGGCACTTATATTAGAACTCTGATTGAAGATATAGGAATAGCGCTCGGCTGCGGTGGACATGTTATTGAATTAAGAAGAACCGGTTTTGCTCACTTTGATATTATCGAAAGCAGGACTTATGAGCAACTCTTAGAGCTAAAAAAAGAAAGTACGGAGTCCCTCGACTCAGTCCTATTGCAGGCGCAAGACATGTTGCTGGGAATTGAGAGTCTATATTTAGATGCAAACCAAACAACTGACATCAGGCATGGAAAAAAGATTCAGTATGGCAACTTTGACAACATAAGTAGAGTTAAATTGTTTGATAATAAACAAAATTTTATTGGTATTGGGGAGACTAACTTATTGGGTGAAATACTACCTAAACGTCTTTTTGTATAAAATTAAAGTGTGATTTCCATTTAGTCTCTATTAAAGGATAGCTAGATTATAATTTAGCTAAATATGAACCGAAAAGATTTGTTAAAAGAAATATATTGGGGATATTATGAAGGTTTTGGTAGTCGGTTCTGGCGGTAGAGAGCATGCTCTTGCATGGCAATGCGCAAGCTTTAATATAGTCGAGCATGTCTTTGTTGCTCCTGGAAATGCAGGGACAGCATTAGAAGAAAAAATATCAAATATTCAAATTCAATCAAGCGAAAGTGAAGCGCTTATTGAGTTTGCTATTAACGAAGCTATTGACATTACAATAGTTGGTCCTGAGGCACCCCTCGTGGCAGGTATTGTGGATGATTTTCGTGCTCACGGTTTGGCTATATTTGGCCCCACTCAGGCAGCCTCACAGTTAGAAGGTTCGAAGGTTTTTTGTAAAGACTTTTTAGACAGGAATGATATCCCAACCGCCTTTTATGAAGTTTTTACTGAACAGGAAAGCGCAATTTCCTATGTAAAAGAGAAAGGCGTTCCTATAGTTATCAAGGCTGATGGTTTGGCTGCAGGCAAGGGCGTTATTGTTGCTAAAACGGAGCAAGAGGCTATCGAAGCGATAGACGATATGTTAAAAGGCAACCGTTTCGGCGAAGCTGGTTCAAGGGTCGTGATTGAGGAATTCTTAGTTGGTGAGGAAGCTAGTTTTATTGTTATGGTAGATGGTAACAATGTACTGCCGATGGCAACCTCTCAAGACCATAAAGCGCGAGATAATACTGACAAAGGTCCTAACACTGGAGGTATGGGTGCCTATTCACCTGCTCCAGTAGTAAACTCAAGTATTTTTGATGATGTCATGAAGAACATTATTCAGAAAACTGTCGATGCTATGTCTGCTGAAGGTTCGCCATATACTGGCTTTCTGTATGCTGGATTGATGATAAACAATGGCAAAGCAAAGGTGCTAGAATACAATTGCAGGTTTGGTGATCCTGAAACCCAGCCAATCATGATGCGTTTGAAATCAAATCTCGCTCAACTATGCTTGTTGGCAACTCAAGGAAAGTTAGATGAGACTCAGATTGAGTGGGATGCAAGAGTTGCATTAGGGGTTGTTTTGGCCGCTAATGGGTATCCTAATGATTACAAGAAGGGTGAAAAAAT
>Ga0208521_1001111_pt1 | contig 14454 bp, 10 predicted proteins | sample ETNtaG_24_FD_185754 | JGI IMG/M metagenome (GOLD analysis project Ga0208521, IMG submission 185754) | Marine microbial and viral communities from oxygen minimum zone, Eastern Pacific Ocean - ETNP201306SV47 (SPAdes) (version 2) | ecosystem: Environmental > Aquatic > Marine > Oceanic ... | reverse complement strand
AATCACTCTAATCTAGAACAGCTTGAATTTTGTTTGTATAACTAATAAAAAAAGCGAAATTCTCCTCGAAATGAAAAAGATTCTTACCACTCTAATGTTGGTACTAGCGCCCGTTTTCGGTCAAGTAATTGACTTTACTGTAGACTTTACTCCATATGTTATCTACTACCTGTCGGCAGTGGACATAAGCACTGGGGAGTCAAATGTTCCTCTCTTCTTGGCAAGACTTGAAAGGACACAGTCTGCACCTAACAGCGTTCCTGTGCATATTGATTTTGAGATTACAGTTCAATCTGACGCTCTTGGATTTTACGAAGAAGAGACACTTGTTCATATCAAGACTAAGGAAGAGAGTCCACTGATTCTCACAGCTCCCATCACCATGACTAACCAGATGTTAACCTTAGATACTAGGCAGTTGCTTGATGATGCTGGGAATCTAGTTAACATGAATTTAGAAGTTGTGGAGACAGTAGATATTGAACAGACAGATGAACTTCTTAATGCAGTAATAACCACAGGAAGACTCCCGGATGGTATATACCGCTTCATGGTAACTGCTACGCCGGAAGGGGGGTCACCTGAGATGAGGGATGATGTTCTGAATGTTACATCACCACTGGATCTTCAGCTTGTTTCTCCCGGTGGAGCTTTGGCTGATACTACCTCAAATGAAATATATACATCTTACCCTGTTTTTCAGTGGGATTCAGATCCGTGCATGATCCCGGATGGATGTGAATTTTATATTCGTGTCGCACAATTTATACCGACCGAACATTCTTCAGTAGATCAGGCGATAGAATCGACAACGAGATTACCTCTTGATCAATCACTTGGATTCTATAACGTCGGTAGCGGATTGACCTCTTTACAATATCCTGCTTCCGATGCAGGAGATCTTGAGCCGGGAAGCATTTACGTCTGGCAGGTCAAGAAAGTCATACCCACAACCTTCGGCAGTGAAGAGCTATTTAGCGAAATATTAGTATTTAAGGTGAAAGATTTTTCTGAGGAGTCCGACTCGGATGATGGAGCAGGCGGTGGAAGCGACATGGTCATTCAGTTATTGCAGACATTATTAGACGAAGGCGATTTCGAGCAGATATTTGGCGAGAACGGTTCCCTATCAGGATATTCTTCAACCGGCACGATTCAGCTAAATGGATCTTCAACAGATAATTCTACTGTCCAAGCGATGATATCTGAGGGATTGAACGATAAGATAATTTCGGTAGAGGTTTCAGAATGAACCGCTGGTTGTCGTTTGTACTCATTTTATCGATTTCGCTCTTATTTGGCGCTGATAAAGTTGCCATGGCAGTAAAAGTAAAAGGCGACGTGAAAGTTTATAAAGTTGATACTGCTGACGGTATTTCTCTAAAACCCGGAACTCCAATACACGATCAAGATAAAATCGTTTCTAATGGAAAGAAATCCTCTGCGATGATTATGTTTTTGGACGACAAATCTATACTGAAAATTCGTGAAAATTCTCAATTTGTTGTTGGAGGAAAGAAATCACCCGAAGGAATATCTAAAAATATAAATCTAGGTTACGGTAAGATGACAGCAAATGTTTCACCTCAAAAGGGTAAGCAGTTCGTCGTTTCTACACCTACGTCTGTAGCATCTGTCAAAGGGACTGAGTTCTTTATCTCAAGTGACCCGACTGATGGTGATCAGTTTATTTTGTTCTCAGGATTGTTAGAAGTTGAGAACGGCGTGAGTGGTCAAATTATTAACATGACTGAAGGTGAGACAGCTAACTCTTCTCCGGATGGAGATTTGGAATCTCATGAAACCACTGAAGAAGAGATGGAAGAGTCAGAAGAAGAGGACTCAGGGCAAGTGAACGAATTACGCTTTCAGTTTGAAGATGAATCCGGCAATACTAAAGAAGTTATCATCCAATTCTCCGAATAGGTTATAGAAGTGAGAAAAATAATTTTTCAACTTTTTCTTTTCAGTTCATTTCTTTTCGGTCAGCAGATAATAGTAATGTCTCCTGAACCAGGATCAAAACAGTCAGGCGCAGATTTGCTTATTGCTGCATCGTTGTACAGTTTAGAAAATGTAACTCCTGAAGTTGTCTCCCTCTTCCTTGATGAAGAAGATATTTCCGGTAGAGCATTTATCGATCCAGACATGGTGAGCTACGTCCCATCTTTGCTAACACCGGGTATTCATCATATTAAGCTCGTAGCAGGGAAAGTTGATTCTGTCGCCTGGTCATTCGAAATATTGGGAAAGAAAAAAGCAATAGCAGCAGAAAGGTCAACGTTCAGTGTGAGAGGGGATATTACTTCCAGCAGCAGTATAGATAAGATTGATGAAGTATCACTGAATGTTAACCAGATCGCAGTTAATCTGAAAGGTACAGTCTTTAAGGAGATTGGTTTCAGGACTAAACTCAAATTGACCTCCGATGAGGATCCTTTATTTCAACCAAGGAATATATATGGTTTTGGTCTGACATTTGGTAGATATGGTCATCTCAAACTTGGTGATTCAAATCCTCGACTGTCTCACTTTACTTTAGCTGGAAAACGAATCCGAGGTCTCGATCTAAATCTAATGTTGGGTCCTATCAATTTTACCTTTATTAAAGGTGAGGTCAATCGAGCAATCCAGGGAGGAAGTGAAATAGATCAAGTCTATTCCCATTCCATTGAGAGTGATACAGCGGGAACAAAGTTTATGGCTCTTCAGCGCAAAGGGCATACGTTTGGACAGGATCTCTTAGCTGGAAGATTTGGTCTTGGTCGGGGTGAAAAGTTTCGATTTGGGCTTTCCTTTCTTAAGGTAAAAGATATTGTAAATAGCGTGGATGCTGTCATTGATGATGCTTTGATTGAAATTAGTCTAGCTGATACTGTTTTCGGACTTCAGGAAGGTGACACGTTAACTTATGATGAACTTATTAATGTGTTGGAGAGTCAACAGTTGGTTTTGTCTGATGTTAGCGACTGGTCAGGAGTAAAACCGAGGGACAATATAGTTGTAGCAACTGACTTGGGACTGTTCTTGGATCACAAACGGATTGCCTTAGAAGGTGAAGCAGCATTCAGCTTGCTCAACAACGATATTTCCCAGGGAGCTCTAACCCTTGCAGACTTGGATACTCTTTTGGATTCCCTTCAAGATAATTCAATTGGTGGTTTCATGGACCTTGGCGCTTTTCCCGACCCTGCCGACTATGAAAATATTTTTGTAATTAATCAAAATATGGTACCTCTTTCACCCATATCTCCGGAACTATTTGCTGACAGCGGAGCCATTTCTTTAGGCGAAGCGCTTCTATCAATGCCGTCTCTCGCTTTGCGAGCAAAAGCCACTTTTAACTACTTCGGAAATCTGTTCGGTTTTGAGTTTTCTCAAGTTGGACCTGAGTTTACCTCTCTTGCAAATCCTTATTTAGTTACGGACAATAGAGAGTGGAAAGTGACTGATAAGCTAAGGCTGCTGCAAAACAGATTATTTTTTACTTTAAGTTATAAACATCAAAATAATGGAATCGCTGGCAATATCGAGAATATACGTAATCAAAATACATTTTCAGTCGGCGTCAATGTAATGCCAGGTCCCGGTTTACCTACTGCAAATATAAAGTATAAAACTGTCAAAAGAGATAATGGTGTAACAGAACCAACTCTAATTGACAGTGTTTCATATTCCGACAATCGAGATAAGACATTCCTTTCCAATATCATGATTAGTACCAGCTACAATTTTAGTATCGCTAAGTTCTCCAATTCCATCATGGGTACTTTCATCAATGTAGAAAAAGAAGATGGATACACTAATAGAGATTTCGACACTACTTTTGTTGATCCATCACTTTCATCTCAAGTAATAAGTTTAGCTTTAACAACAAGGTTTCCATTTCCTCTTACCACAAATATGGCTGTAACCAATAATACCAGTGAATATAGTATAGGTCCAGGATTAAGGACCAATCTGGATTTCTTAACTGCCGCTATTAATGGTGATTATAAGCTGAATCAGCTTGGGTTAGTTGTTCTTGGTGGTGTTAATTATGCCAAAGGAACGGGAGCAGCAGATGTCTCGTGGATTGGTATAAAAGGTGGTCTCCGCTATAGGATATTGGAGAATCTCAATCTGAATGCTACTGGAGAGCTTAGAGATAAAACAGCAAACGGTGAGAAATCCACTTCTATAATTGCCAGGGCTAATCTGGCCTATACATTCTAATTTATTTTCTGAGAAGTAACGTTTTAATTAGATTAAAGCCCATAACTTAACTCGAGAGTTTCCCAAGGTGAGAAAAGAATAATCGGTGTTCCAAAATTCAGATCACTTAAATAACCAATTCCGAATAATGGGCCTGCACTAACGGATGGAGTTATTGAGAATTTATCAAATTCTGCAGACTTGTATCCAATCTGACCGTCAAAAGATATTAAAAACGATTTTACATCTGTAATTCCAAGAAACTCATCCCATTCCCAATAAAGTATCCTTCTTCCCCAAGCTGTGCATGGCTGGCCGGGAGCGACGCGGAACTTCTATCTAAGCCTCAGTTATGAGTTATAAAAATAGGTAATCACAAGAGATAATCTGGTAAGGTAATTCCTTCATTTAAACCAGGTTCTTCCTCTGGTTCCCCAGCTGCTAAACGGAACGGTACCACACCTGCCCAGATTGGGAGCGAGGAATCTTCTTCATCGTCAATGGGCTGCCCGGTGCGGATCTTGGCTGACGCTTCTTCAATATCAACGGCAACCACTGCTGTCATATCCAGTTCTTTCTGATTTGGATGCCGGACATCCCTCCACCGGCCGGGAATGAGGTGCTCAAAGAAAATCTCCATCGCCTCAAGTTTCTTGGGGTTGTCAGTTATCTCCTCCCCAGTTCCAAAAAGGACAACTGAACGGTAATTCATGGAGCTGTGCATGGCTGACCGGGCAAGTACGAGTCCGTCCATGTGAGTAACACAAATAGATAGAGGAGCACCCGATTTAACCACTTGAAGCAGTCGGCTCCCTTTAGATCCGTGGAGCAAAATTTGGTCATCTGATCGTGCGTGAATAGTGGGAATGACAAATGGTTGATCATCCAGAGCAAAACTCACATGACAGATGAAAGCTTCATCAATAATTTTGTAGATGGATTCCTTGTCATAATGCGCACGTTCACTATGGCGCTTGATGTGGCTACGATCGGTTTTAGAACTGTTAGGCATTTTAGACTCCTTTACTAAAATTTAATATTTTGAAAATACGAATTAGATATTGCTATTTATAGGAAATTTGATTGAAGAAAGAGGGGCGTAACGTTTAACTTTATCCAATGCCCTCCCAAGATAGAAAGCGCCTTTTCCTCATTGATGGCTACGCCATGGTTTACCGTGCCCACTTTGCAATGATCCGGAATCCTCTTATCACTTCTGACGGCCGGCACACCAGCGCGCTCTTCGGTTTCGTCAACTCCATTTTCAAAATCCTACGTGACGAGGAGCCTGACTATCTTGTTGCCGTATTTGATGCCAAGGAGAAGACTTTCCGCCACGAAATGTATCCGGAATACAAAGCGACACGGGAAAAAATGCCGGATGAACTTCAGGATCAACTGCCTGATCTTTGGCGTCTCATTGATACCTTCAATATTCCGAGAATGGTCATGCCCGGTTACGAAGCAGATGACATCATCGGCGCACTGGCAGTTTCCGCGAAAGAGCAGGGAATTGAGTCGTATATCGTCAGCGGTGATAAGGATTTCATGCAGCTAGTAAATGATCACATTTTTCTCTACACGCCGGGTAGACAGGGAGCTTCGGCAGATATTATTGATTCCAGCGGAGTGGAAGCGAAGTGGGATGTGAAGCCGGAGCAGGTCGTAGACTTTCTTGCTCTTATGGGTGACAGCTCAGATAATGTACCGGGTGTTGCCGGAATCGGGAAAAAGACGGCTGTCACATTACTCCAAGAGTACGGCGACCTCGATACAATACTCTCCAATGCGGATAGTGTGAAGAATAAGCGCCCCCGAGAAGGATTGCTTAACGGATCGGAAGCAGCTCATCTATCCAAAGAACTGGTGACCATCAAGACTGACTTGCCCATATCCACGGACATGAATGATTTCGTGCGCCAATCGTTTGACTTCGACGCGGCGGAAGAGATGTTTAGGGAGCTGGAATTCGTCCGGCTTTTGGGGCAGTTGAACGAGTTCAGGAAAGATGACATCCTTGATGAATCTTCTGATATAGAAAAGAATTATCAGTTGGTTGACAGTCAACAGAAGCTGGATGATCTTGTTCAGAAGCTTCAAGTTGCCGAGCTGATTTCTATGGATATTGAGTCCACCAGCCCTGACCCCATGCAGGCGGAGATTGTGGGTTTCAGCTTCGCTACAGAAGCGAATGCCGGGTGGTATATTCCGGTACAGTATCCGGAAAAGGAAAAGCCGCTTTTCAAAGGTGAAGACGATCTTGCTATAGTTCTTCAAACCTTAAAGCCTATGTTTGAGAATGAAAAGATCTCTAAGTGCGGCCAGAATCTGAAATACGACTGTCTTATTTTAAAGAACAACGGCATCGAAGTGGCCGGCATTGAGTTTGATTCAATTGTAGCTGCTCACCTTCTAAAACCTGACGCCCGGTCATACAAATTAGACTATCTGAGCGAAGAATTTCTTCACTATCGAATGCAGCCCATCACTGATCTTATCGGCAGCGGGCGTAATCAGATTACCATGGCTGAAGTTCCTCTTGAAAAAGTCACTTTTTATGCCGCTGAAGATGCTGACATCGCTCTTCAGCTCGTTCCTATACTTCGGGAAAACCTGGCGGAGTCGGAGTTGGAAGAGTTCATGAAAAGTGTGGAGCTGCCGCTCATCCCTTCTCTTTTACAGATAGAGCAAAACGGAGTTTACGTTGACAGGGAAATGATGACGGAAATGTCACAGTGGATGGAGAAAAAATTGGATGACTTCAGTAGTGAGATTTATAGTCTGTCAGGTATGAAATTCAATCTCAACTCCACTCAGCAGCTTGCCACTATTTTATTTGATCACATCGGATTGAAACCGATTCGAAAACGTTCAACAGACGTCAATGTGTTGGAAAGGCTAAAGAACAAACACCCTCTTCCGGAGAAGATTCTGGAGTACCGGAAATTCAAGAAATTGAAGTCAACGTATGTGGATGCCATCCCCAAACTTATCCATCCCGAAACCGGGCGGATACATTCGTCGTTCAGTCAAACAGTGGCAGCAACAGGCCGGTTGTCGAGTAGCAGTCCGAACTTCCAGAATATCCCCATCCGTTCCGAAGAAGGCCGTGAAATCAGGAAAGCGTTCAGAACTCAGGACAAAGGGTGGATGATATTTTCTGCAGATTATTCCCAAATCGAGCTCCGTATTATGGCTCACTTGAGTGGTGATACGGCACTTAAAGAATCGTTTGAAAAAGGTGAGGATATCCACGCTAGTACTGCTAGCAGCATCTATGGTGTTCCGCTGGATGATGTTCTTCCTGAGATGCGCAGGATGGCCAAGATCGTCAACTTTGGAGTAATGTATGGCGCCGGACCTTACCGTCTTTCTCAGGAGTTTGGCATACCAGTGAAGGAAGCAGATACAATTATAGGAGCATATTTCGCCCGCTATTCCGGAATCAAGTCATTTGTGAATGAAACCTTGGAAAAAGCAAGAGATAACAAGTTTGTAACCACCATGCTGGGCAGAAAACGGTTCTGCCACGATATTGATAATTCGAACCAGAGAATCAGGATGGCAGTTGAAAGAGCCATCATCAATCACCCGATTCAGGGGACAGCAGCGGAAATGATCAAACTCGCCATGATTGCCATTGAGAAGAAGATGAGGTCAGAGAAATTCAAAGCCAAGATGATTCTGCAAATTCATGATGAACTGTTATTCGAAGTCCCGCAAGATGAATTAGATGATCTGAAAGGAGTGGTAGTTGAGGAGATGGAGAATGCTCTGCCGCTTCATGTTCCTGTAGTGGTTGATTGTGGTGAAGGCGAATCGTGGTACGAAGCACATTAGGGATTGACTATCAGTGAAAATCTGCGATTCAGACAATGAATAAAACATTAAACATTTTCACCATTAAAAAATAGAAGATTAAATGGTCAATCAAAAATCGAAAATAGTCAAGTAAAAATTGGAAGCTTCTGTTTCACTAAAAAAAGTCGGTAAACTACTGGATGGCCAGTCGGTTTTAGCCGGGTTGTCGTTCGGTATCGAGCGCGGATCTATCATGGCGCTGGTAGGTCTCAATGATGCTGGCAAGAGTACTCTTCTTCGGGTGCTGGCTGGAGTCTCGAGACCGGAATATGGAAATGTATTCATCAATGGTTTGGACATTCAGCTTCGCCCAGAAGAGACCAGGCGGCTGGTGGGCTACATGCCGCAAACGCCCAATTTTGATAATCAACTCACTTTAAGAGAAAACTATCTTTTCCACGGCGCACTTTATCATCTAACTAACAGCGTCATTAAGAGTCAGATTGCCAAATTGACGAGGACACTCGATATGGTAGACATGCTGGATTACTTTCCAGATGAACTTTCCCGCGGCTACCTGAAACGAGCCATGTTAGTACGAACGCTTCTTCACGATCCACCAGTGCTGTTTCTGGATGAACCAACTTCGTCTCTCGACATTCGAGGAAAATATCTGGTGTGGGATCTATTTGAGAATCTTCGGGGTAGTAAGACTATCGTCTATGCCACGCAATCCCTTGAGGAAGCGGAACATGTCCATGACAGGATATCCATTCTTCATCACGGAAAGATTGTCCTCGAAGGAAGTCTGGACCGCCTTTTAGAAACCACCGGTGAACTGCACCATTTCCAGATTCACTTCCGTAAACTGAATGACGATATGCTGCAAACTCTCTCTAAAATTACCACCGTTGTACGACCTGAGAAGATCGGGGAGACATTTGATTTTTATGGGCGTGATAGGCAGGTACTTTTTGACGTGATGAAGCTGGCGATTCAGTCTTCTCTAGTGGATTACAAAGCAGAGAAAGTAGGATTGGAAACGCTGCTTGTTTCTGTAACTGAAGATTTGGAGGAGTGATGCTGATAAGTACATTCATAAAACGCCGTATCCTTCACATCCGCCACCGCTGGATTGGTTATTTAACATCACTTCTCTTAATACCGCTAGCCCTCTATTTTACACTGCAGCTCAGCTTGGGTGAGTGGCTTGATGCTGATTGGCTTTTTCCCGGTATACTATTTATCATGGCACTTATGGCTGGAATGCTCCCTCTCTGGGGAGACCTTCAACGTAACATTCATTCCGGTTTTTTCGACTGCATTGCTGCTTCACCTAATAGTGGATTAGTTATTGTAATGTCTATGATTCTGTCAACCGTACTAGAACTGTTTTTACGAACTATTGTTACAGCAACTGTTTTAATAATCCTTATTGGCAATATGCCTTCTGTTCTACCTCTTCTAGGAACTATTTTGATGGCCGCTTTGGCAGGTCTGTTTGGATCAAGTCTGGTCACTGTTTGGCTATTTGCTGCCAATCAAAGAAGCAGTCATTTCTTCGGCATCTTTTCTACACTGCTATTTATGATCTTTGCTTCAGGCTGGATGATTCCTCTAGAGAACTATCCCGAACCTCTGGCGTCAATTCTAACATGGCTTCCCACATCTCAACTGATGTCCGCCGGCAGAAGTCTGTTCATGGCTGGACAGTTTACAGATTGGATCTGGATTATGGCTGTGGCGGAAACTGTATTGCTGATAATCCTTTCCGGATACCTATTTAAGAAGGTCTACTCCCGATGAAGGCATATCTCTCAGGTGCAATTGAAAATGCTAGCGATGAAGGTAAGGAATGGCGGGACGAAATCTCTGAATGGCTGTCGTCTGAAATTAATCACGAGGTTTTCAATCCCCTGAATGTGGAAAAAACTCTTATTACGCCTGAGGAACATCAAAATTTTCGCTCTTGGAGAGAAACGGACTACGATAAATTTCAAAGTGTCGTTCGCAAGTTTATTGAAAGGGATCTTGACGAGGTTTGCTTTGAATCTGACTATATAATTTGCTATTGGGATGACGCAGTTCGGGATGGAGGTGGAACACACGGTGAAGTGACTGTTGCTTATCGTAATCGTATTCCGGTTTATCTTGTTCTGGGAATGCCTTTCTCCAGAATAAGTGCGTGGATATTGGGCTGCAGTTCAGAAGTGTTTAACAGTTTTGATGATCTAAAGGAGTTTCTGCTAAAAAAATATGGTTAACTGTGCTTCAGTTTTCATCGATGGTGGAGGGACTTCAACGGATCTTCTGTTGTTGGACAGATCATCATCAAAAGGGGTAATAGTTTCTGGTGGAGGAATAAATCTTAACGCATCAGGAATGGAATGTCTAAAAGAATTTGATCGTCTGATATATTCAGCTATGGACTATCTTGATATTTCCATAGACCAGGTGGACGAGGTTATCGCAGGATTAGCAAGTCGACGAAAGAAGGCCAATCGGGAGGCTTTTCAAGAAAAGTTGAACTCTCTCTTTTCGAAAGCCCGAGTTGTACAAATTAACGACTCTGAATTGGCTCATAGAGGAATCTGGGGGAAAGGGGCAGGTTTTACAATTTTAGCAGGAACTGGTTCTGTCGGAATCGGAACGAATGAAAATAATCAAATATATTTCACCGGCGGTTTGGGTCATATGATTGGAGATGAAGGAAGTGGATATTGGCTGGTAAAAACCGCAATAACAGAATTGATAACCAATGAACGTTCTACCTTTGAAGAACTGGTACAACTTCGGGAACACCTTATGCAGCATTACAATTCAGATACCTTCGAGGAACTCCTGACCAAGCTTTCTAATAACATTAACGGTTCTTCCCTCATGGCTTCCGGAACTCCTGTAATATTGAAAGCAGCTGAAAACGACAATTATTTTGCTGATCACATTGTAAGAAAAGGAGCCGATCATCTGTCGGAACTTATTATCGAACTACATGAGAAAATGAATACCTCCAATGGTGACTTATCACTCGGTTGTACCGGATCGGTGATAAAAAATTCGGCCTATTATCGCCAATGCTTGGAAACAGCACTTCTCTACGAATTCGACTCCGTAAAGTGGAAAAGATCTTCTTTTCCACCTGTATACGGTGGATTCGTTCTCTCTTCTGCTGGGTACACACCTGCTGATTTCGATCAGTTCGAGATAAAGAATGTATAACCCTGTAGCTGAGATTCATCTAGGTCGACTTACGCGCAATCTGCAGAAAATTCGTGATCAGCTGGGAGATGCTTTGATTATGCCGGTAGTAAAGGCGAATGCCTACGGGCATAGCGCTGTTCATATTGCCAGGAAACTACAGGATGAGGGTATAAGATACTTGGCTGTATTTACAATGGGTGAGGCTCTGGAGCTCAGGCAGAACGGAATTACTTTACCTATTCTGCTTTTCAGCAGACTGACTTCGGATATGCTGGAACCGGCTGTAGAAAATAACCTTACGGTTAATATAGCCTGGCCTGATGACATAGATGTTATTTCAGAATTCATTGCCAAAAAGGGGAGAGGACCCAAAGTGCATCTCAAGATTGATACCGGAATGTCCCGTCTTGGAGTCGCTTTTGATGAAGCTACTAATATTCTTGAACGATTGGCGAAAACTTCTCAGATCGAGTTGGAAGGAATCTATTCACATTTTGCCACTGCTGATGAAGGTGATCTGACGTATGCTCAATTGCAGACATCACGATTCAATGAGATCGTCGACTTAGCCAAAAAGATGCATCTTGATGTGAAGTACTTCCATATGGCTAACAGCGGAGCTGTGCTCAATCTGCCTGAATCCTTTTTTAATATTGTGCGTGTAGGAATGTTGCTCTATGGCGCTTATCCATCAGACGAGACGTCGGAAAATATCAAAGTTGAACCGGTGATGAATTTCAAAGGTCCTATCGTAACCGTAAGAAAAGTGTCGGCAGGAACGCCGGTCAGCTACGGCTCTGTTTATGTGCCGGATGAGGATTGTAATATTGGAGTAATCCAGACAGGTTTTGCCGATGGTCTCCCCAGGAATTGGTATGAGAATGGCTACGTTGGTTACAAAGGGGAGCAGTTCCCAATTGCTGGGCGTATTTGCATGGATCAGATGATGGTCAATTTTGGAGATGTCGTTCCCAAAGTAGGTGAAGAAGTGCTATTCTTCGGTGATGACGGTGAAAATCACATCCGTATCGAAGATATTGCTCTAGAAGTTAATCTGACTTCTTATGTATTGATGACCGCCATAGGCGGACGGACGAAAAGAGAGTTTGTGGAGGATTAGAGGTGCGAAAATTATTTATCATGAGCTTTATTGTCATAATCACTGGTTGTGCAGTTGGACCTTCTGTAGAGAAAGTTGCTGGCCCCCCTTCTTCGGCTGATCTTTCACTGGAAGAGAAAGTTGGCCAGATGTTCATGATTCGCTATTCCGGAAGCTTTTATCAGGAGAATTCCTATACCTATCGCTGGATGAAGAGACTGATCGAAGAGCGGAAGATTGGTGGAGTCATTCAATTCCTCGGCAGCATTCATGGCACAGTTGAGAATCTAAATGAGCTTCAGAGAATCAGTAATTTACCTCTGCTCATCGCCGCTGACTATGAGCGGGGTGTGGGTCAGCTTCTCGATGGCGGAACCCTGTTTCCTACCAATATGGCTTTGGCAGCTACCAACTCCCCGGGATTGGCGTACAAGCAGGGGAGGATAACCGCCAAGGAAGGGAGAGCCGTAGGTGTTCACGTTACTTTTGCACCAGTCATGGATGTGAATAGCAATCCCAATAATCCAATTATTAACTTTCGTGCCTATGGCGATTCCCCGGAAATTGTAGAACGATTCGGCAGTGCTTTCATTCGCGGCGTGCAGGAAAATAGTATGATCGCCACTGCAAAGCATTTTCCAGGACATGGGAATACGGCCACGGATTCGCATACGTCACTTCCAGTTATTGCTGCAGATCGGGATGATTTTGAACGGGTAGATCTAGCTCCGTTTAAAGCAGCAGTGGAATCGGGTGTGGGGATGATTATGGTTGGCCACATTGCAGTGCCGTCAATCTCAAATAACGATCTGCCGGCGACCATGACGTCTGAGCTCAATGGCGACTTACTGCGAAAGGAACTTGGGTTCGAAGGTATCATCGTGACGGATGCTCTGGAGATGGGTGGTATTACCGACTCACATTGGGCGGGAGAGGCGGCCATCCGGGCTATCGAAGCCGGGACGGATATTGTGCTCCTTCCTCTGGATGTGGATCGAGCTATGGAATCGGTACTGGATGCTGTGAAAAGTGGAAGACTGCCTGAACGTCGCATCGATGAATCGGTTCAGCGAATTCTCAAGATGAAGTCAGAATTAGGATTGTGGGAAAAACGGGAGGTGAGTTTAAAGGAAGCGCAGTCCGTCGTTGGATACTACGAACACGGTGCGGCAGCATCAGAAATCGCTCGCAAATCCATCACTCTCGTCAGTGACAAGCTAAATGCCGTCCCTGTCCGGGCTGAAGAAGCTGACACGCTTACGCATCTCATCCTCTCCACCGATGATGGACTTCGTTCTATGTCTAGCACATTCGACAGATCAGTTTCCAGAATCCATGGTAACGTAAAGTCTCAGTTCATTCACGAACCGGTAGATGAGTATGACATCCAGCGCATCCTGAAAGAATCGGCTACGTCTGACTACATCATCTGTTCGCTCTTCATCCGCGTGCGCATGAACAAGGGGCAAGTCTCTATTGATCCGTCTCACCGGGAGTTGATTTCCCGCTTGCAAGAGACGGGAATTCCTGTAGTCGTCACTTCGTTCGGAAGTCCATATGTGCCGGATGTGGACAATCTGGATGCCTATCTCTGTGCCTACGGATATGGCAGCATTTCGCAGAAAGCCATGGCGGATGCCATCTTTGGTGCCGTTTCCATTGGTGGAAAACTGCCGGTGCAGCTCAGCGCTGAACTTTCTGTTGGGCACGGATTGAAGCGCTCACCGAGGAAAATGCTCCCCATTTCTGATGAGTACGATTTTAGCGCAGTTTCACGAATTATCGAGCGAGCTATTGCAAATTCTGTCTTTCCGGGAGCCCAAGTCGCCGTGATTAAGGAAGGTGAGTTGGTCTGGACTTTCGAATCCGGCCGGCAGACATACAATGAAGATGCACCGTTGGTGACGGCAGAAACTATCTATGATGTGGCATCTCTGACGAAAGTGACCTCCACGACGCCGGTGGCCATGAAGCTTGTAGAGCAGAAAAAGCTGCCGCTGGATGAGCCCATAAATGAGTTTATACCGGAGTTCGCTGGCGGTAATAAGGACAAGATTACGATTCGCCATATCCTGACGCATTCCGCCGGTTTACAAGCGTACGATGAATTTCCGCTCGGTACCACAGGCGAAGAGATTGTGTCAAGTATCGTAGAGAGG
>Ga0208521_1001108_pt1 | contig 14473 bp, 10 predicted proteins | sample ETNtaG_24_FD_185754 | JGI IMG/M metagenome (GOLD analysis project Ga0208521, IMG submission 185754) | Marine microbial and viral communities from oxygen minimum zone, Eastern Pacific Ocean - ETNP201306SV47 (SPAdes) (version 2) | ecosystem: Environmental > Aquatic > Marine > Oceanic ... | reverse complement strand
GATTGAAATGCCGCTGGTACCGGTACTTTCCCGTATAGAGCGAGCGGGCGTCCTCGTGGACTGCACCATGTTGGCCCGCCAGAGTACTGAACTGGCGCTGCGGATACAGGAGCTCGAAGAGCAGGCTCATGGCGAAGCCGGCGGGGCGTTCAATATAGCCTCCCCCAAGCAGATCCAGGAGATTCTGTTCGACCGCTTGCAGTTGCCGGTGTTGGCCAAAACACCCAAAGGGCAGCCCTCGACCGCTGAAGGTGTACTCACTGAGCTGGCCGAGAAGCACGATCTGCCCCGGTTGATACTCGAGCATCGCGGTTTGAGTAAGTTGCGTTCTACCTACACCGAAAAACTACCGGCGTTGGTGAATCCGGATACTGGTCGGGTGCATACCTCCTACCACCAGGCTGCGGTAGCGACCGGCCGGCTGTCATCCAGCGACCCCAACCTGCAGAACATTCCGGTACGCACAGCCGAGGGTCGACGGATTCGCGAGGCTTTCATTCCACCCCCCGGTTCAGTGCTGATGGCAGCGGATTATTCGCAGATCGAACTTCGGATCATGGCGCACTTGTCAGCCGACGCTGGGTTGATGACTGCCTTCGACAAGGGTGAGGATGTGCACCGGGCAACTGCGGCCGAGGTATTCGGTGTTGGCCTGGATCAGGTCGACAACGACCAGCGCCGCAGCGCTAAGGCGATCAATTTTGGTCTGATTTATGGCATGTCGGCTTTTGGTCTTGGCCGCCAGCTCGGCATCGAACGGGGCCAGGCACAGGAATATATCGACCGCTATTTCCAGCGTTACCCGGGTGTACACGCATTCATGGATGCGACTCGTGAACAGGTTCGTGAGCAGCGTTATGTTGAAACCGTATTTGGTCGGCGGTTATTTCTCGCCGATATCAGTTCAAGCAATCATGTCCGGCGTCAGGCGGCCGAGCGAGCCGCGATCAACGCACCGATGCAAGGGACCGCGGCAGACTTGATCAAGTTGGCCATGCTGGCGGTTGACGACTGGTTGCGCGAGGATGATTGCGGTGCCCGCATGATCATGCAGGTGCATGATGAGCTGGTGTTGGAAGTGCCCAAATCCGAAGTGCAGCGCGTCAGCGATGAGGTGGTCCGTTTGATGAGCTCGGTGGCTGATCTTGCAGTTGAGCTCAAGGTTGATGTCGGTAGCGGCGCCAATTGGGCGCAGGCGCACAGCTAGGCAGGTTTGCGGCCGTTACCTTGTCCCGATAGAAGATCAACGATACGCTCGCGCGCTTCGGTGACACCCACGTTGCGGGTAGCCGAAAAAAGCTGCACGCTGACCAGCGGCATTGTGGCCAGCGATTCTCGGGTCTGGCGCAGCGCCTGGAGGCTTTTGCCGTGTCCCAGTTTATCGCTCTTGGTCAGTAGTACGTGCACGGGCAGCTGGCTCGCTGCACACCATTTCAGGAGTTGCCAATCGAGCACAGTGGGTTCCCGGCGACAATCCACAGGCAATATCAGTGCGCGTAGCGAAACACGCTCTTCGAGGTAGCGCCGTACCGTCTTTTCCCAGTGTTGCTGCAGTTGCACAGGCACTTTGGCATAACCGTAACCGGGCAGGTCGACCAGTCGGCGTGTCTCATCGAGGTTAAAGAAAATGATCTGCTGGGTACGCCCGGGTGTTTTGCTGGTACGGGCAAGACCCTTACGTCCGGTAATGGCGTTGACTGCGCTGGACTTGCCCACGTTGGAGCGCCCAGAAAAGGCGACCTCGGCACCCGTGTCTTCCACCCAGTCGCGCGGATGATGGGCGGCGCAGTGGTATTCGGCGCGCCGCAGCAGTTCGGTATCACAGGTTTTTGAAGGCACAGGGTATAATTCCACGCTTTATTTTTCGGGTTGCGAACCTTACCCTGTCAGGAAGGTGTATGCATCCCGACTTCAACTCAGGAAGCCGGGCGGCGCTGGTGCATGTACCCATCCCGATCGGCAGGCCCTGGTACAGAAGGAGCAGTTTAATGAATCGGTTGGTATTCATCATCATCGCATCCGTAATGGCTGGGTTTTCGACTGTTGCAGTGGCTGCAGGTGATGCGGCGGCGGGACAGGCTAAGGCGCAGACATGCGTCGCCTGCCACGGGGCTGACGGCAACAGTGCTAATGTGGGCTTTCCCTCTCTGGCCGGCCAGGTTCCCGGGTACATCGGCGCACAATTGGCCCTGTTCAAATCTGGTCAGCGGGCTAACCCCATTATGATGGGCATGACCCAGTCGCTCAGTGCTGCCGATATGGCCGACCTTGATGCCTGGTATGCCTCAAAGACCATTACACCTCGCGCCATCGGTGATGATCAGCTGGCGCTGGCGCATGAGGGCGAAGCGCTCTACCGTGGTGGTTCTGCCCAGCTCGCAATTCCTGCCTGCATGGCCTGTCATGGGCCCGCAGGACATGGTATTCCGTCGACCAATCCCCGTGTGGCCGGACAATGGCCCGAATATCTTGAAACCCAGTTGCTGGTTTTCAAGTCGGGCGAGCGCGCCAGCAAGATCATGGGGCCTATCGCGCACCGGCTTTCGACACACCAGATCAATGCCTTGTCGCTGTACATGTCGGCGCTGCAGTAGAGCACTGTGGCCACGGCTACCCGAGCGATCGGGTGTAGCCGCGGCCACCAAGCAGAGCTGTCTAGGCAATTGCGACTCTTATCGGGCCGGTACGTAGATCATGGCTACTGAAAAACTCATGCGCGGTCGTTTCGACAGCGGTACCAACGCGACAGTCGAGGCCTTTAGCGCATCCGAACACTTCGACCGGCGACTGGCGCACTACGACATTGCGGGATCAATGGCCCACGCCCGCATGTTGAACGCCGTCGGTGTGATCAATGATACTGACTGTGAAGCGATCATTGGTGGGCTTGAGGCCATTACGCTCGAGATTAACGAGGATCGTTTTGAATGGCGCTCGCAGCTCGAGGATGTGCACATGAATATCGAGGCGCGCCTGACTGAACTGGTAGGCGAGCCTGGAAAAAAACTGCATACGGCTCGCTCGCGCAATGATCAGGTTGCAACCGATCTGCGGCTTTTCGTGCGCGATGCCATTGACCAGCTCTGCACTGATATCACAGCGCTGCAAGGCGCTCTACTAACCCAGGCTGAAAGTGAAGCGACCAGCATTATGCCGGGTATGACGCACATGCAGGCAGCCCAGCCGGTGACCTGCGGCCACCACCTGCTGGCCTGGAATGCCATGCTGGAGCGTGACTGGCAGCGCCTGGGCGATTGTCGTCGCCGGGTTAATGTTTCGCCGCTTGGCTCAGCGGCACTCGCAGGAACCAGTTTTCCTATAGATCGGCAGATGAGCGCACAGGCATTGGGATTCGATTCGGTGTCGACCAATTCGCTGGACTCAGTATCGGATCGGGATTTTGTGATCGAGTTTTGTTCCGGGTGTGCCTTGTTGGGGGTTCATCTTTCCCGTATAGCCGAGGAGTTGGTGCTGTGGGCTTCACAAAGCTGCCGGTTCGTTGATTTAGGCGACGCTTTTTGCACGGGATCAAGCATCATGCCGCAGAAGAAGAATCCAGATGTCGCCGAACTGGTTCGCGGCAAAAGCGGTCGCGCGATCGGCAATCTCGTATCCCTGCTGGTGCTGATGAAAGGGCAGCCGCTCGCTTACAATCGGGATAACCAGGAGGACAAGGAACCATTGTTTGACAGTGTTGATACCGCGCACGCCTGCTTGCAGGTGCTTGTCGCGATGGTGCCCAATATGAAATTTGACCGTGAACGTATGCGTAAGGCAGCACAGCGTGGCCACACCACCGCGACTGATCTGGCAGATTATCTGGTGTGTCGGGGCATGGCTTTTCGTGATGCCCACGAAGCCGTGGGTAAGGCGGTCCGTCTTGCCGAAGCATGCCAACTTGAGCTGCCAGACCTGTCGTTGGAGCAGTTGCGCAATATCTGTGAGCACATCGACTCCGATGTTTTTGACGTGCTCACGCTGGAAGGCTCGGTTGAATCCCGAAATCACACGGGCGGCACGGCACCAAGACAGGTTCGCGAGGCTGTTGCTGCTGCGCGACAAGCCCTGGCGGTGCATTGATATGAGTCGCCCGGTGAGATCTGTTTGCTTGATCCCTCTGGTGCGACCGATTGTCGCGATAGTGCTGGGATTTACCCTTTTGAGCAGCGGGATACTGCTGGCAGGTTGTGGCCAGAAAGGCCCGCTGTACATCCCCGATACGCCTTCGTCAGAAGAATCTGAAGACAGCGATAGTTAGCCATCAGTCGTGGATCATTTCGGATATCGCGAGGATCGGCTGTTCGCCGAGGACGTAGCGCTCGAGACGATTGCCGAGGCCGTCGGTACACCGTGTTATGTTTATTCTCGGGCTACACTGGAAAGGCATTACCGTGCCTTTGATGAACCCTTTGGCAATTATCCGCATCATATCTGTTACGCAGTAAAGGCCAATGACAATCTGGCTGTTTTGCAGGTGCTGCAACGCCTCGGCGCTGGTTTTGATATTGTCTCGGGCGGTGAACTCGATCGTGTGCTGGCTGTGGGCGCCACTCCGGGTGATGTCGTGTTTTCCGGCGTCGGCAAGTCAGTGGCTGAAATTGAGCAGGCGCTTTGCGCCGGGGTTCGTAATCTCAGTCTGGAATCCGAGGCAGAGCTCGAGCGTGTGAATACAGTAGCACTTGGCCTTGGCAAAAGGGCGCCGATCGCTTTTCGAATCAACCCCGATGTGGACCCCAAAACCCATCCGTATATTGCGACCGGCCTGCGCGAGAACAAGTTCGGTGTATCGGCAACCGATGCGCTTCGCCTTTACCAGCGGGCCGCAGGCATGGAAGGGGTATGCATCACCGGGATTGCCTGCCATATTGGCTCGCAATTGACACAGATTGCCCCTTTTTGCGACGCACTTGAACGCGTGCTTGATCTGGTGAATGCCTTGTCAGAGATTGGCATCTCCCTACAGCATCTGGACCTGGGCGGCGGGGTCGGCATTCGTTATTGTGATGAAAATCCACCGGACCCAGCCCAATATACAAAGGCGATGCTCAAGATTCTCCGGCGTCGGGGTTGTACACTCGCAGTGACGCTTGAACCGGGCCGCGCGATTGCTGGTAATGCCGGTGTACTGCTGGCCCGGGTTGAGTACATCAAGCCGGGTCCCGACGGAGATTTCGTTATCGTCGATGCGGCGATGAATGACCTGTTGCGCCCGGCGCTATACCAGGCCTGGCACGAGGTTGTTGCGGTGAATCCGGGTAGCGGTGAGCCGCGGAATTGCGATGTGGTTGGCCCGATTTGTGAAAGTGGGGATTTTATTGCTCGAGATCGGCGCCTTGCGGTGACTCAGGGGGATCTGCTGGCGGTGCGTTCTGTCGGCGCCTACGGTTTGGTTATGAGTTCCAATTACAACGCCCGGCCACGCCCCGCGGCAGTCATGGTCGATGGTGCGGGATACCATGTGGTGCGCAACCGCGAAACCACCGCGGAATTGTTTGCCCACGAAAAGATGCTGCCTTGAAGGAGCGGGTATGCACAAACCTGTATCAGCTGGGCCTGCCAGCATATTTGACGATAGCCTGTTATGAAGTTGCTGACTGACCAGCCGGCGGATAAGCGTTTTGTCACTAGCGTCCTGGCGCTATGCGCTCTTTCCGGCGTGTTCACCTCGGCATGGTGTCTTTATATTGACGATGTCATCAATAACGATGGCGTGGAATATATCCGTGCCGCGCAGCATCTGGCATCTGGTGATTGGGCGGGGACGTTGGCCTCGCACCACTGGCCGTTTTTTTCGTTGTTGATGCTGTTGTTTGGAAAGTTACTGGGTATCAGTTACTACTGGGCGGGACAGTTGCTCAACGCTGGGTTTTTTACCGCATCGTCAGTGTTGTTCGTACTGGTAGTGCGAGCCTTTGGCGGTACCTCACAGCGGTTAACTGTTTTTGCGGCTCTCGTTGCAGTCATTCACCCAGCTTTCAACGAGTACCGCGCATTTATCATTCGTGACGCTGGTTATCTGGTCTTCTACTTGGCGGCTATTTTGTATCTGGCACGATGTGTCAATGAGTCCGCCTGGAGGTATCGTATCGGGGTTGTTGTCGCGTTTGCGATTGCCGGCTTGTTTCGTATCGAAGGCACGGTATTTTTGCTCTCAACACCGCTTTTGCTGAGTTTTATCCGGTCCACCAGCGTGCAAAAACCCTGGCTCCGGTTGCTGCTGCTGATCATCTCGACAGGTTTGGTCGCTGTTGTGTTGGGCTGGTGGTTGTTGGTGCCTAGCGTCGGGATTGAACCTGTGGCAGCGTTTAGTGCACCGCTGGATTTAGTGGCCAATGCCTGGCAGCAGATCAGTGCCAGTGTTGCACACAAGATCACCGTGCTGCGAAAAGAGTTTCTCGGCCCCTATGCTGCCCAGTATGCATGGATACTTTTTGGTTTCTCGGTAGTAATGATTCTGGTTTCTGCAGCGTTTTCGCAATTGACGGTACCCTGGGCCCTGCTGGTTTTCACTGGGCTGTGGTCTGGAGTTTGTTTTCCACATAAAGCGCTGAACCGCCTGTGGGCCAGCCTGATCGGTATGCACCTGGCGATCCTGACGGTGTTTGCAGTCGTCAAACTTTTTCTGGCCGCCCGCTACCCGTTGGCGCTTAGCATGACGGCCCTATTGTTAGTGCCGTTTGCTCTAGACCATGTGTTAGCTGCGATCCGTTGGCACCGCCTGAAGACAACGGCCCGGGTTCTGGCCGTGTTGCTGTTGCTTTGGGGTGTCGGGGAGAGTATCAGTGGTTTGGATAATACGACGCGCGCGCGAGCGATCAAAGATGCTGGGGTGTGGCTGGCGGATCACACCAATACAGCAGGCTCGCTGGTCAGCAATGACCGGCGACTTGCGTACTACGCCGGCCGTCATGCTGACCGCGATTACATTATCGAAGACGTGGCCAAAATCTTGCACGGGCTCAGAGACGGGCGCTGGCCGGACGCGTCGTACGTTGCGCTGAGATTGTCACGCCGGTCTGATAAGACTGAGTCCTGGGTAGTGGAAGCACTGGGCAAGGCGCCGGTGCGGGTATTTGATCGAGAAACGGGCGACCGGGTGCTGGTTTATCTGCGCCCTTAACGACCAACCCCCACCGGGCGAGTTTCACTACAACCTAGCGGCCAGTTAAGAGAGCTGTTTTCTTTCTCCGCGGGCCGCAAAAAGTATTCCGCCAATCACTCCTTGCAGCATCACAAAGCCGAGCGCGATCCAGGCAAAAGCGATTGCCTCGACAGCATCAATACCATACGTACTGAAAAAGAAAACGAACACACCTTCTCTTAGGCCAATGCCGTTGATGGAGACTGGCAACATGGTCACGAATATGCTGAGGGGGATCACTGTGAACATTGCAAGTACCGGAATATCTATTCCTAACGCTCGACTGACAATAATGAAGTGAACGATTACGTTAAGTTGTAGTAAAAGGGATAGGCCAAACGCACGAACCAGAAGATCCCGTCTACCGCTGAACATGGAGAAAGCTGCGACGACCTTAGCAATGATACGCCAGGGCTGGCTTGTTCGCGAATCACGGTATTGTTCAAGCGTTTGGTAAAGTCGCCGCGGCGCAAAAAAAACCAACCAAGCTAGACTACCAACAGCAAGTGTTGTGGCTAGGACTAAAGCAGGTAGGCCGGGAATCAAGTCGGCCAGTTCCCGCGCCGCTAGCACAGTAATCAACGCGTAACTCGCCAAGGCCAGCAGGCCCATCAATCGGTCAACAATAACCACCGATGCAGCACCAGAGCGGCTGTTTCCCAGGCGCCAGGAGTCATAAACCCGAACAATATCCCCGCCAATAGTCGACGGTAGCAGGTTGTTGAAAAATATTGCGACCATGAAAGATTTTACGAGAAATCCAATTCGCGCGTGCACGCCCTGTGCGGACAAAAGCATACGCCAGCGGAATGCAGTGATCAGGTAGCCGAGGAAAAACATCATAAAGGCCAGTGACAGCAGGCCGATGTTGGCATCCGCTATCACAAGCCCGACCTGTTGCAGTTCCAGATCGTGGATGACCCAGTAAAGCAGGCCACCGGAAAAAAGAATTTTTGCAGCGGTGAGTAAAAACCGGGTACGCACGCGTGAGGTTACTCTTTTCTATGCTTGATAATTCGGGCCGGAACACCAGCGCAGATGCAGTAAGGGGGTATTTCCCGGGTCACAACCGCGCCAGCTGCGACCACGGAACCGTGTCCAATATCGGCTCCATCGAGCACCAGGACTTTCGCCCCAAGCCAGACGTTGTCTTCAATGATGCACCCGCCGTCCGCGCGTATATCCTGAGTCCGGATTAATTCATCCGGGTTGTCAAGCTGGTAGTTTCCCCCGCCAACGACATAACAACTGGGACCGATAATGACGTCATTGCCGATGACTACAGAACACTGCTGGGTCGACTGAATAATGGCCTGGGTGCCCAGTCCGACACGATCGCCAATCTGCAGCTTTCCTTCTTTGCATGAGAGGGTGCAATGATCAGCGATCATCACGTCGTCGCCGATTGCCAGAGATATTTCTACCGAAGATGAACGTCCATCAAGGGTCACACCCTCGCCGAGAACTACCTGTTGACCAAGCTGAACCCGTCCGGGATGACGCAGGATTATTCCCCTGCCAAAGACCACGCCAGTACCGCAGGCAGCAAACAGGCGCGGCCAAAACAGCTTGCGCAGGAAAAGACCAATGGCTCCAGGAACGGGAGCAAGCCAGGCGCAAAGCTCGAAATACAGAGTCGTCGCAATTGACCGCCGGCCCACGATGACATCCTGGTAGCGCGACAGGGAGGAGCCTCCCTGTGTTACGGCATGATGGGTTTTGTGTCGTGTACTATTCATACCATATCACCTGGTGGTGTCCATGCGTCTCAGCTTGGTCTCATCATCCGGGCGGTTATCTCGTGCATTTGGTCCACCGGGGTATTTTCGAAGTACATCCGGTACCATAGTTCGAGGTTAAGCAGTATCCACAAACGGAAATTGTGATCAACTTTCCCTGAAAGATGCTCGTCGAGTAGCGTCTGTATGGCTTTTTGATCAAAAATCCCAGCTTCGACGAAACGGGATTCAGCGAATAGGTTGCGTAGAAAATGAGCAAGATCGTTGCGCAACCACAAAGCGATGGGAAAGCCAAAGCCCTGTTTTTCGCGATACACCAGCTCTCGCGGCAGGTAGCGCGCAGATACTGAGCGCAGGATGTGCTTGAGCTTCATACCTTTGAGTTTCATATTGCCGGGTATCGCAGCGGCATACTCCACCAGCCGGTGATCTACTAGTGGGGAGCGGTTTTCCAGTGAGTGTGCCATGCACATACGGTCTGCGATCACCAGCAAGTGATCCGGCATGCGGGTCATCAGATCGGTGTATAACATGCGGTCGACCAGTTCATTGACATTGCTTGCATTGAAATGCGCCAGGATTTTTTCTCGTGAATCCTGTGAGTCGAATGTCGCCTGGGATTGTCCGGTGAACAGTGAACGTTTGGCGTCATCGGTAAAGCGCAGGAAGCTCATACTGTGGGCGTACCGGTCACCACGTTCTCGCAATGACATCTCGTTGAGCCAGCGCGCTTTTTGTGCAATAGTTTTGTACTGAAAAGAATCCGGTATCAGGCGGATCAGTCGGTCCATTACGGTCTGGCGCAGCCAGCGCGGCAAGACGGCATAGTAATCCGCCAGCCTCTGGCCAGCAAAGCGGTCATAGCCCGCGAAATTTTCGTCTCCACCGTCACCAGATAGGGCGACCTTGACGTTCCGCCGGGCGAGTTGCGCGACCAGGTAGACGCCTACGCCGAAAGGATCGGAAGGCTCGTCCATGTGATGGATCATCGCTGGAATCTTGTGAATCATGTCTGATTCCACGACCTCCTCGTGCGCTTCCATACCGTAGCGCTGCGCGACCATGCGCGCATAAGGCAGCTCATTGAAGGACTGCTCTTTCACGCCAATGGAGAAGACCGGTACCGGCTGGTCCTGTACGCTCGCCATCATTGCCGAGACGGTACCAGAGTCGATTCCGCCGGAAAGAAAGGCGCCAACCCGTACATCGCTGAGCATGTGAGATTTCACGGTCTCAAGCAAAGTATGATGGAGGCCTTCCTCGATCTCCTTTTCCGAGCCGCTGTGTTTGGCCAGGAAGTCGATGTCCCAGTAACGTTCAATCCGGGCGGCACCTGCTTCGAAAGTCAGGCGACTGGCGGCGGGTAGTTTTTGGATGTTCTTAAAGAAGCTGAATTGATCGGGCATGAAACGCAGAGACATGTAGTGCCACAGGCCTTCGAGTTCCATCTCAGGCTGCACCAACTTCGATGCCAGCAGTGCCTTGATTTCAGAGGCAAAGAAAATTGCCCCGGCGCCGGTGGTGAAAAACAGGGGTTTCTGGCCCATGTGATCACGTGCCAGCAGCAGTCTTTGTCGGATCCGGTCCCACAGGGCAAAAGCGAACATGCCTTGCAGGTGCCTGACACAATCGTCACCGTGCTCCTCGTACAGGTGCAATATGACTTCCACATCAGTACGGGTGCGAAAGCGATGACCTTTCCCGATCAGCAGTTGGCGCAACTCAGGACTGTTGTAGATCTCACCATTGCAGACCAGCACCAGCGTGTCATCCTCGTTGTGGATAGGCTGGTGGCCGGTCTCGAGGTCAATAATGCTGAGGCGGGTCTGGCCAAGCGTAATCTGGCCATTGTGGTAGTGGCCAGCATCGTCGGGCCCACGGTGGTGCAACGCCTGAGTCATCCGCTCAATGGCGGCGCGATGTTCGGGGTTAGGGCTCAGAATCCCAGCAATACCACACATGAATGAGTTTATCCGTGATCAAGAAGTACAGAGGGTTTCGTCGCGGTTTCCGCGCTCGTTTCCAGGGCGTTAGGGAACCCCGTGGCCGGGGTATACCGGGTTTGCCCGATGCAGGGCATGATTGTACGGGGTTTTTTGCGTGCTAGCAGGGATAATATGCTGATGCTTGGACAGTCAAAGACCTTCATCAGCCAGAGCCTGATACGCCTGGTGCTCGCGACCAGCCTGTCTTTGGCGCTGCTGGCGATCCTGCTGCACCTGATCGCACGCAGTGGCAGTGAGGCGAATCTGGTTATGGTCTATCAGGCGCTCAAGGGTGTTACTGCCGAGGTTTTTTCGCTTTATGCTTTGATCGTGGGGGCGAATATGGTGCTGCGCACACTGCGTTATCACTTGATTCTGCCTGCATCGACCGGGCAGCACGGGGTCGCCTTCTGGCCTTTGTTTGTCGTGACCGGTGTGCGTAACATGGTCGTTGATCTGCTGCCGGCCCGGCTTGGTGAGTTGATCTTTGTCACGATGCTGAAAAAAGGTTGCGGGGTGTCGATACCGGCCGGACTGGCGACTCTGGCCCTCAGCCTGTTGCTGGACATATTTATTTTGATTCCGGTGTTGTTGGCTGTTAGCTTGTTGCCGCTGGCCACGCCGGCCCTGCAACAGGGATCCCTTCCGGCTGCGCTGCTGATGGGAGGCCTATGGGTTGTGGGCGCAGTGGTGCTATGGCCCGGGTTGCGCCTGTTAGCGCGCTGGGCCCAGGCCAGGACTCGGCCTGATGGAATGATGGCCAGGCCGGCCCGTTTTCTGTTGGCGCTTTCTGAAGCATTAACCCGCTGTCGCCAGGGTCGTATCCTAGGCCGTGCATTATTGCTTACCGTTGCCATCCGGGTGTTGAAGTATGGCGGGCTCTATTTGTTGTTTGACGCGGTGGTTGCCAGTCCGGGCATGGTGGCGGTTGGCGCGGATTTCATCGATGTGCTGGTTGCATTGATCGCATCGGAGGCGGGCGCGAGTTTGCCGATGCCCACTTTGATGAGCTTTGGAACCTACGAGGCAGGCGGTGCTGCAGCTCTGGTTTTATTGGGTTATCCGTTGGCGGGCGCAGTGATAACCCTGCTCTCGGTCCACATCGCCAGCCAGGTGCTGGACTACTCCGTGGGTTGCGCTTGTTTGGGCCTGTTTTTCCTGACTCGGATGGGTAACTCGAATGTCGCCAGTGTGGCCGGCTCGCGGTCTGTGGGTAGATGGACACGATGGCGTGCACCGCTCGTTTTTATCGGCCTGCTGGGGGCTTTCGGGTTATCCCTTTATCAGTTCGATCGGGTCCGGATCGCTCAGTCGCAGGTAGCACCTGCTACAGGCCAGCCCGTGACCAACGCCCCAGACGGTGCGAAAGCCGCTGCTGCGATAACAGGGGTAAGCGGCTGGGTGGTATGGAGTTCGAACCGGTTTGGTAATCACGATATCCTGAAAATGAACCTTACAGACCGGAGCATCAGCCGCTTAACTCACCATCCTCATGCCGAGAGCTTTCCGCGGATTTCTCCAAATGGACGGCAAATAGTTTTTGCCCGCTCGCGTGAGCCGTGGGTCCCTTTGCGTAACCCGATTCCATGGGATGTCTATCTGCTGGATTTGGATAGTGGGCATGAGCGGCGTCTGGCTGAGTTTGCCACTGCGCCGACGTGGTCGGCAGATGGAAGGCATGTGTTTTTCCAGCGCCGTGGCTCTGAATTCGTAAAGTTGAATCTTGCCAATGGGGAAGAGCACGTGCTGTTTCGAGCTGGGATGGGAGATATTCCAGCCGGGGTGGAATTACAGACACCCTCACTGAGCCCTTTTTCTGGGAGGCTGGCATCGACATGGCGGGGGGCCCGGCGCATGACGGCCATTGTCAAACTTGATGGTACGGTGCAGCCGGTTGGCGAGGGATGTCAGCTTGCCTGGGCTCCCCAAGATGCGTTTGTTTACTGGGTGGATCACGGTGGGCTTATGCAGAACCGTTTGTATCGCCAGTTGCCCGGCGCTGGAAGCCCTGTCCCCTGGTTGGATTTACCTCCTCCCTACAGTCATGAATATTTTCCCAAGCTGAGCAAAGACGGACGTTACCTCGTGCTTGGCGCCAGCGCTGGAGGCCACGAACATGACGTAGCGGACTACGAGATCTTCCTCTGGCCAACAGACATGTCAGCCGATCGCGCTGTGCGGCTGACGTTCCACAGCGGTAACGACAACTGGCCGGATATTTTTCTGGAGTAAAATTTTCCAGGCCTACCCAGGTGTTAGAGGTAGCCTTCCTCCTGGTACCAGCGGGCCGTGGCCCGCAAACCTTCGTCGAGACCCACAGCCGGGTCGTAGCCGATTTCCTTTTGCGCACGAGAGATATCAAAGGCCCGGTTCTGCCGATACCAGTCGACCCGGCGGGGAAAGATGGGCGGTGTGATCTTAAATGGCTTACAGACTTTTTCAAAAAAATGCCCAGCGAGCCACAGTGGCCAGAAAGGAAAATGAGGGGTTTTTGCTTTCTGATCCATCGCGCGACCTACCCGCTGCACCAGGTCCTCAATGGTGACGTACTCGCGATCGGCGATCAGATAAGTTCGACCATCACCGACTCCATCTTGCGTCACGTTCATCAGCGCATCAACAAAATTGTCGATGTAGAGTGGGTGATAAAAAGCCTGGCCGTTGCCGAAGATCGGAAAACTACCTCTAGCAACCCGCCGAAAGATCATCCCAAAACGCTCGGGGTCGCCCGGTCCATAAATGGCAGCAGGGCGGACAATCACTGTTTTTAAACCCCGTTGCCCATATTGTTGTACCAGGGGTTCTGCCTCGTACTTGGTCTGCTGATAGTAGTCAGCCGCAGCAATAGGAGCATCTTCGTTTGCCGGCGGATTCTTGACGTTGCCGTGTACGCCGCAAGTGCTGCAGTAGATGAAGCGCCTGACCCCGGCATCTTTGGCTGCATCGAGCACTATGCGGGTGCCTTTGAAATTGACCTCATGGTAGTAATTGTTAGGCACGTTCAGTTCCCTGAACGCAGCGGCCAGGTGGTGGATAACTTCAACTCCCTGTGCTGCTTCACGGACGATTTTTGCATCGGTAACGCTGCCGATAATCACTTTCACGCCCCACTCGCGTATTTCGTCGGTCTTGATGCCTTCCTTGTAGTCAAGGGCGACCGGCTCATGCCCGGCATCGTGCAGTCGTTTGACTAGCGCCTTGCCGGTAAACCCGGTCCCACCTGTTACTAAAATTCGCATCGTCGAATCCCCATCAGCCCACACGGGCATCCTGCTGGTCAAGGGTTAAACTCAGCGCCTGATAAGTACCGGCAATAGTCTCCCCGTCGATCTATTCAATGCGCAGGATTCTAACTCAGCATGCTGCCTTTTTTCGCGCTAGTTGAGCACGTCGCCGACAGAGTTGATCACAACATGCGAGTGAACTTCAAATGATCTGTCGCTAACCGAGTCACAGACTTTGACGCCAAACACTTTGCGGTCATCGATCTGACACTGCCAGAATCATTTCGTTCGACCAGCCCAGTAGACATTCGCTGCAGGGCGTAGGCCAGGCTCCGGTAATTCCACCACCGATGACCAGAACATCAAAGATCTGATCTATGAGGA
>Ga0208521_1001095_pt1 | contig 14556 bp, 11 predicted proteins | sample ETNtaG_24_FD_185754 | JGI IMG/M metagenome (GOLD analysis project Ga0208521, IMG submission 185754) | Marine microbial and viral communities from oxygen minimum zone, Eastern Pacific Ocean - ETNP201306SV47 (SPAdes) (version 2) | ecosystem: Environmental > Aquatic > Marine > Oceanic ... | reverse complement strand
AGGGCGAAGCGAGGTTTTGGCAAAACACACCTATGCGCACAGGATAGAAGAACTGTTAAAGGCAATTGGAAAATTCTGATGTCTTTATTCTATCAATAACTCATCTATTTATAAGAGAGTCATACAAGTCTTCAATCTTTCGCATCATAACTTTAGAATTAAAGCTTAAATCACATATTTTTTTACCATTAGATCCCATCGTTTTTTGTTTTTCTCTATCATCCAGCAACTCTTTCATTGCACTATAAAGAGCTTCAGGGTCTTTTGGGGGAACAAGTGTCCCGCTTACTCCATCTTTGACTACTTCTGGAACCCCCCCTACGTTTGTAGCTATGACAGGTTTACCGCACGCCATTGCCTCCAGAATAACTAGCCCCAAGCCTTCTCTTAAAGACGGCAGAACAAATATGTCTGTCAGTGATAATATTTCAGGTATATCACTCCGTTCTCCTGCAAAGATTACGTTTTTTTCAATCTTGAGAATAACACACAACTTTCTCAGTTCTTCCTTTAATGATCCCTCCCCTACAATTAAGAAGCTTACATCATTTCTTGATTGTAATAATAGAGAGGCTGATTCTAAAAGATAGGCAAGTCCTTTATGTTCCTCCATGTGGGTTATTGTACATATAACTGAATGATCTGTGGGAATGTCCAACTCTTTTCTAAGGCCGGAAGTCCTTTTTTCTGACACAGTGTATTTACTGTCTATACCATTATGAATGGTTATTAATTTTCTGGCATTTATCCTTTGCGTTTCATTGGCAAATCTATTTACTATATCTGAGATGCAGATTACCCTGTCTGTGATGAGACTCAAGAGCCATTCAACGAAATGATAGTACCTGTTATAGTAGTCATAAACACTATGATTGTGGGAAATTATTACGGGAATACCAGCAAGAAAAGCACTTATTCTGCCAATTGTTCCGGCAGAGTAGGCGTGGGTGTGAATTATGTCAAATTTATGGCTTGTAAGAAGTTTGTATAATTTGTAAATGCTTAATGGATTTCTGGACGAGGAGATGTGAAGTATCTTAACATCAATTCCTTCTTTTACTAATTTGTTTGCAAAAAAACCGCCTTCTCTCAGACACCAGACGGAAACGTCATATTTTTTCTTATCCAGGTCCAATACTATTGCGGTCAAAATCTTTTCAAGACCGCCGATAGTCAGTTCTTCGACAAGATGAATAACATTGATTTTCCTTTTACTATTTCTATCCAAACCTTAAATCAGAAGATAATTTAATATTATAATTGGCGTAGAGCGGTGCTAATGCCTCTCTGATATTAAATAACTTTAAGATTACAGAATATATTTAGTTAAATCCTCGTCTTTTACAATGTCTTTCATCTTATCCTGTACGTATTCGGCATCAACTACTATATCCTTATCTTTTAAGTCAGGAGCGTCAAAAGAGGCATCTTCCAACAATTTCTCCATAACCGTATGCAGTCTTCTTGCTCCGATACTTTGACTTCTTTTGTTTATCTTAACAGCCATATCGGTTATTTCTTCAATCGCATCATTTTTAAATTGGAGTTTTACTTCCTCCGTCTTCAGCAGTTCGGTATATTGTTTTATAAGTGCATTTTTAGGCTCTGTGAGAATCCTTATAAACTCTTCTTTGCCTAAATCCTTCAGTTCAACCCTTATGGGGAATCTGCCTTGAAGTTCAGGTATTAAATCTGAAGGTTTTGAAACATGAAATGCACCGGCAGCTATGAAAAGAATTCTATCAGTTTTGACCATGCCGTATCTGGTAACGACAGTAGAACCCTCTACAATTGGCAATATATCTCTTTGTACACCCTCGCGTGATATATCAGGTCCGTGGCCGGATTCACGACTTGCGACCTTATCCAATTCATCTATAAATATTATTCCCGTATTCTCTGCTCGATACAATGCATCCTTGATAACTTTGTCCTTGTCGATCAGCTTTTCGGCTTCTTCTTGCTTGAGAATCTTCCTTGCCTCGCTTATTGGAGTTTTTTTTACCTGTGTCTTCGCCGGTATCATCTTCTCGATTACATTCTGAAAATCTACGCCTATATCCTCAATTCCGGCAATAATGCCCTGCATTACAACAGGCTTCTCCTGGGTTTTTATTTCCACCATCCGGTCTTCGAGTTTACCTTCTCTCAACTTGTTTCTAAATTTCTCACGAGTTGTTTTCTGCCTCTCAATTACTGCCGTCTCTTCCTCTGCACCTTCCTCTTTACAGTCCTTTATCTCCTCTTTCTTTTCAGGTAACGGCAGGAGCAGGTCCAGCAATCTTTCCTCAGTATTTATCTCTGCCTTTTCGCCTACTTTCTCCATCTGCTCTGTTCTAACCATATTGACGGCTATCTCTACGATATCTCTTATCATCGACTCTACGTCACGCCCATGATAGCCTACCTCGGTATATTTAGAGGCCTCCACCTTCAAGAAAGGGGCCTTGACTAAATTTGCAATCCTGCGTGCAATCTCAGTTTTGCCCACACCGGTAGGGCCTATCATTATAATATTTTTTGGCATCACCTCTTCACGTAATTCATCAGAAAGCTGTAACCTCCTCCATCTGTTCCTGATTGCTATCGCAACCGCTCTCTTTGCATCCTTCTGACCGACTATATATTTATCCAGTTCCTCAACTATCTTCTTTGGTGTCAGTTCCTTCACTTAATCTCCTCCACACGAATATTTGTATTCGTATACACACATATTTCGGCCGTTATCTTTAATGCTTCCTCTACTATCTGCTTTGTGCTAAGTTCAGAATGTTTTACCAGAGCCCTTGCTGCAGCGGTAGCAAATTGTCCACCGGAACCTATACCTAATATTCCATCATCAGGTTCAATTAACTCACCGTTACCAGAAACAAGCAAAGAGCAATCTTTATCTACAGCTATTAATAGTGACTCTAACCGTCTCAATATCTTATCTGTACGCCAGTCCTTGGCAAGCTCATGTGCGCTCCTGAGCATGTTACCCTGAAATTTTTCCAGTTTAGATTCAAACCTTTCCAAAAGAGAAAAGGCATCGGCAGCCGACCCTGCAAAACCTACAATAACTTTTTCATGATATAATTTACGTATCTTGCAGGCATCTTTCTTAACTATAAAGGAACTCATAGTAACCTGCCCATCACCGCCTATGGCGACAACTCCTTTATGCCTTACCGATAATATAGTCGTGGATTTAAACATGTAAATTATCTAAAACAATAATAACTATCTGATAAAAAGTGCTCTCTTAAATTTACAAAGTGTTAATGTGATATTTTAAAGAGATTATTTGAAACCATGTTATTTGTAGACATCAATAGCAAAGTCCGGGCACATCATACCGCAGAATTTGCATGCAGTACATTTGTCACCATTTATAAATTGTGCGGTATGATAGCCAAAATGATTAACCTCTCCGGACATCTTTAAAAGCCCGTAAGGGCATGCATCGATACAAAGTTCACAGCCTTTACATCTATCTTCGTTAATTATGATTTTGCCCATCTTTATATATTGAAGCTTTTTATTAAAATTTAACTTTATGTAATTCTAGAAAATCCTTGCCGATGAATCAACTGTAAATATAAAAAAAAGATAATTCTTCAAAATTATGTATTGCACGATATAATACCATTTTGAAATTCTATTCTAAATCATTTGAAAGGAGGTGATTCTAATGGCAGTAGCAAGGGTAACCAGGTTAACGGCTTCTTCATCTACAAGCTGGCAGGATGCAGTTCAAGAGGCAATTGGCAGGGCGAATAAAACTCTCAGAGGTTTAACAGGGTTGGAAGTGGTAAGTCAAAAGGCAAAGATTGTTGACGGAGGAATTACCGAGTATCGAGTAACAATAGACGTGACTTTTGTTTTAGAGGGTTAGAACACAAATCAAGAATGAAAGCACATTATATTACCTGTGACATAGAAAATGATATTGCAATCCTGCAAATCAATAATCCGCCTGCAAATGAGCTCTCATCTAAAGTAATTAACGAGCTAAGTAATACACTTGACCTGTTGGCAGAAAGAAAGGATGTAAAAGTAATAATAATAACAGGGAAGGGGAGGTTCTTTTGTACAGGAGTTGACATAAATGAGGTTGCAGAGATTAAGTCTACCAGTGACTCACAGAAATTCCGACTGCGCGGCAGAGGGCTTGTAAGTAAGATGCTGAACTCACAGAAGCCTTTGATAGCCGCAATTAACAACGTCTGCCTTGGTGGCGGGCTGGAACTGGCAATGGCTTGTCATATTAGAGTTGCAACAGTTAATGCCAGATTGGGCCTTCCGGAGATTACCTTTGGAATCTTACCTGGATTTGGTGGAATCAGGCTACTTACAGGATTAGTTGGCAGGGGAAAGGCAATTGAGATGATACTAACAGGTGAAAAAGTGCTTGCAAAAGATGTTAAGGAGTTCGGCCTGGTAAATCATGTTGTTTCAGGTAATAAGCTTATTCCGGAAACGAAAGCGATTGCGAGAACTATTGCTGAAAAAGGGTTTATAGCAGTTTCATCGGCCTTAAGAATGACTATGCAGGAATGTATAAAAGATTTTGAAAAAGAATTAAAAGTAGAAAGCAGTATTTTCGATAAAATATATGAAACTGAAGATTGGAGAGAAAGGATTTCTGCGTTTCTTGAAAAGAGAAAAATATAGGCCAGAAGAAGCCAAATAATAATTTTTTAGGACATTCATGTTTTCGAGTACTCCTCATTTGCGTAGTTTTGTCTCATGATAAAAACAATCGTTAAAAAATAAGAACTGGAATAAAGTAAAAATGGCTGAAATTATTTCTATTCATATTGTACGGAAGCAGAATGATCCCACCGAATCCTGTAACCAGGTTATGGTACGAACAAATTTTGGGATTGAAGGTGATTACCGCTCAGGAAAGTATCAAATTGGACAAATCACTCTAGTAGAATCCGAAATTATGGATACAGTGTCACGTGAACTCGGCTATAACATACCCGCGGGTGCAAGCAGGCGGCAGATCATGGTAGGCGGTATTACGCTGAATGATTTGATTGGTCAGAATTTGCGCCTGGGGCCTGTTCTTGTTCGTGTAGAAGATAAATGTAATCCATGCAATAACATGGAAAAGAGGATTGGCCCTGGAGCAAAGGATGTAATGAATGACAGGGGCGGTATCCGTTGCAGGATCATTGGAGGCGGGGAACTTCGCGTTGGTGATAAAATAACGGTAGAAGACTCGGGTTACACCTATTATGCAAAGCTGTCCAGCTTTTGCTTCAAAATCATCAGTTATTTCATAAAGCTTTCTAACAAGGCATAATACCACAGTGTGGTATAGTCGCGATCAATGTCTCTAAAGTGCCTAAAATATAAAAGGAAAGCTTAGCTTTATAGAATAATCTTAGCTCACTTTCAACTTCCTGCCAGAACTGATTGGTCAGACGGGCAGGAAGTTCCAGCTTTTCTTTACCCTATCCTGGCCTGAATTTGCTCAATCATTTGTTCTTTTGTAAAAGGTTTCTCAAGAAATACAAGCTTAGGGTCCATTTCCTTCAGATTCTTATATGCTTTTTCTGAGAAGCTACTACATACAATAACCGGAATATCAGCATATTCGGGCATGCCTTTTATGTATAGGAAGAATGTATCTCCAGTTACCAGATCTAACAGTATATCGAGAATAATCAAATCCGGTTTCTTTTCCTCTAATTTTGCTAAAGCTTCATCTCCATCATACGCACGAATTATCTCATAATCTGTATCTTCCAGCATCATAGTATAAAGGTCATGAAATGCCTGTTCATCTTCGACTATCATTATAGTCTTGCCCATTTTCTAACTCTCCTTTCATTAATTTATGAATCTGCGGCCAAAGATTCTTTCTCATTTATTATTGGTAATATAAACCTAAAGGTAGACCCCTTGTCTTTACCTTCACTTTCCACCCATATCCTTCCACCGTGAGCTTCTAAAATAGTCTTGCATATAGAAAGGCCGATACCGGTACCAGGTGTCGCCACATTCTCTTGATAGAATCTATCAAACAGCTTATGGCGATGTTCCTGAGGAATATTAATACCGATACCAGAATCTTTTACTAAAAATTCTAATCCGGAATTTTTTTGTTGAAGTGAAACCAGTATCTCGCCTTTATCAGTATACTTAATAGCATTATCTACTAAGTTTGTCACTACTCGAGTAATTCCCTGTTTGTCTACAGTCACATTTGGTAATTTCTCAGGTAATACACTCTTTATAGTTAAGCCTTTCTCTTTTGCCAGCAAAGTTGAACTCTTGATTACCTGGATAACTAAATCTCTTAATTGAAGAGATTCTTTATCATAATCTTCCCTGCCAAACTCTAGAGAAGTTAATTCAAGAATGCTTTCTATGGTTCTGTTAAGTCTTATTATATTATCTTTTATGATGCCGTCAAAAAGGTCCTCTGTGTCCTTATCTTTTTTACCATCTTTTATACCCTCTCCCCATAATTCCAGGGCCAGTCTTAATTGGGCAAGCGGAGATTTTAACTCATGAGAAACATCTCTTATTATATTATCTTTCACTTTATCCAGACCACGGAGTTTCTCATTGGCCGTTTCAAGATTATGAGTAGTTTTCTCAAGTTCTCTGGTTTTTTCTTCTATTGATTGTGCCATAGTATTAAAAGACTCTGCCAATTCTCCAAATTCATCACCTGACCTTGTATCAACCCTTCTTGTCAAATCACCTTCGGTAATTGCTTTTGCGGCTGCAACAGTGCGTGAAAGAGGAACTCTTATAAATTTCCTGATTAATAGGTATGTTAGAAAGATTACCGAAACAGTCGTAACTACTCCTATGATAAGCAAGGTTACTGAATTGGTCTTTATTAACGCATCAAGATGTGATGCTGGTGCAGCAATACTTATTGCTCCTCTTAATTCGCCAATTTCGTAACCTTCCTTTTTGTATCCGGTGATGTCTAACTCACCTTCATATTCAGGTTTTCCATGGCATGGCAGACATTCTTCCTTTACATATAAAGGAAGAATGTACCGAATTGTTTTGTTACCTTCTTTGTCAACGTCTTCTCCCCATGTGGGTTCTATATCCCTTGTAGTTTTAAATTGCCTTAACATTCTTACCTCAAATTCATCAGGGGCATTTTCTGGATTTCTGTATTCTAAACTTGTTTGCTTCATCACAAAGTTTGTAGACTCAGTAAACTTCTTGGAAATTGCAGCACCGACCTTTGCAGGATTTAAGTGCTTAAATACCACGTTCCCGGTCTCTGGATCTGTATTGATTATATCTTGTTTCTCAGCTGTGTATTGACGAACAATTTCCAGTTGTTGTACAAGAATCTCTGCCTTCTTGGTTATTTCTTGCCTGATAAACCTCTCTTCTTTCTTTATTATCCAGGTAAATACTATACCCATCACCACAACCATTATCGGTGCGATAAAACATAACAGTTTTGTCGTCAGTTTTATTCTCGAAAACATAATCAAGGAATGAAGACTGTATTAATCCAGAAACCTATTCATGCAGTTTACTCTCTACTTCTTCAAGTAAATTTTCTTTGGTCAGATAGGTCTTCTCAATGTACACAAGATTCGGATCTATTTCCTTAAGGTTTTTGAATTGTTTTTTAGAGAAGGCGCTAATTATTATTACAGGGATATCTGCATACTTCGGAATGCCTTTTATATGCAGGAAAAAAGTATCTCCTGTAACCATGTCCAGAAGCATATCCAGAAGTATCAAATCAGGTTTATTCTGTTCTAATGCCTGCATTGCTTCATCACCATCGTAAGCGTAATTTATATCATAATCCGTACCTTCAAATATTATTCTATATAAATCGTGATAGGCTTTTTCATCTTCTACAATCATTATCTTCTTGTTCATGTCATATACCCTCATTTAAGATATCAATTAAAACACGGTTCAATTCTTTTCTCAAGATAATTTGACGGTACGGATTTATTCCGCCTTTACCAGACTCAAAATTAAGATACTTTTTTTTCTTCATTGTTCGAAGATAATGTAAACTTAAATGTTGTGCCTTTTCCTTTACCTTCGCTTTCCACCCAAATCTTACCGCCATGCGCTTCTACAATCCCCTTACAGATGGCAAGACCTACGCCGGAACCTTCACTACTTGATCTTTCCTGGAAAAACCTGTCAAAAAGTTTGTCATAATTATCCTTTGGTGTGCTTAAGCCAATTCCCTGATCTTTTACTGATATTTCTATCTTCCTGGGCCTTCTCAGTGCAGAGACAACTATCTCACCAGATTCAGAGTATTTGATAGCGTTATCTATCAGGTTGGAAATGAGCCTCGTAATCTCCTGCCTGTCTCCTGACACTTCCGGCAACTTGTCTGGAATTCTTGTTGTTAATGACAGGTTTTTCTTCTCAGCCAGTAATTTTAATCCTGCTGTTACTTGATTTATTAATTCTTCCAGATTCAAATCCTCCTTTTGGTATGCCACTCGGCCGGATTCCAATACTGATAAATCCAATATGCTTTGTATAGTTTTCTTTAGTCTTTGTATGTTATCATCGATTATAGTATTTAATTTTTTCGCCTTCTCTTTATCCATTTTCTCTTTATTCGCCTCACCAGTCCAAAGGCCTATGGCCATTTGAACCTGTGCGACAGGTGATTTCAGTTCGTGGGTTACATCTCGAATCATTGAATCTTTCATCTTATCAAGGCTGCGTAATTCCTCATTTGCCTTTTCTATCTCGATGTTTCTTTGCTTTACCTCTTCATTTGTTGACTTCAAATCTCTGGTTCTTTCCTCAACAGTCTTTTCCAGATTCGCAGTATAATCCTGGAGTTCTTTTTCAAGCTTTTTTTGTTCAGTAATGTCTCTGACAATTTTTATTATGGATTCCAGCTTTCCCTCTTTATTCAGAATAGGATAAGAGGCAATGAAGACATATTTATTGTCCCTTTTTACATAATGTTCAGCATTAGCAGGCAGTAAAGTTTCAATTGACTTCATTGTAGGACAATTATCACAAATAGATTCTCTACCTTTATAAATACAGTAGCATTTTTCCCCGACAATATTCTCACCGTAAGTATCCATTGCAACCTTATTAACCTGTAGAATATTTCCCTCTTTGTCCAGGACAGTCATGGGGTCCATTATGGCGTCGAACATCGATTCCATAAAAATGTTAGACGATTGAAGTTCCTCATTTCTCTTTTCTATGGTCCTGGCCATCATGTTAAAGGAATTTGCAAGTTCGCCAAGTTCGTCTTTGGAATTAATGTTTACATTTTGGGTGAGGTCTCCTGACGACATTCTCCTTGTTGCGTCTGTCAAATAGAGAATCGGAGCCGTCATTCTCTGCCCCATAATAAAGGCAAACACGATTATGCCTATTGTAACTATTATCATAATGGTAGAAACATTTCTATGTAGTTTTATAACCTCTTGATAACCTTCTTCATAATCAATCTCTGCAATAATTCCCCAGTCAAGTTCGGCAATCCATTGCCAGAAACCTATTACCTTTACCCCACGGTAATCCAGGTAACCATCTCCATCATAACCTTCGTCTCCTTTCAAACACTCCGAGACAGACTTGGTTAATTTTCCTGTCTCAGGGTTAATCAGCTTCAATTCAAGAGTAGTCCCTCTTTTTACCAGTCCGGCCTTCTTTAAGTATGGAACAAATCGAGATTCTGTTATCATATACCCCTGTTTATTAATAAGATATGTTTCGCCACTTTTACCTAACTTTACGCTTCTCAAAAATTCACTAATCTCACTTACATCTACCCTGAAACATGCAACACCCATAATTCTATTCTGGTCAGTAATTGGAGCTGCGACTAACATGGTTGGTAGACCTATTTCCAATTTTCCCCATTCATTTGCAATTGGAACATTTGAAGGCATTATCTGCGATACGAATGTTTCCCCATCCATCGCCTTTTTAAAATATTCGTGTTCAGATATATTTGTGCCTTCTTTACCCTTTGCAGTAGAGACATGAACAATACCTTCTGCATTACTTATAAGAATGTCCTTATAACCATACTCGTATTTTATATAGTGAGTGTATCTAGAAATGCGCCAAAACCGCTTGTCATCCATTGTTATTCTTGTAGCAAGGAGCGTAAAAGGATTTTCTGCAAAAACCCTTACATCACCCTTTCTTTCTGCCGTCCAACCTTTTATGAGCTCTGCTTGTTTGTGCCCGACACTTTGCAGATTCTGTATTAAAGATTCCTGTAATGCCTTCTGTGCTTTAGGATATACTACCAACCTCATTACTATTAATGGGATGAGAGCCAGTACTAAGAACAAAAGAATCGTTTTCTTTTTTATTGACTTGATCTCAAAAGCCCTGAATAAGGCTTTCACGTTTTCAATAATGGCTGGATACATGTTTTTCCTAAAATGTTCTAAAATATAAAGTCCTTTTTCTTTCATCTTAAATAACTTTAAGTTCGCTTGTCAGGAATAATCTTGCTTACGCGTTTTGTCGCCCATGACATAAAGGAGAATTGTTTTAAGAACCATGAAATAAGAATTTTTATTATTTTCCAGGATAATTGCAAACTAATGGTCTCAAATATTATTTTTTTAAACATTTTGCTGCCTGCAACAGAATCGAAGAAAGCTGTTCTAAATTTCTTGTCTTCCATTGCCAGTTTAATCATGGGAGAAAACAGTCCAAAATGTGCGCTAAAAGTTGCAAGGAGTCTAACCATTTTTCCATAAGGAAGATCACCCGTGATGGAAGAAAAACTATTATAGTAATCCTTAAAAGCTTCTTTTGATATGCCCACGTTCATCATAACCTCTGCAGCCTTTATCCCGGTAGTACATGCAGTGTTCACGCCTTTGCCCTTAAAGGCTCGAATTATACCAGCGGAATCACCTACTGTAACATATCTGTCTCCAAAGAGATTCTTTGCCGGGGCAGTTGGGAATTGCCAACGACTATAAAATAACTCATGCCTCTGCATGGCAAAATTTGAGGGTAAGACCTTGGTAACCTGAGGCATTAAAAGAAAGTTGTCCATCCAACTCCAACTAATCTTTGAACCGGCAATATTTATATCAAGGTGGTCGATTTTTGGGGTTATGGCGCCAAACTCTATCCCCCTCAGTGAAGGAAGAAATGCATGTATACAATTTCCAAATTTTTCCATTTCCTCTTTTTCCGGATAAAACTTGGTCAAAATAGTACTCATATAACTGCCGGCCTTATAACGTGTTGCAGTTTCAAAAACCTTACAAGCTCCCTCATCCAGGCCAAATGCTCCAACTACAACATCAGCTCTCCTATTGTCCGTTTCACTATAAACCATTACTCCACTCGGTTCAACATCAATATTTGTTGCCCGGCTGTGTATCACTTTTACTCCTGCATGTTTCGCATAATACATAAGATAGTTATCAAATAACATTCTATGTACTGCAAATGACATCTCACCATCGCCCTCTAACTTTATGACTTCGTCATCAGAATGCAGGTAATACGCAGGTATTTTTTCCAGTATAAGTTCATATGGAAATGGAATCCCTAGTTCATTTTCTAATATTTCTTCTATAGGCGGAGATAGTACTCCTACGCATGGATTAAACTGTTCATTTTTTCCAAAATCCTTACCCTCATACAACACTATGTTCAAATCTATGTTACGCCTTTTTGCCAATCTGCTAAGCATAATTGCACAACTTGTCCCACCGGGACCTCCACCTATAATAACTACCGTCTGGCCATCCTCAAGAGGGCCCAGCCCTTTATTTACTAAACGTTTCAATCTTCCTGCATGTCTTAACTTCCTACCGCCAAACGTAGACTCTACAGCTTGTTTTGTCCAGGCAGTTACGGTAACAGGCAATAATCTGAACTGTAGAACCGGATCGGCTACCTTTAGGAATAATTTCTTAAATGGTATGTTACCCGTAAACATATTCCACAAAACTTCTAACTGTATTTTGGCAACGGGTGTTTTCTTGCTTGATTCGAGTATTGATAAATAGCCGGATGAGATGTGCCTTCGAGTGGTTATATAATCATTTATGCCAAAAACCTTTCTTCCATATGAGTTATCTGATCCCAAAAGTTTCTTTACAGGTTTATAATAACCTCTGTAAAAAGCCCTTTCTGATATGCCGGATTCAAATACGCTATTTACCGCCATCCTGGAGGTAATAAAGGCTGATTCAATACCGTGCTTATAATATCTTGAAATACCCGCACTTCCTAAAACAACAAATCTATCAGTAAATGGTTGGCTGGCCTGTGTGATTTGTATCTTGGGGAAACAGATACAATAGTTCTTTGGCATCTTCCAGCCATCTTCCGGGAACGTGCGGCGCACAACAGGATGGTTAAGAAATTCAACTAAATGGGCCTTATTCAAATCAGTCTTGCCAATCAGTGTTACGGTTATATGGTCTCCCCTTGGTGTAAAAGAGGCATACGTAATCGCTTTTATGCCTAATGAAAAGACGCGAATCTTATTATCAAGGTAATTACTACCATTATTATTACCTATATAAATCTCTGCCTGGCAAGCCCTGACAGTACGGGGTGGAACATAACCAAATCCCAGTCTCTTTATTTTTTCCAGCATACCGGTATTCAATCCAAATGCGCCTACGACCAGATCTACATTAATTTCTTCTTTTGAACCTCTCTTTCCAAAAACAACTTTTGCTTGTTCTTTAGTATTTGATGGTAAAATTACATCACTCACTATGTCAGAGCTAATGTTAACCCCCATGCCCTCTACATGCCTCAAAAGAAAGTTGTCAAAACTTATACTTTCAGACTGTTGTGAAAACATTGGCCCGTCACCCCTGTAAACTGTTAATATCTTTTTTTCTGTAGAGGGATTTGGATTGTTAACTTCTATACAACCATCCTGCGTTTGGAAATAATAGCCTTCAATCTCTCTTTGAATGCATCTGTCTGGAGGAAGCATATCATTTTCTTTTAATTCCAGATAAAGCTTCTCAGAGATAACGCCAGCACACATATTGCAGCCTCGAGGACCTTTTTGACGAAAGTCTTTTCCTTCAAATATAGTTATGTCAACTTTAATGCCTCTTTCCCTGGCAGTTTTTGAAGCAAAATGAGCAAAGAAACACCCTGCGGGCCCACCGCCTATTATGGCAATTTTCGAACCATCTTTTAGAAAAAGATCTCTATCTTTCATTGGACACTCAATTTCTTCTTAGCCAGGCGCTGATATCATCCCTCTTTTGTCTTGCCCAGGCAAACGAATTAATCGGTAACATCTTTAAAACAAGGCGTGGATTCATTGCCATATAAAATATTTCTTTGTAAGGCCTGTTTCCCGTTAACATGTTCCATAATATCTCGTTAATTTTATTAGCAGTTTCCTTATCCTTACCGGATTTAATAATCTTTATATTAGTGTTAGCTATTTGCTTTTGAGATGTTAAATAATCGTTTATCTTCAGCATAATAATACCGTATAAATTATCACGAGCCAGAAGTCTTTTGGCCGGTTTAAAGTAACCATTCATAAACGCTCCATCAGATACTCCGTTCTTAAAAGCTGTATAAGCTGATAACTTTGCCATATTAAAGGCCGACTCTATACCGCTTTTATAAGACCTTGAAATACTTGCATCCCCCAGTACAACTATTCTATCCGTACAAGGATGTTTTGCATAGGTAACCGGGATCTTGGAGATACACATACAAAAACTCTCAGGAATATCCCAACCTTCCGGCATTAACCTTCTAACTGCCGGATGATTAAGAAAGTCTATCAGATTATTTCTGGTTAAATCAGTTTTACCTACTAAATTGACAGTTACATAGTCTGCTTTTGGTGTAATGGAAGCAAATTTAAGTTCCTTCTTGCCTAACGCAAAAACAAAAACATTGTTGCCAAAAGTTTCTTGGATATATTCAGGGCTTAACATTATTTCACACTGGCACGTTCGAACAGTCCCTGGCGGTTTATAGCCAAAGTCCATTTTGCCAACCTTCTCCATCATCCCGGTATTTACACCAAAGGCACCAACCACCAGATCTGCATCTATTTCATTTCTTGAATCTCCATCACCATAAATTACTTTTACAGGCCCTCCTTTGACAGCAGGAAGCTTCAACTCCTTAACAATCTCGAAAACTATCTCTACCCCTCTTTCTTTTACATGATTTAAGAGAAAATCATCAAAACTGACATTGCCTTCATGAGGAGATTGTACGGGACCATTTCCACGAAACACAGTAACAATCCTTGGCGTGTGTCCTGAAACAGGGTGGTGGAGGAGCACGCCGTCTTCCTGCGTCTGGAAACAGTAGCATTCTATTTCTCTCTGTACGCAATATTGCGCAATGTTTATTCCTTCTTCTTCCAGTTTATTGAATAAATTTTCGGAAATTACACCGGCACACATATTACAACCGCGCGGACCCCTCTGACAAAAACTCTTTCTGTCAAATATTTTTATAGACACATCAATGCCCATTTCTGCCGCATACCGTGATGCAAAATACGCAAAGAAACTGCCTGCAGGCCCCCCTCCAATTATTGCAATTTTAGAACCATTCCTGAGAAACAAATCGTTATTA
>Ga0208521_1001075_pt1 | contig 14715 bp, 7 predicted proteins | sample ETNtaG_24_FD_185754 | JGI IMG/M metagenome (GOLD analysis project Ga0208521, IMG submission 185754) | Marine microbial and viral communities from oxygen minimum zone, Eastern Pacific Ocean - ETNP201306SV47 (SPAdes) (version 2) | ecosystem: Environmental > Aquatic > Marine > Oceanic ... | reverse complement strand
TACCTGTTCAGGAATTACCCAAAACAGCTGCCGGTTTTGGCACTAATTTGCAATTTATGTTTATTTACAACCATTAAGGAAAACAGATGGAAAATAATGCCGTCATTACTATAAATAATCTGGTCAAGCGTTTCCCCGTTGGTGGTGATTTTTTCACCGCTCTCAAGGATATAGACCTGACCCTAAACAAAGGTGAATTCACTGGCTTGATTGGACCATCAGGTTCAGGAAAAACTACGTTGCTGAATATTATCGGTGGACTGGATTCCCCCAGCGAAGGGCAGGTAAGTGTCCTGGGCCAGGCTCTAAATGACACATCCCACGGCGAACGGGCCCGTCTTCGGCGTAAGCACATGGGCTTTATTTTCCAGAGTTATAACCTGCTCCCTGTTTATACGGTTTTTGAGAATGTGGAACTGCCCCTGATTTTAAATAAGATCGGTAAAGATGAACGAAGATCGATGGTAGAGCAAGCTGTCGAATCAGTCGGCCTAACAGATAAAATGGATTCCCGACCAAATATGTTAAGCGGTGGTGAATGCCAACGCACAGCCATCGCCAGAGCGATTGTACATCAGCCCGTGCTGGTACTGGCCGATGAGCCTACGGCCAATCTGGATGCGGAAAATTCTCATCATATTATGAAAATTCTGGTACGATTGAATAAAGAACTGTCCACTTCTTTCATATTTGCGACTCACGATGAAAAGATCATGGCTTACCTTAGACGAATTATTCACCTGGACGATGGTGAAATAACCGAAGATGAAAAAATTAAAAATCCAAAGGCCAGTTAATAAGGATGCTTTTTAAAATTGCACTGAAAAACCTTCTTGGCGCCAGGCTGCGAACTTTTCTGAATGTTCTTGTGACCGCTTTTTCATTTTTCTTAATCCTGTTTATGTCTGCCATGTACGATGGTATGCTCCAACATGCTAAACAGGTTACCATGGATACAGAAATTGCTGGCGGCGCCTACTGGCACCCAGAATATGACCCCCTGGATCCCATGACTTTTGAAGATGCACATTCAGCACTGCCCGCGGCAGTACAAGCTCTTGTGAATGAGAAAAAAGCGTTCCCGGTTTTGGTAAGCCTGGCTTCCATCTATCCCGGCGGCCGCATCATGCCTGCCATTATGAAGGGCATTCCGCCTGGTCAGAATATTGTTAACATGCCAACAGATGCGCTTTCTGGACATGAAGAGATTGCCATACCGGTACTGATAGGCAAAGGAATGGCCAGCGATACCAAGCTTGAAGTGGGTGATGCCTTTACCATTCGCTGGCTGGATGCAGACCTTACCTATGATGCAGATGAAGGAACCGTGGTACATATTATGGATACGGAGAATTTCAAGTTGGACATGGGCCATATCTGGATACCGCTAAACAAAGCCCAAGCCATGCTAGCCATGGAAGGAGAGGCCACCTATGTGACTTATGAAAAAGGAGTTCCGCCAGTTCAAGACAAAGGTGACTGGATCTCTCGCGATATCAACTATTTGGTGCAGGACATGGAGGCCATCATCGCAGCGGACAAACCGGGAGCCCAGATCATGTATATGATTCTCCTGGCTCTGGCGGCCATGGGCATCTTCAATGCCCAGGTATTATCTATCTTTCGCCGGGGAAGAGAAATTGGCACACTCATGGCTATCGGTATGACACGTCCCCGGGTGGTGGGACTTTTTACCCTGGAAGGAGGCCTCAATGCGGTGTTGGCCGCTGTGGCAACACTGATTTTCTTTGGTCCTGTACTCTGGTATTTTGGTGTGTACGGGATTCCCCTGCCCATTGATTACACAGAAATGGGCATGATTGTGGCCAAACGCCTGATTCCGGTTTATACCATCGGACTAGTTGTCTCAACCACTATCCTGGTATCTATCATTGTACTTATTGTGAGCTACCTGCCTTCGCGACGCATTGCCCGTATGAAACCTACTGATGCCTTGCGGGGCAAGGCGGTGGCATGATCAAGTTTTTGACCAAAGGATTACTCCGGGACCGTTCCCGAAGCCTTTTTCCCGTTTTGGTTATTACCCTCACCGTCGCCATGGTTGTTTTCACAATTGGTTTTATGAGAGGTACGATGAACAGTTTATTTCTTGATACTGCCGTCATATTGACAGGCCATGAAAAAATTGTCACCCGCGCCTATAGTGAAGAAAGTCAGCTTATGCCTAATGACCTGGCCTTGCTGGATGTGGACCAGTTGATTGATGAGCTGGAACAGGATTATCCAGATTTTTTCTGGTCACCACGAATCACTTTTGCCGGCCTTTTGGATGTTCCAGATGAAAATGGTGAAACAAAAGCTCAAGGCCCAGTTATTGCCTTTGGTGTTGATTTCCTTTCTCATGGATCGCGACAGGTAGAGATTTGGGAGCTTGAAAGATCACTTGTGAGCGGAAAGCTGCCCGAAAACAGGGATGATGCACTTATCAGTTCAAAAATGGCAGATCAATTAAATATAAGGGCTGGAGAAAGTGTCACCTTCATTGGCTCAACTATGGATAATGCTTTTACAACCTACAATTTCAATGTGTCGGGGACATTTAACTTAAGAAAAGGCCAAACTGACAAACAAATGATGCTTGTTGATTTGTCTGGTGCCCGTCTTGCACTAGATATGGAAAATGCTGCTTCAGCAATTTTCGGCTTTACTCACTCATTGTATTACGATGATGAAGCGGCCGTGACTCTTCGAGACCAATATAATAAAGCAGAAAGTGACAGTTTGGATATTTTCAGTCCCTTTATGCTCGCCCTGCGGGATGGGAATCAGATGGGTACCATGGTGGACATAAGCGGTGCAATGATAGCAATAATGGGTGGAATTTTTCTGGTGGTTGTTATGGTTGTGCTTTGGAATATGGGTCTTATGAATGGTCTGCGTCGCTATGGCGAAGTAGGTCTGCGACTGGCTATGGGTGAATCCAAAGGACAGGTGTACCGCTCTATGATCTCTGAAGCGGTGATCATCGGGCTATTCGGGACAATAATTGGTACGGGAATGGGGCTTGCGCTCACTTATTATGTGCAAGAGCATGGCATAGATTATACAAAGGGAATAGAAGCGCTTTCAAATTCGTCCATGATTATGCCCAATATTTTCTACGCCCAGGTTACACCCGATCTCTTTTATATTGGCTTCATACCCGGCGTTTTGGCTACAGTGCTGGGGACCATGCTGGCCGGCCTGGCCATATACAAACGGGAAATGGCACAATTGTTTAAGGAACTGGAAACATGATCAAGATTCTTATTTCTTTTCTATCTTTTACATTTCTCTTTGCTCAAGCGGATGATATGTCCGTGCAGGATATTATCGAGGCTATGGACAATAACCTGAACGCAAAAAGCCGGGTCATGACCAGCAAAATGATAGTCCACGGCCGGCGCTCCAGCCGTACCATCGAATCCAAGAACTGGGTTGTTGGTATCGATAAAGCGTTTACTGAATATCTTTCTCCGCCTCGGGAAGCAGGCACAAAAATGCTGAAAGACGGTGATAAACTCTGGACCTACTCGCCCCAGACAGACCGGGTGATCCAGATCTCCGGGCATATGCTGCGCCAATCGGTCATGGGTTCAGATATGTCTTACAACGATATGATGGAAGACCGCCCCCTGATGGAACTCTATAAAGCCACATTAGAAGGCTCTGTTGAAATAGATGGACGAGATCATTGGATTATGTTGTTGGAGGCAAAAGTGAAAGGATTGTCCTATCCCATGCGCAGGGCGTGGATCGACAAGGAATACCTGCTGCCCATGAAAGAACAACTCTATGCTAAAAGCGGCAAGCTTTTAAAAACATCCACCATGGACGGTATCAAAAAGGTTCAGGGCCGATGGTTCCCATCAAGATTTGTATTTAAGGATGAGCTTAAACGCAACAGCAAGGGGACAGAATGGGTCATTGATGAAATCGAATTTGACAGAGAGATCCCGGACTCTCGTTTTTCCAAAGCGCTCCTGCGCAAATAACCTATAATTGTAGTTCAGATTCTATAACGCAATTGTATAAAAAAACGAAAATAAACACACCCAAACGTTAATTCCGTTAACTTCACGACTCTTTTTTCAACGTATTTCATTAAGATTATTCATCGAAAGGAATTCATCATGGAAATATTTTTTGTAGCCCCGCAAAATGAGAGTAATAAGAAGAATGATACCAATGATCAAACCTATGACCAATGCTGTGGAAGAGATCAATGAAAAAATGGATGAAATCATCGGGAAATAGCAAACTGCTTTGAAACAATTTTTCTATATACTCTTGTTGGTCTCCTTGGGATTGTCCCAATCACGGGACGTTAAAGGCAGCACGATTGATGCTACCAACGGCAATCCGATACCAGGCGTTAATGTGATCATTGAAGGGTCCACAACAGGTGCGGCTTCACAGATTGACGGATCTTTTTCATTCAGCACAACACAGGAATTTCCCATTACCCTGATAGCGACACATATTGCTTACGATCAGGCAAAAGTAATTGTAGATCGGGATACTTTGATACAAATAGAATTGTCTCAAACTGTCATTAAAGGACAGGAAGTGGATGTAATAGGCGCCCGCCGTAAAGTAGAATTGGATGTTGCTTCTGCTGTGGACAGAATAGACATTGAAGCTATAGAGCTGCAGGGTGCGCGGGATTTCGGCAGCGCTTTGCGGCGCGTTTCCAGCCTGCAGCTGAATTACGCTAACAGTGGTAAACAGACGGTCAGCATACGCGGCAGCAATGCAACAGATGTAGCTGTGTTCCTCGATGGCGTGCGCATAAATGATGCCAATACAGGCGTGGCAGATCTGTCTTTCATCGATTTGAACTCCATTGAGCAAATCCAAGTGGTGAAAGGTGGTGGTTCTTCGCTTTTTGGCAGCGATGCCATTGGCGGGGTGGTAAACGTGGAAACACGCAAAGCAACGTCCAACACGGTTTATGTTGCTGAAGGGCTTGGCCAAACCTACGGAGATGATCTTGATTTATCCTATGGCGCGACAGGTGTCTATGGCCCGGCGGGAATCGGCGGGCGGTATACAGGGAAAAAACGTGCTTATGGAAGACGGACTATTACCACCTCCATTTTCAATAATGCTTTTGCAGGAGTTGATTTGGTTTCCGGTCGGTTTGATTTGACTTGGTATAATCTGGGTAAATCATTGGAGTTTGAATCGAAAAGTGTAACAGCTGATGACGGCTTGGAAGTAATAAGCGGAAAATATACTGGCTCTGTCCTGGGAACAAAAGACTGGACTTTTATAGTAGGCCAGCGGTCATGGAAATTAGACCAGAACTATTTTACCAGTGTAAAAGAAGCACTACAAGATGGCTCTATAATGTTGCAAACATCTAAAGGGTTTAATATCCGGGACATCAAAAACGTCATACAATTAGAATCAGAAACGCAATATTTCAATGGTGATCGTTCTTATTTTGATGTGGACGGTTTGTCTACTGAAGATCATATTGCAGAAATGAACAGAAACACTACAGCAGGTGCACTTGTTTCCCGCTGGGCTATTACCAGTGACAGCCCCATTGTGGATCATATAAACTGGGAGTTTGGCTTTCGGTTTAACAATATCAAAACGAACATGGATGAAACCTACGATTATTATTCCAATGGGTTGCCAACAACTGAACCAGTGTTGATCAATAATCAATTTTCATCGATTGTTACCAGTAAACGGCTGGGGGTGCATGTAGATGGCCAAACCAACAAACTGCGCTATTCATTGTTTGTAAACCAGGGCAGCAATTCTCGTTTGCCAACATTGAGCGACAGGTTTCACTTTACACATGCTGTTTTTGACAGTTCCATGGATACGGTATTGACCCGGGAGCATCTGGCAGCGACAGAGGTCAATATGGATATGACTTTTATGGATGTGCAAGCTGAACTGCCTATTTCGGAGATCAATTTGATACTTGGTGTTTTTATTAATGATTACACCAATAAAATAGCTTATCGTCCCATGGAAGAGGGACCAGCGGTCCCCTTTAATGATCTGACAGCAGATATTCGCGGCTTTGAGGCCGCCATGAGAATGCGTTTTCTGGATGGTAAGCTACTGCTGGGTACCAGCGGTACCTGGATGAGCATCAGCAACATCATGGCTTTTCCAAACAAGCCGGAATATCGCCTTGTGTCCACCGCAGAATTGAATCTGGATTGGCTGACCATGAGCTTTGATCATATCAATGAAGGGGAACAGTATTATTATATTCCCGGATTTGGTGAGGGTGTCCGTCAAGCGCGCGAAAATGCAAATTTAAATATTACTTTACAGAAACGGTTTTGGAAAGTAAACTGCAGTTTATCTTATACAATCAGGAACATGAAATCCAAAGAGGAGCTAGATCTTACATTGGAAGAAAGCATCCGTCAGGGTTTCAATTATTTTGAACGCTACCGGGAAATTATCACATTGAAAGTCAGTATCTAACTTATGCGGCGAATATTATTCACTTTATTGCTATTCTTCCTGGCCTGCGAATCACCGTTCAATACAGAACCTACCGACGATGACATTTTTGCAGTCAGCCATGATTATAATGGCGATAAGATTTATCACCCCACACCAGTTACAATTGAATGGTCGAATATTACCGTTAAAAGATTCAAAGAATTTTTTGTGGAACGCTCGGCAACATATGGTGATAGTGTTGTTTGGGTAGAAATCGCCCACATCGAGGATTCACTGCAAACTGTTTTTACAGACACAATCGATGATGATGTAACTTTCCAATACCGTGTGCGGATAGTAGATCAGAATGATCAATTCATCCATGCGCTAACAGCGCCCCTAAAAGTGCCAAACGTTTCTTCTTTGAAAGTCCCTAAACATTATGAAGATCCGCAACTGGCTTTTGATTCCAATTTGATTGATGATGGGGACAGCATCAAGATCTATCCTGGGTTGTTTCGGGGTCACTTTCAATTTTTGGATAAAGATGTGACCATCAAAAGTATCACTATTCCAGAAATGACACTATTAGGGGGGGTCAATACATTAGGCTCTGTTGTAGAAATAAACGCCGGCAAGTTGGAAGGATTGACAATTATCGGTGGAGAGGCACTTTACGGTGGCGGTGTGTGGGCGAAAGGAAATACAATTATTCAGGATTGTATTATTCGCAACAATCGCGCGAAAGAAGATGTAAATGCTTCAGGCCCCTATCTCTATCCCAATGGTAGAGGTGGCGGTGTTTATTTGCAAGATGAAGCACAAATGATTGAAAGTAGAGTCACTAGAAATTTTTCTCATCGGGAAGGCGGCGGCGTGTTAACTGATGGCAATAATAAAATTATTCGCTGCAAAATTGATAAAAACAGGATTTTACCTCGTCTTCCGGGTAGCACATTTAATTGTGCTGGCATAAACCAGGCAGAGGGAACACTAATAATACGCAACTCGATCATTCGCCGCAATAAAACTGCGGGCTCCGGAGGAGGCCTAGGGGTTGGTGGTTATGCAGAAGTGTATAACAGCCTGTTCGTTAAAAACCAGGGGGCCGCTGGCGGTGGTGGAATTCTGATTGATTCAGAAGGAACAGCAGATATTATTAATTGTGTATTATATAAAAACAGATCAGCAGTGAGCAGCGGCGGCTGGTGGGGTGGATCCAGTTATTCCGGATCAATTGTTATGCGGGGTGCCATGTCTGTTATTAATACAATCGCCTGGGGCAATGCTGGCGGCATTGATTCGCGGCTCTATCCTCAAAATTCTATATATACGGACACGGATGAATTTCAATTTGTTTCTGGTGAGGGAAATCTTTTTGAAAACCCTCTTTTTGAAGATGCATCTCGTGGAAATTTTGAGCTGCAAACAACCTCTCCCTGTAGGAACGCCGGTCATACGGGAGATTTATATAATGATGTAAATGGCTCCCGTAACGATATGGGGATATATGGTGGGCCCTACGGCAACGATTGGTAGAAATCCCTTAAAACAGTAATTCTCTGGTTTTTATCAGGGAAAAATCCTTTAAATAATCGATCACCTCTGGATCTCATTGCAGCAAGAAAATAATATGCCCAAAGGCTTTGTCGAAGGTGGGACAGCCTGCTCCATAAGTATAATGCTGATGTAAGAAAAATCCTTGATTCTATCTCAGAATAACCTAAATTCTCACGAAGACAGGATTAACTACCAGTAATATCTACATATTTATACTTGTTACTGGGGTTAATAGCAGTTAATATTCCGGGCGTTTTTTCGATATGCGGAGTTCTTTTCACGTCCACAGCGGACCGCCCTAGAATAAAAAAGAGAGTAAGAATTAAATAAATAACGGAGAATGGATATGTTTAAACATTCTATCAAACTATTTACAGCACTGTTAATTGCAGCATTGTCGGCAATGGTATTTGCCGGGGAAACCGGTAAAGTTACTGGTACTGTTACTGATTCAGAAAACGGCAATACCCTCCCGGGAGTAAACGTTATTCTGGAAGGAACATCATTAGGTGCTGCATCAGAACCGAATGGTGATTTCTATATACTGAATGTGCCCCCGGGGCTGTACAATGTTAAATTTTCGTTCATTGGTTATGCAGAAGTGACCATTGAAAACGTCCGGGTTACGAAGGACCTTTCAACCTACCTCTATACAATTAAAATGACACCGGAAGCAATTGCCGGTGAAGAAGTGGTTGTAATTGCGGATAAACCACTGATCGAAATTAACGCTACTAATGAAGTGCGTGTTGTACGTTCAGAAGATATTAAGAACCTGCCCATCAGGGGCGTTCGCAATGTTGTGGGTATGCAAACAAGCGTTGTGTCAGACGGCGGCAATTTGCATGTTCGAGGCGGGCGTACAGAAGAAGTAGGTTTTTATTTGGATGGTGTAAATGTAGCCGATCCTTTTAGTTTGACTCCTACAGGTCGCGTTCCCAATATTAGTATTGAAGAAGTCTCCTTCCAGGCTGGTGGTTTTGGTGCAGAATACGGTTCAGCGAATGCAGGTATTGTAAATACTACTACAAAAACAGGAAGAGATAAACTGCAATTTACTGGGGAATCCCTTTCTGATATTGGCGCTACTGCTCCCAGTGAGGATAGGAATAAATTATATTCTTATGGTAATAAACTTATTTCTGGTTCGCTGGGCGGACCCCTTCCTGCCGTAAATTTTATACGCTATTTTGGGGCGTTAGAATATCTTACATACGATGATAGTCCTACGGCGGGCTCATTCCCATTATACGATACGGACAAGCTGAATCCATCAAACGGACTGCCTGATAATGGCGAAGCATTCACAGATCAGAACGGCAATACTATTTGGGATGCAGGTGAATCATATACTGATACGGATGGTGATGGTGAATATGATGCCCCCGATTATCTTAATATTGACCCGGATGATATTTCATACGTTTATGGACCGCGGGCCAATAACTGGTATAATCGGCTTGCAGTTAACTGGAACCTGCTTTTTGATTTAAATAAATTCTTGCCGCTTGCCTGGCAGTTTAAATTGGGCGGCGCCTATTTTGATAGCCAGAGCTCCAATTATTCCCATTCCCGTGCACTGTTTAATTATTACGATGACAACGGTACGTTAACAAACCGTTTTAATCAATCTTTTAATACTATATCCACTTTGTATGGTCGCTTGACCGGAAATGTGCCCGGATTTGATAAAATGTTTTTCTCTTTACAGGTTGATCATTTCAGTAGCGAGGCCAGTTCTTATGATCCAGTCTACGAAAAGGGGTTTGATAATTTCGTTTATGAAGATGGTACCGTCTCCAGCACTGAATTGCCATTTATGATGAATGGTAAAAAAGAAGCTTATGCCAACCCCGAATGGGAATATTTGGACGCAGAAGGCAATACAGTTACAAGCAATTACTGGGATTTTGACCCGACCCTTACATTTGTGGGTATTAACTATGACACCAGCTTTGTTAATCCCTTATGGCGTGGTGTCAATTCTCAACCCAGCTCTATGGAACAAATAGCTAATTATGGTGTCGCCGGTCAGGCTTCTACAGGGTATTCAAATTCTGAAAAAGCACGAAACACAGTGAAAGGATCAGTCCTTTGGCAAGTTGGCGACCACGAGCTCAAGCTTGGCGGACACTATGAAAAAGCAAATATTCGCAGCTATTCAGTATCTGGAGGTCGAATTGCCAGGTATTTTGACAGTAATGCACCCTATTCAGAAGCACAAGATATTTGGACTTGGGACGCAGATTTTAACGATGGCGCGGGTGCCCTTGTAGTAGGCTCCGATGGTATTGCTGATTATACCCAGGATCCGGGGGACACCTATGACGATGATGATTATAACGACGACGGAACAATAGACTACGATGATTATTTTGCTGACCAGACATTCCAGGCGTTTAAAGGCGCTTATGCCAATAATATTGGTTATGATATTACCGGTCAACATCATGTGGACTCGGGCATGAATAAAGCACGCACACCTATTATTGCTGCTTTCTTTTTTCAAGATAAGTTTGAAATAAATGATTTGATATTGAACATAGGTCTGCGTTATGACCATGTTGACCCGGCAAACAAAATATTTAATCCTGAAACAGGCGGGAATCAAAATATTATTATTACTGATGCCGGTACTTTAGCGGAAACAGTTTACTATACTGATTTAGATGGCGACGGAGCTGGCGATCCTATGGAATACATGTATAGCGAACCTACAGCTGATGATACAAAAGGCAAACTGCATCAGGTGGATGTACCAGTTTCAGCGCAATGGAGTCCACGGATTGGTTTAGCGTTCCCGGTTACGGATAAAACAGTGTTTCATGCAACGTATGGAAAATACTTAATGCCAGTAAAGTTTGATTATCTATACATAAGCTATGCGAGATTCTTATCCAATATTGAACAGGGGAATTATACACGCTCGAACAATCCAGAGCTGCTGCCCACCAAAACCATAGATTATGAGATTGGTTTTAAACAGTTGGTTACCGATGATTTAAGCATTGATATCACCATGTTTTACAATGAAAAATCAGATTATTTACAGATACGTAATGTTGCAGCACGTCCAACCGGATATGCCCTATATGTTAATGGTGATTATGCGACTAATAAAGGAATGAGCTTTTCACTAAATACCAGGCGGATCGGCAACGCGCGGGTTTCAGCAAATTATACTTTGTCTTGGGCCGGTGGCACAGGGTCTAATGCTAATACTGGTACTCGCATTTCTTGGCTGGGCGGCAATGACCCAACTTTTACATCACCCATGACATTTGATCAGCGGCACACTGGTAACCTGAACATTGATTACAGGACCGGAGCCAGAAGCATGCTGCCGCTGTTTGGCGCCAATATTCTTTTGCGTTTTGGCAGTGGGTTGCGCTATACACCTTCAAAACCACGGACAGCAGTTTTTGGCGGTCAACTTTCAGACCAGCCTATTGCTGGTTTGAATTCAGGTGTAATGCCGGCCACGTTTAATGTTGATTTGCGTTTGGATAAAACCTTTATAGTAAGCGGTGTAAACCTGAGCCTATTTTGTGTTGTGAAAAATGTTTTGAACGGTCAAAACGTTTCAGCGGTGTATAATTACTCTGGCTTACCAGATACTGATGGTTATCTGACCACGCAGGCAGGCCAAAACTGGTTGAATGATATTGCTTTTGGCGGTGGAGCCGCTGCAGCCGGCGAAGACCTGTATACATCGCGAATTACATCCCCCAGCCGCTGGGGCACCCCCCGGCAAGTTCAAATTGGCTTACGGGTAGATTTATAAACTATTTGGAAAAAATTAAAGGAGTAGATTTTTATGGTGTATCATAAACGGTTATTCATCTTCCTATTTAGCCTGACTTATTTATGGGCAGCGGAGCCGGTAAATAAGCAGTATCATGGACCAATATATAAGTCCCTGACTTCCCCAGTTGAACATGTTATTTGGGATGGCAATCAGATTAGTTCAGTACATGGTAACCATGGCGATGATGCCAGTTATCATGTGACCGGAAACTCTGGCCTGGAATGGCCAAAAGGCAGTGGTAAACTGGCTGTTTTTCAATCTGGTATTTGGTTGGCCAGCGGCCGCTCCAAGGCACCAGGCGGAGCCTGGGTGGATGAATTGCGTACCGCAGCCGCTGAATATACAGTTGAGTTTGTGCCCGGTTCAATCGGCTCGGATGATTCCAATTCTGGGAAAATATATCAAATTCAAAAGAAAGAAGTTGAAGCATTTCTAGACAACGACTGGGCTACTTTTGATGCTATAACAATGGAATTACCGGTTAGCACCTTGGAAGGAACCAGTTTGTTTACGGAAATGGTAGAAACGGATTTACCATCAAGTGATTTTATTAATTGGCCAGTACATGATGGCGCACCCTGGGTGGATGTAGATGGCGATGGTGTGTATGATCCAGAGAATGATGGTGATTATCCTGAAATTTTAGGTGATATGTTCCACTGGCACGTCATGAATGATGGTGATGCAGCAACCCATACTCCACTGTGGGGTACCCCGCCTATGAATGTAGATGTGCAAACCTCTATGTTTGGCTTTGACCAGGCAGGTGCCATGGGCAATATTATGTTTCTGCGCTGGGTGATTATAAACAAAGGATCCGATGAATTGGATAGTGTATTTGTAGCCATGTGGCACGATGATGATCTCGGTGATGCTACCGATGACCTGGTCGGCTGTAATACGGATTTAAGTGTGGGCTATACTTATAATGATACAGATGGAGACAATACATATGGAGTAGAAGCTCCAGCCGCAGGTGGTGACTTTTTTCAGGGGCCTATTGTTAACTCTCCTGGTGATACAGCAACAATATTGACCTGGGGCCAGGGCAAGGGTTATTATTTACGCAAGTTTCCAGATATGAAAAAACTCGGTTTAACTTCCTTCGCCAAATACATCAATGGTAACCCCAACTTTTCAGATCCTGAAACGGCTGAAGAAACATTCCGCTATATGAATGGCTTGGTGGGCAACACAGGTGACCCCTATGTTGATCCTACAACGAATGAACCATCAGTATTCGTACATAACGGTGATCCAGTAACAGGTGTGGGTTGGATTGATGATGTTCCAGGTGACCGTCGTTATTTGATGTCATCCGGCCCATTTTATTTGGCTCCTGGTGATACTCAGGAAGTAGTGGGCGCAATGATCATTGCGGCAGGTTCCAACTGGGCCAAATCCATTACTAAAATGTTATATTTTGATAATTTTGCTCAAGGTGCCTTTGATGCCAATTTTAATGTGTGCTCGCCCCCATCGCCTAGTATCGAATTGGCTCAATTAGATCAAAAAGTGATTTTGACCTTTGAAGAAAATAGTGATGTTCTGGAAAGTTATAATTGTGCTAGTTATTCATTCCAGGGCTACAATGTATATCAGGGTGCTTCTCTCAATGGCCCCTGGACGCGGATTAAAACATATGATGTTGTTGATGATATAAAAACAATTATGGATTTAACCCTGGACGAAGATACGGGTGAACTCCTTGAACTGCCTGCTCAATTTGGTACAGATTCTGGTCTCAACCACTATGTTGAAATAACCTATGATGCAATTAATAGCCGCAGTATCATTAATCACAGGAAATATTATTTTGCTGTTACTGCGTACGCATATGATCCAGATGCCGCCCAGCGGGTGATCGAAAGCCCGATCAATGCTATTGAAGCTGTCCCTGGCGGACCAGGTTTGGGCAATGCATTAGCCAGCGGTTTTAGCGACACACTGGCGATCACGCATACAGGGCTTTCTGATGCAGTATTTTTGCCGCACGTTGTGGACCCGTATAAACTGACAAATCATGATTATGAAATTTCATTTGATATTGTGGATTCGGTTTACCATTGGTATTTGACAGATACAGATGATAATGAACTTGTGGGACAGGATACACTGTTCCCGGCAACACCAGATTATTATGATTATGCAAATTCAGATCTTGAATTTGCAGATCTACCAGATTATTATGAAAATGTAGAAATTATGGATGGTTTTATTCTTGGTTCTAAAAATGCGACTTATGCAGCACCGTCTGGCTATGCAACAGCGACGACAACAGTTGATGCTGATACTAGCACATCTTTGGTGTTTGGCGGTTTAAATGCCACCGGATCAGGTACTTGGGTGGAGTTTATAGAATCATTAGAACCCAACGGTGTTGCGCAAGCAGAAAGTACTCCTGGAGCAGAATTGCTTCAGCTAGATTTGAAGGTCGTATTCTCTGATGAAGGCTCTATAGCTTCTTTCTTCAATGTGGGCGGTCTTATAGGTGGAACTGCTGATACGACTTGGGTCCCCTTTGAAATGTATACAGTTGAAGATAATCGAAGAGTTGATATTGCGGTGTATTTAGCAGCGGGAAGTAAACCTCTATATGAACTGGATGAGGATAATCCAGGCAGTAAAATGTTTGCTAAGAATATGTATTTCATTCCTGTTTATCGTGACTATACGGGTACCATGTTAAACAACCATTATTCTGATGGCGGAATTATGGGCTGGATGACCTCATTCAATAAAAGCAGTACATCTTTTGAAAGCGGCAATGAGTTTCTTGTTACATTCAAGAATCCCATAATACCGGGAACAGATACCTATACATTTACAGGTAAAGGGATGCAGTCTGCCAATGCTGACAGTGCGCTTACATTTATCAATGTATTTCCAAATCCGTATTTTGGAAAAAACCCGGAAGAGCGCAA
>Ga0208521_1001051_pt1 | contig 15018 bp, 15 predicted proteins | sample ETNtaG_24_FD_185754 | JGI IMG/M metagenome (GOLD analysis project Ga0208521, IMG submission 185754) | Marine microbial and viral communities from oxygen minimum zone, Eastern Pacific Ocean - ETNP201306SV47 (SPAdes) (version 2) | ecosystem: Environmental > Aquatic > Marine > Oceanic ... | reverse complement strand
GCAAAAGCTATAAGTCCAAAGGCGTCGACGATAACAGAACGTCCCGGGACATTAGATGCCAGCCCTATTCCAAGTGCGGCAACCAGTGGAACAGTAACGGTGGATGTAGTAACTCCTCCCGAATCATAAGCCAGAGGAATAATCATCTTGGGTGCAAAGTATGTCTGGCAAATGACAATTATGTATCCTGCAATAATATACCAGTGAAGAGGAGTTCCGGTAACTATCCTGTGGCAACCGAGAGAGATACCAATAGCCACCCCAAGAGCCACTGCAAGACGGAGCCTCCAGGATGAAATAGCCCCTGTTGAGACTTCTTCCGCCTTAAGGGCTACCGCTATTAATGCCGGCTCCGCAATAGTAGTAGCAAAACCGATGGTGAATCCAAATATATATGTCCAGAAATAGAGTGAAGGATAAACAGTACCGGTTTTTTCAATCTCTTCAAGTAGAGAAGCGTCTCCTTTTGCAAGGAAATGAAAGTCTGTCAGTTGTCTGGACATTGCTTCTCCGAGAGGAAAAAGACCCTCTTCCAATCCGATCATAAATATGGCTAAGCCGATAAATACCAGTAAAAACCCATACACCAGCCTGCCGGGGTTATCAATCTTTGTTCTAATAACTACCAGTTGGAAGAACATGATCACCCCAATAATCGGGAGTACATCCTTGAATGTGCCAAGCAGTACATTTATTGAGTGGTAAAATAAATCCATTTTAAGTCCTTGTGAGTAGGAGCGAACCCGCCAAACTGCCGTCGGGCAGGCGGGCGTTCGCCCTTACAATGCTAATTTAATAAATAATTATTCCGTACAGCATGACAAAAAACATAGGCGTCAAGCTTGCAAAGGCTATCAGTCCGAAACCATCTACAATTGGACTCCTCCCTCTTATACATGTAGCCAGGCCCACCCCAAGGGCTGCTACTAAAGGTACGGTGATAGTTGACGTCGTAATGCCTCCGGAGTCGTACGCTATTCCAACAATCTCTTTAGGGGCAAAAGTGGTAAGGATGATAATGAAAATGTATCCTATAATAATAAACCAGTGGATCGGCCAGCCCTTGACTATACGTAAAACTCCTACTGAAATGGCTGACCCTACCGAAAGAGCGACAGTTACGCGAAGCCAGAATGCATAGCTTGCAATCGATTCGTTAGTATGAGGGATGGCATTTGCTTCAGCCGCAATCTCACCGGCTTTCTTAGCGATAGCAATCAATGCCGGTTCTGCTATCGTAGTGGAAAACCCGATTGCAAATCCAAAAATAAGCAGCCACCAGATATTTCCCTTGGCCGAGAATTGGAAGGCCATTTTCTCGCCAAGCGGAAACAAACCGATTTCCAGGCCTTGTATAAAGAGGAACAAGCCCACTAATACGAAAATCAATCCGGAAATAGTGGCGGCAAGGTCAGGGAAAGGCTGCTTAATTACAAAGAGTTGAAAGGCAGTAACAACAACCAGAAGTGGCAGTATATTTAAGAATACACTAAACAGATTCTTGACTAAATTTAGTAGAAATGAAATCATGGTAATATGTAGAAGAAGTTAAAAGTGTCTAAAGTTTAAAGTGAGCTAAAGTTGTGGAAAAATATTTTCTCAACTTCAGGCACTTTAGTCACTTCACACTTTAAGTACCCGAATTAATGCCATACCCCTGGTATTGGATGTTTGCAGTTACCGCATTTGTTACCATTCAGTGAATTCTGAAGGATTGTGTATCCTACTCTTTTTACGAGTACTTCCTTGCAGTCCGGACAGTAAGTGCTCTCGCCGGGATGGCCAGGTACATTACCGGTATATGCAAAGTTCAGGCCTGATTCTATTGCTATGTTTCTTGCCATTTCCAGTGTCTTTATTGGGGTAGGCGGCAGGTTCTTAATCTTATATGTAGAGTGAAAACGTGAGAAGTGAATGGGTACATCAGGGCCAAGATTTTCGTATATCCATGAGCACATATCCTTAAGCTCTTTTTCACTGTCATTTAGCGTTGGTACCATAAGCATAACAACTTCGAACCATATTCCGATTTCTTTCAACGTGACAAGAGTTTCAAGGACAGGCTTTAACTCACCACTACATGTTTCTTTGTAAAACTTTTCTGTAAATGCTTTAAAATCTATCTTAACGGCACTCAATTCCTTGCATAGTTCAACCAGAGGTTCTTTTTTAATATAACCATTAGAAATCATCACACTTCCAACACCCTCACGTTTTCCCACTCTTGCTGTATCATACATATATTCATAAAAGACCACAGGTTCGGAATATGTATAGGCGATAGTGTCACAGCTTTTCTCTTTTGCAAATCTTACTACTTCTTCAGGTGTGAGTTTGATGTTGTCTATCTGTTCGGGCCTGAATTGAGAAATCTGCCAGTTTTGACAAAACTTACATTCTATATTGCATCCTGCAGTTGCTATCGAATATGCCCTTGTACCCGGTAGATAGTGAAATAAGGGTTTCTTTTCGATAGGATCTGCATTCAGTGAGCATACGCGTGAGTGAACAAGTGTATAGTATTTGCCATCGCGATTTTCTCTTACGCCGCAATAGCCACGTTCCAAGTCTGCTACCTGACATACCCTTGGGCACAGCTCGCATTCTACACGAATGTCCGGAAGTTTTTTGTAATACATCGCCTCTATTGCGGGAAATTCTTCTTCATCCATTCCGGAAGCATTGACCGCTGTTACAAAAGGTGTATAACCGGTGCAGAACGCACAAGTCCCGGCAATACCACTCCTTAAAAATCCTCTTCTTGAAATCATTTTATTCACCTGTTCAAAAAGATTTAATCATGACATACCCGCCAAACAATCTTTAGTCCATCTGTCCAGACAGATACGGACGGTTACAGGTATCTGCATCTAAAAATAAATTTTATTTTATTTGTAGTATATTGTCAAGCTGCATGTAGAGTTGAGGGTTTGTGTGATATGGTCAGCACAAACTCCGGCATCATATGTTGACAGTGTATTAGCAAAGTGATACACTTTCCTTAAATTTACTGTAGTCTGTAAAGTTATAGAGATTTCCTTATATTCTTAACAGTAAATCATCTTTGAAAGGAAAGGAGAGAGTGGGAGGAAGGATGAAGACAAAATTAAGTTATCTTAGTTTCTTGCTTGTGTTGATTATGTGCGTTTCTTTCACAAATGTTTCTCACGGTATTGAGCTAGATCCTGTGAAAGAACAGATAGAAGACACGGTTAAACTTGGTGAATCTAATCCGGGAAAAAAGATCTTCGAAACAGAATTCATTAAGCAGGCAATTTTCGGAAAATGGCCGAAATATGGTGGTGGTATGGTAAAGACCAAGCTGGTTGATCTTGCTGTAATGTCAGCCATGATGAGAAAGGCAAGAAAGAATTTAAGCGAAAAAGATGCAGTTTCAATGACGAAATCAGATGTGCTGGTTATAAGCTATAGAGGCGGTGATGATGTTTTCAAGATCAAGTTGCAACAGGGTGGGACAGTGATAGAACCTGCAAATATGAGGAGACCTGACTTGCGAGGTAAGGATCCACAGGAGCATGCGGCCTTTTTCCTGGCAAGCTTTCCGTATTCAAGACTAGACCTGAATGCAAAGACTACGATTATAATTATAAAGGATTTTGGAGAAGAAAAATATCAAGTTGATTTCTCAAGGATTAAGTAAACTTTGTTTTTAAAGCAGGAAGTATTTTTCTTTAATTACAAGAGGATAAGTGAACTTTCAGAAGTATATATTAATATTACTTACGCTTGTATTGTTATCTGTTGGTTGTACAAGTACCAACTTTGCAAAGATATCCACAAATGAATATCTGCCGAAGAGTGAAAGTGTTGTGTTGCCAGTATTTTCCGGAGATTCTGATCAGATGTATGAGAGGATTGGAGTAGTTTTTGTTTATGGTGGAGACACACTGACAAAAGAGCAGATTAATGACAGCTTGAGGGATCAGGCCGGAAAGGTGGGTGCTGATGCCATAATCTTTGCCAAGTATAAAGATATTGAGCCTTCCGGGTATTTTGAATCTTTTGGAAGTGCTTTTGTAGATTTTGATTGGGCTAAGAAACACGGAACAGGTAGCTGGTTGATGAAAGGAGAACCGGCTGGGGCCGGTCTTGCTATAAGTTACAAGGATAATTTGAACACCAAAAAGGAGGTAGATTAGATGCCAATCGTAAAGCAATTAACAATTCTTCTTGCGAATAGTCCGGGGTCACTGTCAAATGTATGTGCTGACATGGCCAGTAAAGATATAAATATCCTGGCGATGTCAGTTCTGGACACAATAGATTTAGGACTCATCCGCATGGTAGTTGATGATCATGAACATGCAGTAAAAGCTCTTAAAGATGCCGGGCTTAATGTTATTGAGACAGATGTATTGTCGCTGGAGATGACACACAAGCCCGGTACACTGGCAGAGATAACCAAGCAACTCTCTAAAGCGAGGATAAATATAGAGTACGCTTATGTAAGTGTTCCCCCTGGTGATGGGAAATCCATAGGGATCTTCTGGGTATCAAACCTGAAAAAGGCATCAGAGATACTGGAGGGATGAGCTAAAGCGTTAAGTGATTATTTAATATTGTAGATTGAAAATTGAAAATCCTTGCGATAAATCGCTATTTATGAGGTATGCCAGACCTGGCATTTTTCCTAAATGGTTAGGTATTTAGCGGATCTGGCAACATTGCCATTTTGGCTAAATACTTACAAAGCGCCTCTCTTTTTCTTTGTTTTTAACATCAGTGTCTATCAGTGAAGATCTGTGGCTAATAAATTCTTTTAGTTTTTTTCCTGAAATTCCTGCATTCCTCAGCGGAAGAAATCTTTTTGTCTTTTAACCTATATTTTGTTTTTCTCTGCGTTCTCCGCGGTGAACATTCTTTTTAATCAAGTATCTCTTTCACCTTACCTGCTAAGAAGAAAGAGCCGGTTATGCAGATCAGGTCATTTCTGTTTGCAATCTTTTTAGCCTCTTTCAGCGCTTCATTAATATTTCCAATTACAAATGGTTTTTTATGGTAGAAGCGTTTTGCCATAACTGCCATCTGTTCAGGCACTGCCTCGCGGGGATTGCCTGTTCTTGTAAGGATTAAGTCATCGGCAGTAGAAGCTATTTCCCTGAGAACGCCTGCAATATCCTTGTCTTCGGACAAACCTATTACCACTATTAATTTCTTAAAAGAAAGATTCTCTTTTATTGATTCCCTCAATATCTTCATTGAAGATACCGTGTGTGCGGTGTCCAGTACAACTAGTGGGTTTTCTGATACCACTTCAATCCTGGCAGGGCACTTAACCTTTGTCAGAGCATTTATTATCATTTCATTGTCCGCATTTACTACGCCAGTTTCAGATAAAACCTCCAGGGTTCCTATTGCTGTAGCGCAGTTTTCGATCTGATGCCGCCCAATCAGTGGCAAGAATATCTTCTTATATTTGTTTCTCCATGTTTGTATTTCGCATTCGGTTCCATATACGCCTCTCTTCTTTGTTACTTTAATATCATTAATCAGGATATTCCTTCCGACGAGATACAGGCGGGCACTCTTTTTCTTGCATGTCTTTGAAATTACTGAGAGGGCCTTCGGTTCCTGCATTGATGAAACAACGGGAACACCTTCTTTAATTATTCCTGCCTTTTCGTATGCTATTCTGTCGAGAGTATGTCCCAGTCTGTCCGTATGGTCATAACCAACAGGTGTTATGACTGAGATTTCAGGCAATATAATATTAGTAGAATCAAGTCTCCCACCCATACCGACTTCCAGGACTGATATATCTGATTTCTTCTTTTCGAAATAGAGGAATGCAATTGCAGTGACTATTTCAAAGAAGGTGGGCATCAGAGTGGGATCTTTGAGCATTATTCTATCTATATACGGCTTGAGTCTGTTTATTAATTGTACAAACATTGTTTGTGAAATCATCCTGTCATTGACCTTCATCCTTTCCCCCAGATATACAAGATGAGGTGAGGTGAAAAGGCCAGTCTTCAGGCCAAGATCTTTTAATACAGAGGCAATCATTATTGCCGTAGATCCCTTGCCTTTGGTTCCAGTTATGTGGACACACCTTCCTTTTTTGTGGGGATTTCCTGCAAACGCCATCATCTCTTCCATCCTCTTGAGATCAAAGGTGGAGGTGTCATATTTATACTGTGTCAGCTTTTCGTAATCTATGGTCTGCAGCAGGAATTCGGTTGCCTGCTTATAGGAATTGAAGGGTTTAGATTTCATCGAAAATAAGTGAACTAAAGTGATCTACCCGCCAAAAAGCACGTCGGGCAAGAAGTTTAAAGTGACTAAAGTTATGGTGATCAAATCCAAATGTCTTTGTGCGCGATCGTGCACGCTTTTGTTCCTCGCTTCTAGTCCTCTGTTTTCGTATCTCGCAACCCGCAACTCGCAACCCGTAACTCGTAACGCGTTTCACTCTTTTACCTTTTTACTTGACAAAAAAATCAGCATGGCTTACAAAATTACCATGAAAGACATCTTCGTTGATCTCGGTAAAGACAGTTACAACATTATCATTGATAAGGGTATCCTTAATCAAGTTGGAACCCTCATTTCAAAGGTCATCAGTCCCTGTAAGGCCATTATTGTAACGGACAAAACTGTAGCCCCGCTTTATGGAAACATTGTTTTGGATAGCCTATCGGAATGTAAATTTGATGTCAAGGTGGTTTCAATGGAGCCCGGGGAAGAGCAGAAGTCGATGGCAAAGGCTGAGGAGCTGTACGAAAGTCTGTTCGATCATGAAATGGATAGAAAGTCTCTCATTGTTGCATTAGGGGGCGGCGTGTTAGGTGATTTAGTGGGTTTCGTTGCCTCGACATTTATGAGGGGTATACCTTTTGTACAAATCCCTACTACACTGCTGGCGCAAGTTGACAGCAGTATTGGAGGTAAAGTTGCCGTAAACCATCCGAGAGGGAAGAATATGATTGGGTGTTTCTACCAGCCAAAGGCTGTCTTCATTGATACTGATACCCTCCAGACGTTACCAAAGGAGGAAATGACTGCGGGCATGGTTGAAGTAATAAAATACGGGATGATTAAGGATGATGCTTTCTTTGAATATATAGAAAAGCATCTTCCTGCAATTATGAAACTTGAACCGGCTGTGTTAGAAGAGATCATATACAACTCATGCAAGGTTAAGGCGCACGTCGTGGAACTAGATGAAAAGGAAGAAGGCCTGAGGGCTATCTTAAATTACGGGCATACTATTGGACATGCACTGGAAGCACTGACATCATACAAGAAATATAGACATGGGGATGCGGTGGCTATGGGTATGATATATGCGACAAAGATAGCAATAGAAATGAAACTCGTAGACGAGGAGGTATTAAAAAGACAGGAGTCGTTGTTTGTGGAATTGGGGTTGAGTCTTAAAGACACGGAATTGAATCCCAATGATATTGTCAGTAAATTATATCAGGACAAGAAAACAATTGGTGGAAGACTGAGGTTTGTTCTCCCTATCAGAATCGGAAACGTAGTAATTAATGATGGGGCAGATGAAGAAACTATTCTGAAAGTCCTTGCCGATTAGGCATTAGCGGGAGAAATAAGAGACCAATCATGGATGATTTTGAAGGTCTGCTTCGTTTAAATTTGATAAGCGGTATAGGTATCAAGACCTATCGCAATCTTATCGAACATCTCGGTTCTGTTAAGTCAATACTGGATTGTCCGAAAAGCAGACTTGAAAAGATTCCCGGTATAGGGAGTAAAATAGCTGACAGGATTATAAATGGTTCAAAGGCCGCAGATGTTGATAAAGAGATTAAGCTGGCGGAAAAGGATAATGTAAAGATAGTCCCTTTCACAAGTGATCAATTCCCTCACAACCTCAAGCAGATATATGACCCGCCTCTCGTACTCTATATTAAAGGAGATATTTTAAAGAGTGATTCTCTTGCACTTGCCATAGTTGGCGCACGCAGGTGCAGTTACTATGGCCGGACTCAGGCGGAAAGATTTGCAGTACAGTTGGCTCAGGCCGGTTTCTGTGTAGTAAGCGGTATGGCAAGAGGTATTGATACCGGTGTGCATTCAGGGGCAATTAAGGGAAAGGGAAGGACGATAGCCGTACTTGGCTGCGGCCTTGGAGTTATTTATCCCCGTGAAAACAAAGAACTCTCGGAGAAGATTACTTCACATGGTGCGGTGATTTCTGAACTGCCCATGACTACTCCACCTAATAATCGTAATTTCCCGCCAAGGAACAGGATAATCAGCGGGTTGTCACTTGGAGTACTGGTTATAGAGTCGACACTCTGGAGCGGTTCACTCATTACGACAAAATGGGCGCTTGAGCAGGGAAAGGAAGTATTTGCCGTTCCCGGCAATATTGATAGCAATTACAGCAGGGGTACTAACAAACTTATCAAAGAAGGTGCAAAACTCGTTGAGGACATAAATGATATTGTTGAGGAGCTGGGGCCGCTTGCCGAGACTATACACATAAAGGATAATAAAAAAGTCGAGGACATTAGAAGCCTCTCACTGAATACACAAGAGAACAAGATTTTTTCACTTCTTTCGAGTACTCCCAGGGCTATTGATGATATTACTACAAACTCCGGCTTGCCATCATCCAATGTTGCAAGCATATTAATGATATTGGAAGTGAAAAGACTGGTGAAGCAGCTCTCGGGGAAAAGGTTTGTGAAGGCGTAACCAGGGGTAGTATTTGACGGGATTTACAGGATGAATCAGGATAATAGTATCGAAGAAACACTTAACTCTATTCTGAAGAATCAAGCACCTCTTGCAAGCCTCTCGGCAAGAAACAGTGGTAGATTAGCTTTTTCAATTTTTGCCATTGTTTCTTGATAGTCATATTCTAATTTTATTATCTCTACACTCCAATTGTCATCGTCAAATACTGCAAATGACAGCATCGGAGAACCATCACGTGGTTGTCCTACACTTCCGACATTAACGATTGTTTTATCATCCTTAGATAAAGTTGCTTTATTACTGTTTCCCTGTAATTCATTGTAAGCATATATCCCTGGGATATGTGAATGTCCGACAAAGCAGAGAGAATGTTTCATCTCTATTAAACTTGAATATGCATTACGGGCGTTAGTAATATATTTCCATTGCATTGGGTCGTCCGGTGATGCATGGACATAAAGTACGTCATCCTCCTCTATCTGAATAGGAAGCCTGCTAATTGCCTCTCTGATTTTTTCACCCAGGACGTTCCTCGTCCATATTATAGCGTCACGTGCATACCTTGCCATTTGATAATCAAAATCTTCATCCAGGATGGCATATTCATGGTTACCAAGACATATTTTGTCTGTGAGTGACTCAACTATCTTGAAACATTCTGCCGGATTTGGACCATAACCAACAATGTCTCCAAGGCAGACAATGCGGTTTTCATCTTCCATATTCTCAATATATCCTAATACCCTGTTCAGGGCTTCCAGATTTCCATGAATATCTGAGATTACGACTATCTTCATTGTGTGGTATTTTAGATTCTCGGATTAGGTTATAAATTCTTTTTATTATTATAGAAATGCATACTATAAAATAAAACTTTAAAAACCAATAAAATAGTTTGCATTGCATTTTGTATATACTAAAACCGATTTGGTTTTTGGTTTTCTCAAAAACCAAATCTTGGTTGCAGTTATCCCCGGACAAAAGGCGCCGAGGACTTTACTCGGGCAAAATAGCTTTAGGTTTTTTCCGAAAACTATTTTGTGATGTGTATAAATGATTATTAGAAACTTACTTAACCGAATATAGTTTTAAAAAGATGTGGAAAATGTGCCTTTGTCGTGTTACTTTTGAATAATAAGAAAATTTTATAAATGTAGGGTGGATTCCAGTCTGCCGCCATGATGAATCTACCTATAAATAGACAAATGGAACAAGAGACCAATTATAATAAAATTCGGACTAAGGTATTTGAGGAATTTTGTGATTCCCTTGGCAGGGAGAATGTTTTTGATAACATTGAGGAGAGGGTGTGTTACTCTTTTGACTCTACAAAGGAAACATCTATACCTGATCTAGTGGTAAGACCTCATTCAACAGAACATGTCTCAAAAATCGTGTCAATTGCAAATCAACATAACATTCCAATTTGTCCGCGGGGAGCAGGAACCGGTCTCTCCGGAGGGTCTGTCCCGATAAAGGGCGGCATTGCCCTTGATCTGAAGAATATGAACAGGATAGTAGAGTTAAATGCAAGGGATCTGACAGTAACCGTAGAACCCGGTGTTGTTACAAAAGATTTGCAGGACGAAGCGGCAAAACATCGACTTTTTTACCCGCCTGAACCGGGGAGTGCCGGATTCTCAACTATTGGAGGAAACGTGGCAGAATGTACGGGAGGGATGACGGGCATGAAATATGGGGTAACGAGGGACTATGTCCTTGCCCTGGAGATCGTCCTGCCTGATGGTTCTGTCATAAATACGGGGAGTAAAACACTCAGGAGTGTTGCCGGATACGATTTGACCAGATTTTTTGTCGGGTCTGAAGGGACGTTGGGTGTGTTGACAAAAATAACATTAAAACTGTTACCATTACCGGCGAAGATAGGAACTGTCATGGCTTATTTTAAAGATATTGACAGTGCACTGAATACTGCAGACTCAATAATAATAAAAAATCATCTACACCCTCGCTCACTGGAATTTGTAGACAAGGTATGCATTGATGCTGTGAGAGGGTCGGCGGGAAAAGAAATTCCGGAAGAAGCCGAGGCATTTTTGCTTATTGATGTTGACGGGAATGAGAAGAATGTAGCAAATGATATTTCCAGGATAGACGCTCTCTGTAGTGAAAATAGTGCATTGAAGACTTCAATTGCAAAAACAGATGATGAAAGGGACGCTTTATGGGATGTCAGGAAATCTGTTTCCACATCCCTCTTTAAAATTGCTTTGATGAAGTCCAACGATGATTTTTGTGTTCCTAGAAGTAAGGTTAGAGAGGTATTAGAAAGAGTTTATGAACTCAGCAAGACATATTCAATACAGGTGGCGGCCTCCGGACATATCGGCGAAGGCCACATCCATCTTAACGTAATTTATAATGACGGGAAAGAAATGGATTTATCCGTCCACAAGCTGGTATCTCAAATATTGAAGGAAGTGGTATCGATCGGTGGAACTATTACGTCGGAACATGGTGTGGGTGATGCGAAGGCTGAGTTTGTAGAGTTAGAGCTTGCGCCTCATGAAATTGAAATAATGAAAGATTTAAAGAAGATGTTTGATCCGAAAGGTATTATGAATCCGGGAAAGATTTTTATAAGATAACGCGGCAAAGCCGCAATCAAAGTGCCTAAAATGCCTAAAGTTAAAAAATGAAGATTTTGGCCGCAACTTTAGTCACTTAGTATAATTAGACACTTCAAACTTATTGAACAAAAATGAAGCTTTTTCAAAAGACTAAAACAGAAGACAGTAAACACCAGAGAGTGCTAAGAGAGTTGATTGAAGTTATGGGGAAAGAAAGGGTACTGTCGGCGATTGAGGATAGGATATGCTATTCTTATGACGGTACTAAGCAGAAGGCACTTCCGGATATCGTTGTAAGGCCAGACGGAACATCCGATGTTTCTAATACATTAAAGATTGCGAATAAATATGAAATACCGATATATGCAAGGGGGGCAGGCACAGGGCTTACCGGTGGGGCAGTACCCCTTATGGGCGGGATTGTCTTTGATTTAAAGAGTATGAACAGGATAATTGAAATATGTCCTGAGGATTTTATTGCAACGGTTGAACCGGGTGTAGTTACAAAAGATTTGCAGGATGAAATTGCAAAGTTTGATCTCTTCTATCCGCCGGACCCTTCAAGCGCCGCATTCTCAACTATTGGAGGTAACGTTGCTGAATGTGCCGGAGGGATAACCGGGTTGAAATATGGAGTGACACGGGATTATATTCTTGCCCTGGAGATAGTCCTTCCTGACGGGTCTGTAATTAACACAGGGAGAAAGACGTTAAGGAGTGTTACCGGCTATGACCTGACGAGGCTTTTTATAGGTTCTGAAGGGACGTTGGGAGTTTTTACCAAAATAACCGTAAAACTTATTCCCAAACCAAAGAAGATTGAAACTCTTGCTGCTTATTTCAGTGATAGAGATGACGCTATTGATGCTGCCGATCTGATTATAGATAATAATATTTTACCACGCACACTGGAATTTATGGACAAGATGACCATAAATGCTGTACGCAGCTATACCGGAACTGACGTTGGCGAGGACGTGGAAGCATTGTTATTAATTGATATTGATGGAACCGAGGAAAGTATAAGTCATGAAATGCCTGTAGTTAGAAATGCGTGTAAGGAAAGCAAGGCTTCCAAAACTAAAGTAGCAGAGACAGCAAAGGAGCGCGAGACGATCTGGGCTGCCAGACGTTCGATCTCTCCCGCATTGTACAATATTGCTCTACATAAAATTAACGAAGATATCTGTGTGCCAAGAAGTAAGATCAAGGAAATATTGCAGAAGGTAGATCAGATAAACGAACATCAGACAATTTATATTGCAAACTTTGGACACATAGGAGACGGCAATATACACGTAAACATAATGTATAATGACGACCCGGACCAGGCGGAGTTAGCGGAGAGTATTGTGAATAAAGTTATGAGGGAAGTGGTGGCTGTTGGGGGGACGATCTCAGGTGAACACGGAATAGGAAATAAGAAATCTCAATTTATGGAATTGGAGATTTCACCTAAAGAAATGGCAATCATGAAAAGATTTAAGAACTATTTTGATCCGAAGGGGATTATGAATCCCGGTAAGATGTTTATAAGATAATGACTGATTGGAAAGAAGAAGTAAATAAATGTTCGAAGTGCGGTAAGTGCCATACCGTTTGCCCGGTTTTTCTGGAAACGGGTGATGAGTCAATGGTTTCACGCGGACGCATCAGCCTTGCCGAGGCGCTTCGAGACAAACAGATAGTCTACACTGACAAGCTGCGTGACTATGTATATTCCTGCAAAAAGTGTATGAGGTGTCGAACGGTTTGTCCTTCGGGAGTTGATTATGAGGTAATCATTTCGGCCATGCTTCGTGGAGTTGCAGAGGATATGGGTGTACCCTTGTTTCCAAGGATAATCTTCAGATACATATTACCCAGAAGGATACTTTTTGACATAATGCTGAAGGTAAGCTCTAAGATTCAAAGGTTTATACCGATGGAAAAAAGGGGACAGATGCGCCATCTTCCGCTCCTCTTTATGGGTAAGAGGTGGATACCTACTCTGGCAAAGAAGAGTGCACTAAAGAAGCTTCGCAAAACTAAAAAACTAAAGAATCCGCGGATGCGGGTTGGGCTATTCACAGGATGCTTGATTAATTATATTTACGTTGATATTGCAGAGGCGGTGGTTGATGTACTTAACAGGATGAATATAGAGGTGGTTGTACCACAACGCCAGTTGTGCTGTGGTACACCCTCATCTTCAATGGGTGATCACAAGTCCAGCAAGAAACTGGCTGATTTAAATAGAGAGGTGTTTGAATCACACAAACTCGATGCTATAGTAACTGCCTGTGCAACCTGTACCAAGACTATTAAAATGGATTACCTGCGTACGCTGGGCCCATCATGGCAGCCGATGTCGGATAAGATCTATGACATCTCAGAGTTTATTGAAAAGTATTGTGGAGATGAATACGAAACAAAGCCTGTTGACGAGAAAGTTACCTATCATGATCCCTGTCATCTTTTGTGGGTACGCGGCATATCTGATGAGCCGAGAAATGTCTTGAAAAAATCTTCCAATTTTGTTGAAATGGATCAGGCCGGTGCGTGCTGTGGTGGTGGTGGGATCTTTACCATAATCCATTACGATCTAACACTGAAGATGCTTGAGAGAAAGGTGGCCTCGATTGAAAGGAGTGGTGCAGATACCGTTGCGACTAACTGCCCGGGTTGTGTAATGCAGATAGCCGATGGATTTGCAGGTAAGGATTCTAAGATAAAGACTACCCACTCAATACAAATACTTCAAAAGGCGCTGGTAAACGGTGGTGTTAATAAAGGGAATGAAGAGTGAAAGAAGAAGAATCTGAAAAGAAGAAAACTGATGAAATAGCAAAACTATCCAATGCCATCAGAAAGGTTACGATGTCCATGGCTAATTTGTTCAAAACACTTGAAAGGCCGTCTGTAAAGCTGGCCGCTGAGATTGATAATTTCTACCGGGAAGCGTGTGAGAAAAAAGCTAATCGTACCGTGACAGATTACACCCGCGGATCTCACAAGAGGTAGTACAGTAGTCCCTGATAAAATTTAATTTAATGTATAGGGATTTCAAGGATGCCACAAAGTCACTAAGGTACCAAGATTTTCCTTTGTGTTTTTGTGCCTTAGTGGCAAAAAGTTGCCCATGTTACGTAAGGATCTGGTTGTACTGCTTCGGAACGGTTCCATGGACCTGGTGAACATCGCAAGTCACCTTCGGGTATCTCAGAAAGATGTTGCGGACGATCTCAGGCATCTTATCAAGAGTCTTAAGCATGCCAATGATCGTCTGGTCATTACACCCGCATACTGCCGTAAGTGTGATTTCGAATTTAATAAAGATAAATTGCACAAGCCCGGCAAGTGTCCGAAATGTCATAGTACGTGGATACAGGGACCTCTGTTCGATATCGAACAGAAATCCTGAGCCAGGTAGAAGAAGCGAAGTACAAATAAATAGTGTTTACCCGACGGTTTGTTTGGCGGGTCTGTCCATGTTTAGTCAGTCGCAGAATTAAATGTTAATGTCGCACTTCAGAGGAGCTTGGCTTATCAAGCATACCCGCTATTGCGATTGTCGCCGCGAACAATGTCAAGTCCTTAATGAGATATTGCCCCTCGAGTGTAAGCGCAAAAGGGAAATGTACATAACAGACGTCGGGCATTAAAATGAAAGCCAGCAAGATAAAAGGAAGTCGAATCACAATCAATGCAAAAGCAATACGCACCAGTTTTCTCACCATCAAAGTTAACCCTA
>Ga0208521_1001041_pt1 | contig 15144 bp, 12 predicted proteins | sample ETNtaG_24_FD_185754 | JGI IMG/M metagenome (GOLD analysis project Ga0208521, IMG submission 185754) | Marine microbial and viral communities from oxygen minimum zone, Eastern Pacific Ocean - ETNP201306SV47 (SPAdes) (version 2) | ecosystem: Environmental > Aquatic > Marine > Oceanic ... | reverse complement strand
GTCGTCAGAGGCGGCGTCGTTTACAGCAAGCGTGACTGTCACAACCTGGTCGCCATCGTCGACTGAGTCAGGTATTCCAGTGATCGTCACTGGTTGGGCCGTGTCCCAGTTTGAGTCGGTGAACGTCAGCTGCGCTGGAGACACAGTGGTCTCACCGGTATCTGAACTGGTTACGTCTACGACCACGTTCGACGACGGTTCGCCGGTCAACTCCACGGTGAAGGTCTGCGTCGACCCGGTCTCAGAGACCGTCCGTGACGTTTCGGACACGGTGAAGCCAGGTGCCCCGCAATTCGAGTGTGCGACGGACAGGTGCCCACTGTCAAGCGTGCGGGTGGTCGAGTCCTTGGCAGCGAACGCCAGGTACACGCTCCAACCCGACGGGACCACGCCGGTAGCTGAGCTGCCGGCCCCGTCGTAGTCGACAGTGCTCGCTACCCAGGAGGTTTCTGAAACCGGCTTCCACTTGAAGCTGCCGTCAGCGTCGAGCTTGAAGGTCACGTCACCAGATGCGTCCTGACCAGCCCAACCCAGGTTCCCGAACGCTTCCGGCCTCGATGACGTGTTTCCGTCGTGGTCGTTGGCAGAACCTGCGACCCACAGCAGGTTGTGGTCTGGGATCGTGGACCCGGTGTCGGTGTAGTTCGCCTTGATGTAGGCGCCAATCCCCAGCCCGGAAGCAGTGAGTGCCGAGTCCTGGATTACGTAATGGCGCGTCGAGTAACCCAAGGTGTGGGCGAACTCCCACTGGCCGCTATCACACAGTGGCGTGGTGAGGACCACCTCGGCTTCAAAGCCCTGCAACTGGTCGCCGTCCACGGGGCCGTGTACGACCTGGAAGCCTGGCGGTGGGTTCTCCACCAGTGGGGCGTTGCCGGTGGCCAGCGCCCCAGCTGACGTGTACTTGGCGACCCAGCCGTCCGTAGAGTTCATGAAAACGGTGGCATCGCCTGCAGACGAGTCGAAGTCCATCCAGTCATATGCGTAGCCCGCTATGTACACGTTGCCCGAGGTGTCGGTGGCCACACCGTTGCCAGTCGCGTCCCCGCCGGACGGGAAGGCCTTTGCCCACTGGTGGACGCCCGACGAGTTGTGCTTGAGGAGGAACACGTCGTGGTTGGCGTTCGCGGTGAAGTTGGTGGTCCCCGAACCGGACTCCAGGTCAGACGTTCCCGTGTAGTAGCCAGTCGTGTACACGTTGCCCGAGCTGTCGGTGGTCACGGCCATGCCCATTTCGGCGCCCGATGCCCCACCGACGGCAAACGCCCACTGGCCCACCCCGGACGAGTCGAGCTTGACGGTGTACGGGTCGAAGTTGGTGCTGCCGAGCTGGATGGTGCCAGGCCCTGGGTCCCAGTCGCCGGCCGATCCCTTCTGGTAGCCGGTGGCGTACACGTAGCCCGACGCCGCGTGCATGCCCATGAGCTTGTCGTGGCCGTTGGAACCGAAGTTCTTCGCCCACTGGAGATCCCCCATCGGGCTGAACTTCGAGATCCACGAATCCTGGCCGCCTTGGCCGTCCCAGTCGTTGCCGGCGTCGCCGCCGACCATCACCGTGCCGGCACCCGGGTCGTAGTCGCAAGTTACGTTCTTGGAGTCGTCTACCCATCCGCCGATGTAGATGTCGTTGCTGGACCTGTCGACCACCACGTCAAGTACCATGTCGTCGTTGTCACAACCCCACGTCTTGGTCCACTTCAGGGTGCCGCCCGAACCGCCGAACTTGGACAGGAAGGCATCCTCGTCACCAGCCGACGTCCGGTTGTCAGTGGATGTGGTCTTCCAGTCGACGTCAGCCGTATCGTGGAAGGTGCCGCCTACGTAGATGCTTGTCCCGCCGAAGTCGACACCTGTTGCCTCGTCGTTCCCGGTGCCACCGAGGGTCTTGCCGAACGCGACGCCATTCGGCGCCGTCGTCGAGGTAGTCGACGTCGAAGTGCTGATCAGGGCCACGTAGGCGTCCCAGCCGCCCGCCGATGCGATGTTCGGCTCGCTGGGGAAGTTCATGGTCCCCTTGAACTTGCCGGCAACAGCCAGGTAGGTGCCGGCATCATTCAAGGAGCAGTCGAGGATCTGGTCGTCGCCGTCAGCGTCGAGCAGCACGTACCACAACAGGTTGCCAGACGGGCTGTACTTCGAGACCACCGACGAGTTCGTCCCTGTCACTGTCACGTTGGTCGTCGCCGCAGGATCTGGATCGACGTCTCCCGTCCCCCGGAAGTGGCCGCACGCGTAGATGTTGCCAGCGGAGTCCACCTGGGTGGCTTCCACCTGCCCGCCGTTGCCGCTGTCGGAATGGATCGCCACTGCCCCCTCTGACGTCGACCACGCACCAGCAGGTGAACCAGGCACCCACGTCAACAGCGAGGTGAACAGCAGGAAGCCGGCCAGCAGCCGCATAGCGCTCCTGCACCTAGGTGCTTTGATTTTCAGTCGTTCTCTCATATGCAAATTCGGTTGTCTTGTGGGGCGACTCGTGACCGCCTCATGGTGATTTCTTGGACCTCGATCAGGGACGTTGAGATCCACTGACTGTCCTGACTGTCCTGCTTGTCCCCTTGTCCCCTTGTTGAGCGTCCTTATGTCTTGTTTGAGCGTTTCCGACTACTCGGTCTCGCTTCCTTAATGAAGGTGGTTCAGGCCGTGTTGCACGACTCTTTCGACGACCAGGCTGGATTCATTTCGAAATTCGTCGTCGCTGAGAATTCCGGCGGCCCACTGATACATGAGGCCGTTGAACAGTGTCAGCGACACATAGGCGATGTCATCTCGGTAACTGGGGTACTTACTGGTGCCTGCGGCCAGCCGGGTTTGGAACACGTTGGCGACGATGTGCCTGGTTTCGGCCATCACAGCATCAGCTCCTCTTCCCTGCGACGCCGAGATGAAGAGCACCTGACGGTTCACAGCAGAGTCCTCCAGGAGAATCGCTGCTGCAACTTCTGGAATCCTGATCTCCCAGTCCGCTTCAGTGGGGTCCACTGCCCCAATGGCTTCCTGCAGGGCGGTCTGGCATAGATCAGACAGCTCGAAGAAGATCAGCCTGATTACCGGGTAGTACTGGAAGACCGTCTGGCGAGAGAGGCCGGATTCCTCAGCGATGTCAATGGCCCGGATCTCAAGAGCGGAACCCTTCCTCAGGAGCGCCCTGGTGGCATCGAGGATGGTGTCCTTTGACACTGCACGCTCCCCGACAGCGCGGTCCCGTCGGGCAGCTCCTCGACCGTCAACGCTCATCTCGGTCCTTGAACATCCTGGCCCCCTACCACAAGCACTAACTCTGTGCTCTGTCCTACTACGATCGTAGCTTTACAAACGTAATATTACACTCGCAAGTACCAATTGCAATAGGTAGAGGGGACAAAACTCGAAAATGTCTGATACAAGCGTTTCCGGCTTCTCTGGTTGCAAGCGCTTGAGATCTCGACTCTTAGCGGCCTGAGCCCAATTAGCGCAGTGGGGCCTCGCCCCAGCCGGACCGGCAGGGTCACTCAAGTCCGCCGGCGAATAAGCGTGACGCCGTCGCCGAAGGATCCCGAGGTTTACCCCGATGGCATTGACCCCTTTACCCGCTTCCATGTCAGGGGTCTTCAGGGGCAACGGTGAGGGGGCCGCGTTGGGGGCCGTTTTCTCCAATAAGGGACCGTTTTCGGCCTTCAAACGCCGAAAACTAAACCCCTCAACTGGAAACGGCCTTCGCCTAGAAACCAAAGGGCCGGCCCACGATCGGACCGGCCACTTGGTACCCCGTACGGGATTCGAACCCGTGTTACCAGATTGAGAATCTGGCGTCCTGGGCCTCTAGACGAACGGGGCCTGTACCTGTTGACATCCCCGCGGGTGCGGAATGTCAACCTCTGGAGCAGCGCATTGTAGCGATGCCCGGAGGTTGCGCCTCTTGCTCGGGGGGGAGGACTCGAACCCCCAACGACTGGACCAGAACCAGCTGTGTTGCCAATTACACCACCCCCGAAAGGTGGGCCCCGAAGGGCCACGACAGCGTAACGGTCAGATACCGGCTACCCGCATGTCGGAAGCTACAAGCGGGCCCTTGCCCGAGCGATCCGGCGCAGCACCTCGGCCCGGTCCATACACTCGGCCATGGTTTCAAAAAGCGGCGGCCCGACGGTACGGCCGGTGACTGCGACCCGAACGGGTGCCTGGGCCTTGCCCAACTTGAGGCCGACAGCCTCGCCGACGTGCATCACCGTGTCCTTTAGCATCTCGGCGTCCCAGACACAGCCGGCGAATGCCGCTGCGGTTCCGTCGAGGATCTCGGTGGCGAACCTTCCCTTCACCATTGCCTTGTGCCATGAATCAGGGTCGTCGACAGGGTCGTCCAGAAAGAGGAAGTCCACGAACCTGGGGGTGTCGCTGAAGGTACGCAACTTCTCCTGGATCAGGTCGACCATGGTTTCAAACATCGCCTGGTCGAACTTCTCGGCTTGCCATGGCGCCGCCTCGCCGATCCACGGTGCGACCCGTTCGACGAAATCGGCCTTTGGCAGGGCCCGGAGGTAGGTGGCGTTGATGTGCTCCAACTTCTTGAGGTCGAAGAAGGCCGCAGCCTTGTTGACGTCCTCGATGCGGAACACGTCGAGTACCTCGGAGAGGGGCCTGATCTCCACGTCGTCTGGCGGGCCCCATCCCAGTAAGGCCAGGTAGTTGACCATTGCCTCGGCCAGGTAGCCGCGTTCGCGATAGTCGGCGATCGAGACGTCGTCACGGCGCTTGGAAAGCTTCTTGCGTTGCTCGTTGACAAGGAGGGGCAGGTGGGCATATGTCGGGTGTGGGGCTCCCAGGGCGTCGAGCAGGAGGAGCACCTTTGGCACCCCGGAGAGGAGGTCCTCGCCCCGAATGGCGTGGGTGATTCCCATGTCGGCGTCGTCGACTGCGTTAGCCAGGAGGAACATGGGCGAGCCGTTCGAGCGCCAGATGACGAAGTCCTCGAGGTCGTCGGTAGAGAACGAGACCTCACCGCGCACGATGTCCTCGAACTCCACTGTCTGCCCCGTAGGCATCCGGAACCGCACAGCCAGGCCATCGGTTATCGAGGAGCCCTCGACCTCGGTGTTGTCGGCGTCGCACAAGTAGGCGAGACCCCGAGCGAGGAGATCATCGACGACCTCGCGGTGGCGGTCGAGGCGCTCAGACTGGTAGAGGGGTCCCTCGTCCCAGTCGAGGCCCAGCCACTCGAGTTCTGCCAGGAGGCTCTGTGTCAGTTCGGGGCGGTTGCGTTCGGCGTCGGTGTCCTCGACACGCAGCACGTAGGTGCCACCTGTCGAGCGGGCGAACAGCCAGTTGAACAGGGCCGTCCGCGCGCTTCCAACGTGGAGGAAGCCGGTTGGAGATGGTGCAAACCTGACTCGGGGGGTCACCGGGCCGAGACTACCGGCGGTGGCGTCGCCGCCGGGTTGATCACTGGGGTCAGAGGCGGCGCACGGGACCCCTCGGACTGTCGGTAGGCCCGCCTGCTGGCCTCTACCCCGGGGAAAGCAGGCGGCTCATGGCTGAGCTCATTCCACCGAGGCGGACGTGGAGGGCCTCGTAGATGGAGCGGTCCATGCCGTAGGGATCACCCACCTCATCCGCTGTTCGGCCTGCTGTCATGTGGCCACCCCTTGCACCGTGGAGAAGCGCCACCCACTCCCTGAGGGCCATTCCCGGTTGCAGCGGGCCGACTGTTCCGCCCAGCCTCGGCACCTCGCCGGCAAGAAAGGTCCTCGCCCGGGCGTCCTGGTCGAGGGCCGCGACAGCTGATTCGTGCACACGCGTCATCGCCACGATCAGGTCAGACTCGGCGATCAGGTAGTCGGTCAGCAGGCTGCTGCGGTGACCGGAGATGTCGATTCCATGCTCGGCCAGCACGTTGACCGAGTGGCTGGTTGCCGGTCCACCTGTCATCGCGTGGGTGCCGGCCGATGCCACCCCGAGGTCCGACCCTTCCCGGGCCAGGTCGTATGCCAGGAGTCCTTCAGCCATGGCCGACCGGCAGATGTTGCCTGTGCAGACGAAAAGGATCACGCGCTGTCAGGCAAGTCAGGCTGTTGGCGCCTCAGCGGCGGCACGGTCAGATTCGTACTGGTACTGGGGTTCTTCGAGACGCGGGCTGCGGCTGTCGCCGTCGGCGTGGCGGATCCCGTTGTCGAGCCCACTGGTGGCGGCGTCCTTCCATGACTGGTCGTCGGACCACTGGACCCCAATGTCAACGATGGTGCCCGGTTCGGTGATCGACCATGTGGCGGTCAATGCCCTGTTGAGCAGGTCTGTCTGGAACGCGGGGTCATGTGGGCGGCCGGCGGTGTAGCCGAGCGGCATCTCAACGAACGCCGCCCTGGGTGGGTTGGCCGCCGCTGTGATGCTCCGCGCTGCTGTGAGGCACACGGTCGGCGTGCCGGTGGCCTCTATCGCCCTCGCTACCAGACCCACGGTCTGGTGGCAGACCGGTCACACGGGTACGAGCAGCACCAGGTCAATGTCTGTCGGCATCTGGGCCATCGAATCCAGGATTGCCGGTGCCAGCTCCTCTTCGGCACGGCTGACCGAGTAGATGCCGCCCATGCAGGCCAGTGCCTCCGGCGCCAGGCCACCGATGGTGCCGTCGGCGACCATCTCGTTCAGACGGTCGACCGGAAAGACGATGTTGGGGTCGCTGCGGGCGGGTTCCAGGTCGTAGGCGAAGTGGGTCACCCTCACGTCGCTGGCGGGTTGGTCAGTTGGGATGTGGCGAATACCGGTGTCGTCCTTCCAGTGGAACGCCACCTGGCCCTCCCGGTAGGCACCACCGGATCCGACGAGCAGAACGGTTGACTCGGAGAGCGGCTTGTCGAGCGGTACCCACGCTGGTGGGTCCGGGCGGTGCGCCCACTGGTAGGGCTCGAAGCCGAGGGCCGAGTACTGCTCGGTGGTACGTGCGATGTAGTCAACCGGTCGGCTCAGGTCCACGCCCGCATCTTCTCATGTTCGGAAGGCCCGGTAGATACCAGCAGGCAATTTGGAGGTGAATTCGATATGAGTATCCACTCTGTGAGCATTTGCTCGCACAGTTGGTTTGCATGCGCGTACACTCGCCCCATGGAACCCCCCGGCCAGGAGATGTCGGTCGAACAGGTCGCCTCCGCAGCCGAACTGAACGTCGACACAGTCCGCTACTACCAACGCCTGGGCCTGCTCGACCCACCTCACCGTCAGGGCCGCCGTGCCGTCTACCGGACCGACCACGTGGACCGCCTCACGGAGATCCGTCGCCTTGCCAACGCCGGCTTCACGCTCGCCCAGATCGGGCGCCTGGCAGACACGACCGATGACAATGACGGGGCCACCAGGTTGGGCAGCCTCGCCGCCGAAGCCGCCATTGCACGCCTCCTGACCCGCACTGAGGTGGCCGAACAGGCCGGGGTGCCAGAGGGCCTCGTTGCCCTGCTGTGTGACAACGGCCTCCTCGAAGCAGTCGTCCTCGACGGGGAGCAGCGCTTCGACCAGGGTGCCGTCTCAATGGTCAGGGCGGGCCTCGCTGTCAGCGCCGCCGGTGTGCCACTGGACAAGCTCGTCAGCCTGGCTACCGATCACGCAGGCAACGTCGATGACATCATCCGGCGGGCGATCAACCTCTTTGAGGAACATGTCAAGGACGACTTGGGAGACAGCGCCGGAGGCAACCCTGATGACGACCTCGTGGAGATGGTCCATGTGCTCTTACCGGTCGTGACCCGCCTAGTGGCCCAGCACTTCCACCGGACCCTCGTGTCGCGTGCCCTTGAGAGAGTTGCCGACGGTGAACGCCGCTCCCTGGCCGATGCCCTGGTTGCCGCCGACACCGACCATCTGGTTGTGACCTGCGAATGGCGCTGACCGGAGCGGTCCCGGTCGACGAACCGGTCGCAACCACCGTCGAGGTGACCGACGGGGCCGCCCGCGACCCGTTGGCATGGCTGAACGCCGCACCAGCTGGCATGGAGCGCTGGTTCTGGGAGATACCAGATGACGATGCCTCATGGGTTGGACTGGGCTCTGTCGCCACGGTCACCGTCGGCGGACCCGGGCGCTTCACCGACGCCTCAGAGGTTGCAGCGGGCCTGCTTGGTGACCTTGTCCTTGAAGCCCCCGACGGTGCTCCCCTGCCACGCCTCGCCGCAGGGTTCGCGTTTGAACCGGGTGGCGGCGAACAGGCCTGGCAAGAGTTGGGTGGTGGCCGTCTGGTCCTGCCGGCCCTCCAGGTCCTTCGACAGGCTGGGCGAACCTGGGTTACCAGCATCGGTGGCCCGACCGTGCCCGTTCCCGGCGTCAAAGCCCCCGTCGCCGACCAGCCAGATGAGGCTGATGCGGCAAGCTGGGCCTCCGAAGAGGAACGTTCGATGTACCGGCACCTGGTTGCCACTGCCCTACAGGCCATTGCCGACGGCGAGATCACCAAGGCCGTTCCCTGCCGGTCCATCCGCGTCGACCGCAGCCCCGACCTTCCACTCCTCCTGGCCACCCTCCGGGACACCTTTCCGGCATGCGTCACCTTCTGTGTCGACACCGGAAACATCATCTTCGCGGGGGCCACACCTGAACGGCTCGCAGCCGTACACAGTGGCCATCTCGATACAGCTGCCCTCGCCGGGTCCGCGCCCAGGCACGCTGACACAACCATCGACGATGCTCTCGGCCAGGGGCTCGTGACCAGCCCCAAGGAACAGAGTGAGCATGCCGTAGTGGTCGATGCCGTGGTGGATTCCCTTAAGAGCCTGCAACTCACACCGTTGCTTCCGGCCGGGCCGACCCTGCTTCGCCTCCACGGTATCCAGCACCTGCACACGCCAATCAACTGCGACCTGCCCAGCTGTGTGGGCATCCTTGATGTGGTCGGCGCGCTCCACCCCACACCGGCGGTATCAGGGGCTCCCACCGGGCGTGCAATCGAGTTGAGGGGCATCCACGAGCATCTGGACAGGGGCTGGTTCGCCGGTCCCGTCGGCTGGCTTGATTCGGACGGCAACGGTGAGTTTCGAGTGGCGTTGCGATCGGCCCTGATCGACGACCTGGGTACCACGCTCTTTGCGGGCGCTGGGGTGGTCGCCGGCTCCGACCCCGAACGTGAGTTGCTTGAGACCGAGGTCAAGTTGGGAGCCATGTTGGGCCCGGTACTGGCCACATCGGGTTCTCCCGAAGGCGGGAACCGGTGAGGCCCGAGGTGCCTACCGCCGACCCGGTCAGCGTGCAGGCCGCATGCCGGGCCCTGTTCGCACAACTGGTCGCATCGGGCGTGTCCCATGTGGCTGTCTCGCCGGGGTCGAGGTCCACTCCGCTCACCGTCGCCGCCGACCGGACACCTGGCATCACGGTTTCGGTACACCTTGATGAGCGGTCTGCGGGTTTCTTCGCCATGGGGTTGGCAAGGTCCAGCCGCCAACCGGTTGCCCTGGTGTGCACGTCGGGTAGCGCTGCCGCCAACTACCTGCCAGCTGTGGTCGAGGCATTCCACTCCGGTGTGCCGCTCATCGCCCTCACTGCTGATCGCCCACCCGAACTTCAGGGTCGTGGTGCCCCTCAAACCATCGATCAGGGTGGGCTCTACGGCACCCACGTCCGCTGGGAGCATCAGGCAGACGTCATCGGCACCGAAACTCCCGAAGAGGTGGTTCGCCTTGCGGCCCTCGCCGTTGAGCGATCACTCGCACCGGTGCCTGGGCCCGTGCATCTCAACTGTCCGTTCAGGGAACCGCTTGAAGCTCCTGTCGTGGACCCGCCACCGGTCACCATGTTGTCGGCGCCAGCAGCAACTCGCCCGCCTGATCCGAAAGACGTCACAACGCTCAGAACACTTCTGTTACGGGAGAAGGGCCTGATAGTGGCGGGTCCAATGGACCTCGACGCCCGAGGAACAGCCGCAGTTTCAGAACTCGCAACTGCCAGCGGTTGGCCGATCATCGCCGACCCGGCCTCAGGGCTTCGCCGGGGGCCTCACACCTCCCACGCTCCGGTACTGGCCTGTGGCGATCACCTCCTTGCAGCCGGCCTGGCCGACCGCCACCAGCCCGACGTTGTCCTGCAACTGGGTGGACTGCCAACGAGCCGTGCCTACAGGCTCTGGCTCGAGCGGTGCGGGGTGGAGCACGTCGTCGCGGTCGACCAGGCGGGCCGGTTCCCGGATCCATCCTTCGCCGTCACCGACCGGATTGCAGGCGATCCCGTCGAGCTGGCTACCGCCCTCATCCCTGCCGCTGGGCAGCAGAACAGGACCGGATGGACCGACCGTTGGATCGATGCCGAGGTGGCTGCGGCTGCGGCCGTGGCCAGCCTGGTCGCCAATGCCCCTTTCGATGAACCCGGTGTAGTTGTCGCCCTCTGCCAGGCACTGCCTGGTGGAGCAAACCTGGTTGTGTCCAACTCGATGCCGATAAGGGACCTGGATGCCTTCATGCCGGTCGATCAGAGGCCGCTGGCCGTCTATGCCAACCGGGGCGCCAACGGCATCGACGGGCAGGTCTCCACGGCACTGGGCATAGCTGCAGGATCCGACGCCCCAACGGTCCTCTTCACAGGCGACCTGGCCCTGCTCCACGATCTGACAGGCCTCGTGGCAGGCGGGCGCCTCGGAGTCGACCTGACGGTTGTGGTGGTCGACAATGACGGTGGCGGAATCTTCTCGTTCCTTCCCATTGCAGCAGAGCCCGATATTGACCATGGCCGCCTCTTCCACACGCCGCACGGCCTTGACATGGGCCTCGCCGCCCCCCTTGCCGGTGCGACCCTCGACAGCGTCTCCAACCGTGTCGAACTGGACCTTGCTCTGGCCACATCGCTGGGGCACCCCGGGATACACCTGGTGTATGTGAGAACAAGCGCATCAACGAACGTGGCCCTTCACCGGGCGACCGCTTCTGTTGTCGCTGGGTCACTCGGTGGTGTGAACCAGTGAGAACCCGTCTGCACACCGAGGTTGAGGGCCGGGGCCACCCTCTCATGCTTCTGCACGGCTTCACGGGTGACACATCGACCATGTGGCCACTCGGCCACGAGATCACCGGCATCCGGACCGTTGTCGCCGTGGACCTACCGGGCCACGGGGCGACTGGCGTGCTCGACGACCATGCCGACTACCGGTTCGAGAACACCGTCGACGCCCTGGCCGAGACGACGAGGCAGTTGGGCCATGACAGCGTGGACGTGATCGGCTATTCCATGGGCGGGCGCATCGCCCTGGGTCTGGCAGTGAGGCACCCCGACCTGGTGAGGTCCAGCGTGCTCATCGGTGCCACGGCCGGGATTGTCAGCGACGTGGAGCGCGACATACGTCGTCGCACCGACGACGACCTTGCCGAGGAGATCCTCACCGACGGCCTCGAGTCCTTCGTGGACTACTGGATGGACCTACCTCTCTTTGAGACCCAGGGCCGACTCGGACAGGATGCACTGCACGATGCCCGTGAGCAGCGGCTCAGAAATCATCCGGAGGGCCTGGCCGGCAGCCTCCGCGGTTCGGGCAGCGGCAACCAGCCGTCGCTCTGGCGCGAACTCCACCGGGTAACCGGACCTGTGCTTCTCATGGTTGGAGACGAGGACCCCAGGTTCAGGTCATTGGCGATCCGGATGGCGTCAGGGCTCCCCCATGCTGAGATTGCGGTTCTTCCCGATGCCGGCCACGCCGTCCACCTTGAGAACCCGGCTGCCGCAGTGATTGCGATACGGACCTTCCTCGACGAGGTCACCGCCCTGTGAGAATCGTCGAGGCAGGCGTGGCACGCCACACGCTCACCTACAACGCTCCAATAGCCACCGCCCACGGCAGGATCACCGAGCGTCAGGTGTTGCTGTTGACCCTCAGGGATGAAGACGGCCACACCGGAGTCGGCGAGGCCGCACCGCTTGACGGCTTCACCCATGAGGGCATCGACGAGGCAGAGGCGGCGCTGTTGGCCTGGGTTGGAGAGGACGGCGACGGATCGCTCGCTGGTTTCCCCACGGCGTGCGCAGCAGTTGATGCCGCACTCCACGACCTGGCGGCAACTTCAGCTGGAGTGCCGCTTCACCACTACCTGAACCCGGAGAGCCCGACCTCGCTACCAGTGGCCTCACTCGTGGTCGGAGACACTCCCGAACAGTTGGTTGCGGCAGCCGTGGGGGCGATAACCGACGGCTACCGCGTTCTGAAGGTGAAGGTGGGCGCCCTGCCGATCAACGAGGACATGGAACGGCTTGCGGCCGTCCGTCAGGCGATCGGCCCTGAACCGGCGATCCGGCTGGATGCCAACGGGGCGTGGAGCCCTGAGGCTGCGCCAGCCAACCTGAACAGCCTGGCTGGCTCTGGCATCGAGTTCATCGAGGAACCCGTTTCGGGGATTCCTGCACTGGCTGACATCATGCACGTGTCGCCAATTCCGGTGGCGGCCGACGAGTCTGTTCGTACCCCATTCGACCTGGACAGGCTCATTGCAACCGGTGGTGCCGATCTGTTGGTCCTCAAGCCGTCGGCCATCGGGGGCATCTCCGTTGCGGCCAGGTGGGCAACTCGGGCCCGCTCCGGCGGCATGGGCGTCGTCGTCACGTCACTTCTGGAGAGTTCGGTGGGAATCCGGGCTGCTGCCCACCTGGCTTCAGCGATCGGCTCCCTCGACCCGGTCCCGGGGCTGGCCACAGCCGGCCTTCTGGCAACAGATCTCGGCCCTCCACTCCTACCTGAAGCCGGATCGCTCAACCTAGCCTGAAGGCCTGCCGCCGATAACAGCATGCTTCAGCAAGGTGTTGTAGAAAGACCTCGGGGCGACGTCGACAATAGATCGACAGGAGGGGGACAACCGGTGCTCAAGGCAGTCCTCGGAGCACTGGTACCGCTCCTCGCTGCCGTGGTCGCGTTCGCATTCGGCGCCATCATGCTGCTGGCGCTCGGGGCCAGCCCCCTTGAGGGCCTCAACGCCATGCTCGATGGAGCGTTTGGCAGCGGCTCCCGCATCGCAGCCACGTTAGTCAAGGCCACACCCCTGATCCTCGTCGGTGCCGGGATCACGATCGCCTTCCGTACCAGCGTCATCAACATCGGCGGTGAGAGCCAGATCATCGCCGGAGCACTCCTCTCGACCGTCGTGGCGCTCAGCCTCCCGGACCTACCGGCATTCATCCTCGTTCCGCTGGTACTGCTGGCTGGTGCGATCGGCGGCACAATCCTGGGCGCCATTCCGGGGGCGTTGAAGGCATATGCCTCGGTCAACGAAATCCTCTCCACGATCATGCTGAACCTGGTGATGGTCCAGTTCATGAACTTCCTCCTGAGGGGGCCCCTCATCGACCCGTTCGAACTTGAGGCCGGTACCCGTATTCCACAGACCCAGCGGCTTTCTGACAACGCCGCTCTACCCACCCTGATCGACGGAACGAGACTCCACATCGGCGTACCCGTCGCGGTCCTTGCAGCCGTTGTCGCCTACCTGGTCCTCTGGCGCACCCCTACCGGCTTTCGCCTTCGGGCCGTCGGCCACTCGCCTGAGGCGGCTCGCGCTGCCGGAATCAACGTGAAACGCAACGTGACCCTGGCAATGGCGCTTTCCGGCTCCCTCGCCGGTATTGCGGGCTCCATTCTGGTGTTCGGCAGCGAAGGTCAGCGAATGGTCACAGACGGATCAGCAGCTGGATTCACCGGCAGCGCCGGCTTCAACGGCATCGTGGCGGCCCTCTTCGGCGGACTTCACCCTCTCTGGACAATCCCCTCGGCCATGCTGTTCGGCGCGCTCCTAACCGGCGCCACCCAACTCCAGCGCGTACTTCAGGTCCCGGCGGCGCTGGCAGTGGCCCTGAACGGAATTATCGTCATCTTCGTGATCAGCTCCACTCCGGTCCGTGGCTGGCTGCAGAGGTCGCTTGCCGACTCGGGCCTGTTCAACCGCTCGACTGATCATGTCGAGGCCGACTGAGCATGGGTGACTTCTTCACGCTCAGCGTGCTCGTCGCCACGGCCGCATCGGCCATTCGGCTCGCCACGCCGTACCTGCTTGCCTCTCTCGGCGAGACAATCGGCCAACGCAGTGGTGTCCTGAACCTGGGTGTCGACGGTGTGATGCTACTGAGCGCCTTCTTCTCCTACTGGGCCGTTCTCGAAACAGGAAACCTGTGGCTGGCCGTACTGGTGGGCCTCGTCGTGGGCCTTGCCATGGGCATCCTCTACGGCGTGATCACAGTCGGGTTGAGCGCTACGCAGGGCATCAGTGGCATAGGCATCTTCATCTTCGGCCTTGGCCTCAGCGACCTGCTGTTCCGTCAGCAGGTGGGAACTCCAAAACCGGTCCGGCGCCTGCCGAACGTGGACGTTCCGATCCTCTCAGACATTCCACATCTCGGTGAGGCCCTGTTCCAACGCAACCTGTTGACCTACCTGGCATTCCTTCTGGTACCGGCAACTGCGCTCTTGTTGTCACGAACGACCTTCGGCCTCAACATCCGCTCGGTGGGCGAGAACCCCCAGGCAGCTGACAGCCTCGGTGTTTCCGTGGAGCGAACCAGATTCGTTGCCATCCTCATAGGCAACTCCATGGCAGGTCTCGCCGGAGCAGCACTGGTACTCCAGCTCGGCATCTTCCAACCGAACCTCACCCAGGGGCTCGGGTTCATCGCCGTGGCGCTCGTCTACTTCGGCGCTTGGCGACCAGCAGGCGTCATGGGTGGCGCACTACTCTACGGGCTCGTAAACGCAACCGTCCTGCAGTGGAAGGCCCTGGGCATCATTCCTGTCAGCGGCTCGGACCTTGCCAACATGGCACCGGCCATTCTCACGATCCTGGCGCTTATTGCCCTGGCACGCCGGGTGCACGCCCCGTCGGCTCTCACCAAGCCGTTCACGAGACACTGATCGCATGAATACACATGGAGGGACAACCCCCCTAAACAGGAAAGGAACAGAGATGAAGAGACAACGGAGGCTGAGTCCTTCCATTCTGGTGATGCTGGGAGCGCTGGCGTTCGCAGGTGTGGCCTGTGGCGGAGGTGATGCTGAGGAACCGGCGGCGCCTGCGACCACGGCAGCGCCAACGGCTGTGGCCGCTGGTCCGTTGAGGGTGGCGATTGTGGCACCGAGTGCCTCTGATGACCTTGCGTTCAGCCAGAGCATGGTTGATTCGGTCAACGCTCTTGAGCGTGATGTCGAGTTGTCGATCACCGACGGGACGTTCATCG